>Ga0208080_1000108_pt1 | contig 39361 bp, 34 predicted proteins | sample NGESurdeep092012_3_FD_184476 | JGI IMG/M metagenome (GOLD analysis project Ga0208080, IMG submission 184476) | Arctic peat soil microbial communities from Barrow, Alaska - NGEE Surface sample 210-3 deep-092012 (SPAdes) | ecosystem: Environmental > Terrestrial > Soil > Wetlands > Peat ...
GTCTGGCGGTGGGAATGGCGCACATTTTCTCGCGCGTGCTCGGTGGCTCGACCGCGATGGCGCTCTGGTATCACTTCGCGATAATGTTCGAGGCGCTCTTCATTCTCACCACGGTTGACGCTGGAACGCGCGTCGGACGCTTCATGCTTCAGGATCTGCTGAAGCACGTCTGGGCGCCGATCGGACGCGTCTCGTGGTATCCAGCGGTGGTGATGGCGAGCGGGATCGTGGTCTCGATGTGGGGCTATTTCCTCTACCAGGGAGTGATGGATCCGCTCGGCGGCATCAACTCTCTGTGGCCGCTGTTCGGAATCTCCAACCAGCTACTCGCCGCGGTCGCGCTCTGCGTGGGCACGACCGTAATCATCAAGATGGGAAAGGCACGCTATGCGTGGGTGACGATTCTTCCTCTCGTCTGGCTCGCGGCCGTGACGTTGACGGCCGGCTGGCAGAAGATCTTCGCCGCCGATCCCAAGCTCGGCTTCCTTTCCCACGCCCGCACGCTGGCAGACAGGCTCGCGATCGGTGCGCTGCCGGACGGAGTTCAGACGCTGGCAGATGCGAAGCGTCTGATCCTCAACGATCACATCGACGCGGCGGTGGCGGCGTTTTTTCTCATCTCGGTCGTGGTGATCCTGGTCGCGTCGGCGCACGAGTGGTTCATGGTACTGTCGGGCCGAAAGGCGGCTAAGACCAGCGAGACCCCGTTCGAGGCAGCGAACCTCGCCGCGTAAACAGCCGCTTCGACGCACGCCGGCTTGGGTCGTCTACGCGTAAATCAATTGCCCCTCACGCGTTATGCAGCGTTATGCAGCGTCTGAGGACAACTTCGGCATTTCAATTGGCTCGAGCACACGAACCGACAACACCATAGCGTCCAATCCGGCGAACTGAAGACGTCTTTGAAGTTGATAGGCCGTTTCGTTGTGCAGTATCCTGTGAAAGAAACGCTCGCGCTCGAAAATGAGCTTTCCGAGAAAGAAGATGGCCCTTGGGAACTCAGCTGCGATTGCTGAGCAGAGTTCCTCACCCTCATCAAGCACGTCGGTGCCTATAGCCATTCTCGATTCGGCGGCGAGACCAAATCTGTGCGCCAGATCGACATAGCTCCCGAGCGATTCCTGCGTTTGTTCGCGTAGCCTCTCTACTTCCTGCACTCCCTTCATCGTGGCCGCGTCGATCACACCGATCGAAACGAAAACGATGTTGGCGAAGTGTCCGGGGAATAACTTTTGGATTGTGAGCAACGCGTGGACGCCCATGCCACCATAGCCTCCGACAAGCAGGACGGCGGTGGGTCGCTTCCGATCGATGGACGGCGCCGCCGATTCAGAGCTCTTCGGGAGCGCCTCCATGATGCTGTTCAGCCGTGCCAGGTTGAGCTGGACCTGCTGGTAGTGTCTTCTGATCAGGAAGCATCCCAGCACCACGGCGCTCGTGACCGCGACCGTAACCCATCCCCCCAGCGCGAACTTCTCGTAAATGATACCCGTCAGGATTCCGGCGCAGAGAGTAAGAGCGAGACCGTGGATGCTCAGTCCGCGGCGACGACCGGGCGCCCGCTCGCGCAGCCACATCCGAAACATGCCGAGTTGGGAGAGTGAGAACGTCACGAATACGTTGATCGAGTACATCGTGATGAGCGCTGTCAGATTTCCGCGAGTGTACAAGAGCGTTGCGATGGCCGCCCCTCCCATGAGTAACACGCCGTTGCTGATGGTGAGACGGCTCGAGAGCTGAGCGAAGCGGTGGGGGAGCCAGGAATCCATCGCCATGCTGGACATCACCCGGGGACCATCAATAAACCCCGTTTGCGCGGCCACGAATAGCAGCGCTGCCTCCGCAGCCAACGTCAACACCACAAAGCCGTAGCCGATATGATGCTGTCCAATCGTCCATCTGCCGGCGAAGGCATCGAGCAGGACCGCGTTCATGGTCTTCCCCACGACAGGACGCGCGTCGAAGAGAAGGTAGAGTACGAGCAGCCCTCCCGCCGTCACGGCGAGAGATATCGCCATCAATGTCATTGTGCGTCTTGCAGTCTGAACCTTCGGCTCTCTCATGATCTGCAGACCATTGGAGACTGCTTCGATTCCCGTATAGGTTCCGGCACCCATCGAGTATGCCTTCAGAAAAACGCCGAACATTCCCACCAACCCCAGGGTACTCAGACCGCTCTGAAACCCATGCTGTACTCCACTCGCCACGGCGGGGATCTGGTGTACGTGCATGCCGATTCCGCCGACGAGGAGCACGGCATGTGTGAGAAGGAACAGACCGAAGATCGGCGCGAGGACAGTGACGGATTCCTTTACGCCGCGAAGATTGAGCAGAATCAGAATGAAGATTACCGCTCCTTCGAGTATCAGCTTGAGGCGCGCTGCCTCCAGTGGGAGAACGCTGAAGAGCTGGTCGGCACCGCTGGCGATCGAGACCGAAATAGTCAGAACGTAGTCAACGAGGAGCGCTGATCCTGACACAACTCCCCAGCGCGGTCCGAGTAGCTCGCTCGCGACGATGTATCCACCGCCCCCGAACGGGAACCGCTTGATGATCTGAGAGTAGGCGATAGAGATGACGAGGACCGTAATCGTCGTGGCGACGGCGAGCGCAATCGCCAGATACGTATGCTGGCCGAGGGCGCGAAAAGCCTCGTCTGGTCCGTATGCCGAAGATGAAAGGCCGTCAGCTCCCAGTCCAACCCAGGCAAGGAGGGCGATGAGCGAGATGGAGTGATAGGTGCTTGGCGACTCCACATCGCGCGGACTGCCGTACAAGAGCCGTTTAAGTCTGGGGCGCATCGTCGTGGGTAACTACCACCGAGCGGCGAGTGCGCGAAATCCCTTTGTGAATTCTTTACGAATTCTTTGTACGGTCTTAACACCCCGTAGCTAGGAACAACGCCAATTTCAGGGCGTAAATGGCACGTCAACGTACGAAGTGCCATAATAATAGGATGGCCGCTCGCACCGCTCTCGTCATCGATGACGAACCCCAGATCCGCCGCGTTGTAAGCCACGCTTTGGCGGAAGACTTCGGCCGAATCCTCGAAGCGGAAAGCGGGAGCAAAGGGATTGATCTGGCGGCTGCCGAGCGACCGGCGCTCATCGTACTCGATCTCGGATTGCCGGAGACCAGCGGATTACAGGTCTGCACCGAGATCCGTAAATGGTCGGACGCACCAATCCTCGTCCTGTCGGCACGCCACTCGGATCAGGAGAAAGTCGCCCTGCTCGATGCTGGTGCCGACGACTATGTCACCAAGCCCTTCAGCACCATCGAGCTGAAGGCGCGCGTGCGAGCGCTGCTCCGTAGGTCAGCCGCGCGCGAATCGAACGGAGCCACCACTATACTATGCGGCGATCTGAAGATGGATCTCGACGCCCGCACACTCATGCGTAGCGGCGCCCTGGTTCACCTGACGCCCATCGAGTGGGAGTTGCTGCGATTCCTGATGACCCACGCTGGGAAGACGATGACGCACAGGCAGCTCTTCTCCGCGGTCTGGCCGGGCCGAGCGTACGGCGACGCGCAGCAGTATCTACGCGTCCACGTTGCGAACGTTCGGCGTAAGGTCGAACCCGATCCTCTAAGTCCCCGCTACATCTTCACTGAGCCGGGAGTCGGGTATCGGTTCGCTTCTGGTGACTAGGCCGATGACAGTTCCGATTCCGTCGTGAACAGAGTCAAAGGTGACTGGATTCGCTCGCGGAGCGTGGCGTGGAGTCTGGCTTTCACCAGCCTCGCGGCAGCGGCTGCCATCCTCTTCGCGTTCAGAGATGACCTCGACAAGGCCCACGTCGCGCTCGTTTTTCTCCTCGTCGTCCTCGCGTCCAGCGCCTCGGGCGGCCGTGTCCTCGGCGTATCGATCGCAGTCGTGGCGTTTCTCATATTCGACTGGTTCTTCCTTCCGCCATATAACACGCTGCTGGTTCGCAATCCGCTCGACTGGGTCGTCCTCATCGCGTTTCTCATAACGAGCTTCGTCGCCGCGGAGCTTCTCTATCGCGCGCGCGCCGAGCGCGCGGCGGTCGAACGGGCGGAGGCGCTGCGCGAAGCCGACAAGCTCAAGGATGCGCTTCTGGCTTCCGTGTCACACGATTTGAGGACGCCGCTGACTACGATCAAAGCGCTTGCCCACGAGCTCCAGCCGCTGGGTGACGAGCGGACGCTCATAATAGAAGAGCAGGCGGATCGGTTGAATCGTCTCGTCACCGACCTGCTGGACGTCGCGCGCCTCGACGGCGGTGCGCTGCCTCTCGACATCCAGGTCAATGCCGCCGACGATCTCCTCGGTGCCGTCGTGCAGCACGTGTCCGGCCGGCCGGATCGGCACCGCTTGAAGGTCGCGCTCGATGATCCTTCCTCGCTCTCGCTGGGCCGTTTCGACTTCGTTCACTCGCTGCGGATCCTCACCAACCTGGTGGACAACGCGCTCAAGCATGCGCCGGTGGACACGCCGGTGGACGTGACGGGCGGTCTTGATAACGGCGAGATCGTTTTTCGCGTTGCCGATCGCGGCGCCGGAATCCCCGCGACCGAGCGTGAGCGATTGTTCACGCCATTTTACCGTCCGGCAGGCCGAGTTGCCGATGCAGGATCCGCCGGACTGGGGCTCTCCATCGCGCATCGCCTCGCGGAAGCTCAGGGCGGCACGCTCAGATACAGCGAGCGTCACGGCGGCGGCGCAATGTTCGAGCTGAGGCTTCCCGCCGCGGCCGCGTCTCCGTAGCGACGCTGAGGCCTGACTTCGCGCAACGCACGACGCAGCATCCGCGGCGCCGTTGCCGTTCTTTGTGAAATCTTTGTCGCCTCTCGCCGCTTCTTTGTGCGGCCTTAACGGCTGGACTCGTATCATGCAATCCGAACGGCACGCGATGATTACCGCGTGAACGCCGAGGAGAACATGATAGACCTGCTGTACATCGCTCTTACCCTGCTCGCCTTTGCCGCACTGCTCGCCTACGTGCGGGCCTGTGCCCTGCTCGGCCGCGAGGACACCGCCGATTCGAGGGGGAAAGATGAACGCTGAGAACGTAGTCGCCGCCATCGCGACGATACTGTTGCTCGTTTACCTGTTCTATTCGCTGCTTCGTCCCGAGAAGTTCTGATGACGGCGAACGGCTGGCTCCAGATCCTCTTCTATTGCGTGGTGCTGCTCGCTCTTACGAAGCCGATGGGCATTTACATGCTCAAAGTCTACGACGGCTCCCACCGTTGGCTCGGCTTCCTCGAGCGACCGATCTATCGCATCTGCGGAGTCGACGAAAAGGAAGATCAGCACTGGACCGACTACGCCGCTGGCGTGCTTCTCTTCAGTGTCGCATCGATGCTGGTCACTTACCTGGTACTGCGGCTCCAGGGTGCGCTCCCGCTCAATCCTGAGCGCTTTCCCGGTGTAGTCGACAGGCAAGCCTTCGAGACGTCGGCTTCGTTCACGACGAACACGAACTGGCAGTCGTACGTCGGCGAGAAGACGATGTCTTATCTCTCGCAGATGACGCAGCTCGCCATGCACAACTTCGCGTCGGCCGCGGTTGGAATCTCGGTCGCGATCGCGGTAATTCGCGGGCTTGCGCGGCGCTCGGCTGGCAAGATCGGCAACTTCTGGGTCGATACCGTAAGGGGAACTCTCTACATCCTCATTCCGCTCTCTATCGTGCTGGCACTGTTGATGGTGCAGCAGGGAGTGATTCAGAACTTCAGCTCCTACGTCACGGTCAAGACGCTCGAGGGAGCGAAGCAGACGCTGGCGATGGGACCCGTTGCCAGCCAGGAAGCCATCAAGCAACTCGGCACGAATGGCGGCGGATTCTTCAACGCCAATGCCGCACACCCGTTCGAGAATCCGACACCGTGGTCCAATTTCCTGTCGATGATCGCGATCTTCGTGATCCCGGCGGGGCTGACCTACACGCTCGGCCGAATGGTAAAGCACCAGCGCCATGGCTGGGCGGTGTGGGCCACGATGTTCATTCTCTTTTTCGCGGGCACGACTACCGCCTACTGGGCAGAAGCGCGGGGCAATCCCATCCATGCCGCCGAAGGACTCGACATCAAGGCTTCGGCACTCCAGCCCGGCGGCAACATGGAGGGCAAGGAAGTTCGATTTGGAATCGTGGCTTCCGCGCTCTATGCCGTGATCACCACCGATGCATCGTGCGGAGCCGTGAACGCAATGCACGATTCCTTTACCGCTATCGGTGGCATGGTCCCGCTCGTCAACATGCAGCTCGGTGAGGTCGTGTTCGGCGGCGTCGGAGCGGGGATGTACGGGATGCTGCTGATGGTGGTGTTAACCGTGTTCATCGCCGGCCTGATGGTCGGGCGAACCCCCGAATACCTCGGCAAGAAGATTCAAAGCCGCGAGATCCGGATGGTGATGCTGGCGGTGCTCGCGTCACCACTCGTCATCCTGGTCTTCACCGCAATCGCCAGCGTGGCTCCCCCCGGGCTCAAGGGGCTCAACAACTCCGGACCGCACGGATTCTCGGAGATCCTCTATGCCTACAGTTCCTCTTTCGCCAACAACGGCAGTGCCTTCGCCGGCCTGACCGGCACAAGCTACTTCTACAACACCACCCTCGGCATCGCGATGATAATCGGCCGCTTCGCTGTGATCGTTCCTGCTCTCGCGCTCGCCGGGTTCCTGTCCGAGCGGAAGGTGGTAGCCGAGTCCTCGGGGACGTTTCCAATAGCGACGCCCCTGTTCGTAGGTCTGCTCATCAGTGTCATCCTAATCGTCGGCGCTCTCACCTTCTTCCCAGCCCTCGCGCTCGGGCCGATCGTCGAGCACTTCCTCACGTCAGCCCGGACACTCTTCTAATGGCTCCCGTCACGCATTCGCTGTTCGATCGGACGATCGTGGCCGGCGCGGTACGCGATGCGTTCCGCAAGCTTTCGCCGCGTCACATGCTCCGCAACCCGGTCATGTTCGTCGTGCTCGTGGGGAGCCTGCTGACGACGCTCTCACTCATCCACGACATCACCTCCGGTCGGGGCTCGATCGGTTTCACGCTCCAGATCACGCTCTGGCTTTGGTTCACCGTTCTCTTCGCGAACTTTGCGGAGGCAATGGCAGAAGGACGCGGCAAGGCGCAGGCTGACTCGTTACGCAAGTCACGCCAGGAGGCCATGGCAAAGCTGCTTGCCGACCCGAGCAATCACCTCGACTTCGAGCTTGTCCCAGCCACCAGGCTTCGCTCTGGCGATTATGTCATATGCGTCGCGGGAAACGTCATCCCTGGTGACGGAGAGGTCGTCGAGGGTGTCGCATCAGTAGACGAATCCGCAATCACCGGCGAAAGCGCTCCGGTCGTTCGCGAATCCGGCGGCGACCGCTCTGCCGTCACGGGCGGTACCAAAGTTCTCTCGGATTGGCTGATCATTCGCATCACGGCGAATCCCGGCGAGACCTTCATCGACCGGATGATTGCGCTGGTCGAAGGTGCGACGCGGCAGAAGACGCCGAATGAGATCGCACTGACGATTCTGCTGTCGGCGCTCACCATCATCTTTCTACTGGCCGTCGTGACGCTGCAGCCGTTCGCGGTATATGCGGGAACGTCGCTGAGCGTGCCGGTTCTCGTCTCGCTTCTCGTCTGTCTCATTCCCACGACCATCGGCGGCCTTCTCTCGGCAATCGGCATCGCCGGCATGGACCGGCTCGTTCAGCAGAACGTGATTGCGGTGAGTGGGCGCAGCGTCGAAGCGGCAGGTGACGTCAACACGCTCCTCCTCGACAAAACCGGCACCATCACGCTCGGGAATCGGCAGGCGGTCGAGTTCTTTCCGGTTCCCGGAACTACCGTCGAGCAGCTCGCCGACCGGGCGCAGCTCTCGTCGCTTCCAGATGAGACACCCGAAGGACGCAGCATCGTCGTGCTGGCAAAGGAGCGGTTCAAGCTCCGCAGCCGGGATGTCGGCGCGACAGAAACCCACGCCGAGATGAAGTTCGTGCCCTTCTCGGCCGCCACCAGAATGAGCGGGGTGGATTTCAACTCGACCAAGCTCCGCAAGGGCGCGGGAGATTCGATCGCCAAATGGGTGCGGGAGAATGGCGGCTCGATTCCTCGCGAGATCGACGCAATCGTCGAGCGCATTGCGCGCGAGGGCGGCACCCCGCTGGTCGTCGCCGAGAGCGAAAAGGGCACCGCGCGCGTGCTGGGCGCCATTTACCTCAAGGACATCGTGAAGGGCGGGATGCGCGAGAGGTTCGACCGTCTCCGTGCGATGGGCATTCGGACGATCATGATCACGGGAGACAATCCGCTCACCGCCGCCGCGATCGCCAAGGAAGCGGGCGTCGATGACTTCCTGGCAGAGGCGAAGCCCGAGGACAAGATGCAGCTGATTCGCCGGGAGCAAAGCGGCGGACGCCTCGTCGCGATGACCGGCGACGGCACCAACGACGCGCCGGCGCTCGCTCAGGCCGATGTGGGAGTAGCGATGAATAGCGGCACGCAGGCGGCACGCGAAGCAGGCAACATGGTGGACCTCGACTCGAATCCGACCAAGCTGATCGAGATCGTGGAGATCGGTAAGCAGCTCCTCATGACGCGGGGCTCACTGACGACATTTTCGATCGCGAACGATGTCGCCAAGTACTTCGCGATCATCCCTGCTCTCTTCCTCGCCACGTACCCCGCCCTTGGCGCGCTCAACCTGATGCGCCTTCACTCGCCTCAGTCAGCAATTCTGGCCAGCGTGATCTTCAACGCCCTGATCATCATCGCTCTGATTCCTCTGGCGCTGCGCGGCGTGAAATACCGTCCGGCTCCGGCCGGGATCATTCTGCGCCGGAACCTGATTGTCTACGGAATCGGCGGCCTCATTGTGCCGTTCATCGGCATCAAGCTCATCGATGTCATTCTCGTTCTCGTTCGCGCTGTATAGCGACAGGAAATGTCATGATACGTAAACAGCTTCGGCCCGCAATTTTGCTCACCATTGTCTTTATCGTCGTTACCGGACTGGTGTATCCCGGCATCGTGACCGGCATCGCGAGGTTGGTGTTCCCGAATCAAGCACGTGGCTCGCTGGTGACGGTCAACGGACAGGTAATCGGCAGCAGACTGATAGGGCAACAATTCTCCCAGCCGTGGTACTTTCATCCGCGCCCATCGGCAGCGGGCGACGGCTATGATGCGACTGCATCGGGCGGAACCAACAAAGGACCCACGGACAGAAAGCTGGCGGACACGCTGATCGCCGGCGCGATCGCGCAGGCGGAGAGTGCGGGTGTGCCGAAGGGAAGAATCCCGACGGACATGGCGACCGCGTCAGCCTCGGGCCTCGATCCCCACATCTCCCCCGCCAACGCCCTGTTCCAGGTAGCTCGGGTGGCCGCTGCACGCGGAGCTGACAGCTCGCAAGTACGCGAGCTCGCGCTCCATTACGTGGAATCCCGCCAGTTTGGTTTCCTCGGCGAGCCTCGAGTGAACGTTCTCGCGCTCAACCTCGCGCTCGATAATGCGTTTCCTCGTCGAGCTTCCGCGCGCAAGTAGCGCGCACTTTGCAAATCAATAATTCCATGAAGAATACGACGTTATTTAATATCATTCCGACGCTGCCGTTGGCATTTGCCGTAGGCGTAGCCTCCGCTCAAACGCCAGGACCGTCTGCCGCCACTCCAGCGGCGAGCGACTCTGCGGGCGCTCACGCGACGCCTGACACGGCGGTCACCGTCGCTTTCGGCGGCTTCGTCGACAACTATTACGCCTATGATTTTGGCCGCCCCGTGAATTTCGACCGGCCGTTTACCACCCAGGCGGTACGACACAACGAATTCAACGTGAATCTTGCCTGGGTTGAGGTCAAAGTCAGCGGTCCGCGTGTACGGGGCCGGCTCGCGCTCCAGGCCGGGACATCGGTGCAATCGAATTACGCCGGAGAGCCGGCTATTGGAGCAGTCAGCGGCCCAAGTCTCTCGCGCTTCATTCAGGAAGCAGTGGCCGGATATCAGATCAGCCCATCGCTGTGGGTGGACGGAGGAATCTTCCTCTCGCACATCGGTGTGGAAAGCTTCATCTCTCGCGACAATCTGACGTACACGCGCTCCTTGAGCGCCGATTTCACGCCATACTATGAGAGTGGCGTCAAGCTGACGTGGCAGGCTACGCCGAAGCTGTCCGCGCTCTTCACCGTTGTGAACGGCTGGCAGAACATCTCGGAGAACAATCACGACAAAGCTGTAGGTGCGCGGCTCGACTACGCACGAAGCTCGAGCACGACGTTCTCCTACTACAACTTCGTAGGCAACGAGGCGTCGTCAAGCCGCCTTCGCGTCTTCAACGGAGTGGGATTCAAGAGTGGCCTGACGCCCGCCTTCACGGTGCAAGGCAATTTCGACTACGGTACGCAGCAGCAGGCGGTGACCGGGAGCTCGTCGTGGTGGTCAGCTGGCCTCATCGGAAAGCTGCAAGTGACACCGGTTGTTGGAATCTCGGGGCGCGCCGAACGGTATCAGGATCCGGATCAGGTCATCGTCGTCACGGCATTCCCGGGCGGATTCAAGGCAACCATGGCCTCTCTGGGACTCGATGTCTCCCCGCTCGGCAACACGCGGGTTCTGTGGCGAAGCGAGCTGCGCGGGACATGGGCGGGCGATCCGATCTTCCCCAACCGTTCGGCCTCGACTGGAGTATCCAGAAGCAACACACTCCTTGTAACTTCCTTGGCACTCACCTTCTGAGAGGCTCCGCAGCGCATGCCCGACGACCCCGATCAGGGACAACACGGGAACGCAGCTGCGCCGGTAGATAGGCGGGTGGCGCCGCGCCCGGAAACGTCGGAATTCGTCGAGCTCCTCAAGAGCCGCGAGCGGGGGAAGCTCAAGGTCTACGTCGGTTCGGCGGCGGGAGTGGGAAAGACTGTCCGGATGCTTCAGGAAGCGCATGATCTTCGCAGACGCGGGATCGATGTCGTGGTGGGATTCGTCGAGACCCACGGTCGCGCCGAGACGGCCTCGCAGATAAGGGACATGGAAGTTGTTCCGCGCCGGCAGATCGCGTACCGCGGAGTGACGCTCGAGGAGATGGACGGGGACGCCATAATCGCCCGGGCGCCGGAGGTGGCGATCGTCGACGAGCTGGCGCACACCAACGTGCCCGGCTCGCGGCACGCCAAACGCTGGCAGGACGTAGAGCTTCTCCGCGACGAAGGAATCAGCGTCATCTCCGCCGTAAACGTCCAGCACCTCGAGTCTCTAAACAACATCATCGCCGAGACGCTGGGCGTGACCGTGCGGGAGACGATTCCCGATTGGGTGGTGACGGACGCCGACCAGGTCGTGAACCTCGACATCAGCGCCGAAGATCTGCGCCAGCGGCTCGTCGAGGGGAAGATCTACGCGGCCGACAAGGTTCCGGGGGCGCTCGCCAATTTCTTCACGGAAGAGAATCTCACCACGCTTCGCGAGCTGGCGCTCCGCGAAGTGGCAAGTAACGTCGACCGGCTCCGGGAGAGCATCACCCGCGGCGAGCTGAGAAAGACGCCGCAATCGGTGCGCACGGTGGACAGAATTCTGGTCGCGCTCCCGAGCAGACTGACATTGACAGAGGAGCTGCTGCGGACGTCGAGTCGCATCGCGGGACGGCTCAATCTCGACTGGTACTGCGTTTACGTTCAAACTCCCGATGAGCGGGCCGACCGCATAGACGCCACAGTGCAGCGGAAGCTGGTCGACAACATTCAGAAAGCCCAGAGCATGGGCGCCGAAGTCGTAAAGCTCGAAGGGACGGATGTAGCAGCAACACTCGTCAAGTTCGCGGTCGAGCACGGCGTGACCCTCATCGTAGCGGGACAGTCGAGACGAAACTGGTGGCAACATCTCACCCGCAGCTCTGTGGTCGACAAGCTCGTGAACAACACCATGGATATCGACGTCCTGGTCGTGTCATTCAATGACCAGCGGACCGACAAGGCCCCGCGGCCATGAAAATCTCACATCGGCTATTCCTCGGGGTGATTCCGTCCCTGGTGGGCCTCCTCACCGTTGCCGGGCTTGCCTACTGGGGTCAGTACGCGCACATGGCCCCGGCGCTGGTCGTCTGGGCTGCCGGCGCCGCCACGATACTCTCGCTCGCTGTAGCATGGTCGAACACGCGCTACGTCGCCCACCGTGTAGAGCGCCTCGCCTCGACGAAAGACGGAAACGAGCAAACAGATGAGCTGGATGTCATCGAGCAGAGGGTCGAATCGCTTGGAGAAGCGGCAACCGCGGCCAAAGCCGATGCTGTTCGCGCCGCGGAAGATGCAGGTCGCCGAACCATAGAGTACGCGACGCTCCTCGCTGAAGCCGCGACCTCGGCGTCGAAACAGCTGGCCGAAGCGCGCCTCTCGCTGCACGTGCTGCAAGACAATCATTTCGGCGAGCTCAACGACAACCAGGAAGAGATGATTGGCGCGGCGCGCGAAGCAACGGAGGCGGCAGAGGTAGAGCTCAAACACCTTCGGGAAATCGCGGACATCGACCGCGGAGCCCTGACGCTTCGCCGGGATCTCGTTAAGCCCGGTGAAATGATCAAGTCGCTGCTCCCGATCCTGAATGCACAGGCAACCAAGCAGGGCGTGCGCATCCTTTCCGAGCTGGAGCCGGCATTGCCGCGAGTGGTCGGCGACCGCGGAAGATTGCAGGACGCCCTTGGATTGATACTAAAGGACGCGGTACGCTACGCCATCCCCGGCACGTCGATCTCGATTCACGCGGCAAGCGAACCGACGAGGATCAAGATCATAGTGAACCATGGTTCCCCGCATTCGTACACTGGAGACGTCGCGCTCGCGGACAGACTCATCGCTGCGCAGGGTGGCTCGGTAACGCACCAACCAGAAGGGACGACGATCTCGCTGGAGCGGGCAGGTGTGAGGAGCACGACTCCGGGATAGATTCTTGGCCGCAGGTCTCGAATCAAGACTCTGCCCGCTCTTCCCCAAAACAATCCTCCATTTGATGCGCAAGCTTTTGCCAAGGCTCGTTTTGCTGTTCGCCGCTCTTCCGCTCGCCGCGCAGCAATCCAAACCGTTCGACTTCTCCATCAAAAACATCATGCGCGGGGCGGAGCTGTACGGCCGCCAGCCCGACAACATCCACTGGAGCGCCGACAGCAAGTGGATCTACTTCACCTGGCTCGAGCCCGGCACGGATTGGCGCGAGACGCCGAAACAGTTCCGCGTCCGCGCGGTCCCGGGCGCCAAGCCGGAACGAGTCTCGATTCGGCAGATCGATTCGACCGGCTATCGGTTCGCTCCGAGCGAGAGATCGCACAACGGCAGGTATTCCGTAGTCGAGTTCAACGGCGACCTCTTCATCAACGATCTCACCACCGGTGCGATCAGGCGTCTCACGCAGACAGTGGAAGCAGAGCGCAATCCGCAGTTCTCGGCCAACGACAGAGAGATCTTTTTCGTTCGCAACAACAACATCTACTCGATCGACCTGTCCTCCGGCTTCCTGCGGCAGATGACCGACATCCGGCAGGGGCCCGCGCCGACGGACTCGTCGCGAGCGCAGGGACAGCGTGGACGCCTCGAGCAACAGCAGCGCGACCTGTTCCAGTCAGTGCGCGACCGCATCCGCGCCGACAGCATCGCGCGCTCGGATCGACTGCAGCGCGACTCGGTCGCCCTCAGGCCGGTTTATCTTCAGAGCACCGAGCAGGTGTCGGACTTCTCGATCTCGCCCACCGGCACGTCGCTGCTGGTCGCGACTCGCACGCCAGCTGCCGGAAACCGAACGACCGACATTCCGCAGTACGTCACCCGTACCGGGTACACAGAGGAGCTTCGGGTGCGCACCAAGGTCGGCGACGCGGAGCAGCGAGGACGCGTCGCGCTCATCACGCTTCCGGCGGCGACGGTGACCTGGCTCAAAACCTTTTCCGCCGATACGACCACTGGCGCCTTCGACCTGCTCGGCTGGAACGACGCCGGGACGAAAGCGTTGCTCTACACCTACAGCGGCGACAACAAGATGCGCTTCCTCCAGACGGTGGATCCGGCAGCGCATCTCACGACCCTGGAAACCTCGCGCGACACCGCGTGGATCGGCGGCCCCTGCAGCGAGTGCGGAGGCTGGTACGGCGGCGGCGCTGGCCGCGTCTGGTACGTCTCCGAAGCCGATGGATTCTCCCATCTCTACACGATCGCGCCCGACGGAACCGGAAAGCAGCAGCTGACCAGAGGCCGCTGGGAGGTCCGCAACGTCACGCGCTCGCCCGACGACCGCTGGTTCTATCTGAACACGAACCAGGTATCCCCCTTCGAGCAGCATCTCTATCGCCTGCCGACGGCGGGCGGGCCGATGGAGAAGATCACGACTAAAACGGGGAAGCACACCGCGGTCGTATCCCCAGATGGCCAGCTCGTCGCCGATGTCTACTCATACGTAAATCGTCCGCCCGATCTGTTCCTGCTGAGCGACAAGCCGGGTGCCGAAATGTCGCAGCTGACTGTGTCGCCCAGCGCGGAGTGGCTGTCGTTTGCGTGGATCGTTCCGGAGATCGTGATGATTCCGGCGTCCGACGGCGCCCAGGTGCCCGCGCACATTTACAGGCCGAGCGACATGCACGCGCCGCCGAACGGTGCGGCGGTGATCTTCGTGCACGGCGCCGGATATCTCCACAACGTCGGGAATTTCTGGTCGGAGTACCCGCGCGAGTACATGTTCAACCAGTTTCTCGCGTCGAAGGGCTATACCGTCGTCGATCTCGATTATCGCGGGTCGGATGGGTATGGGCGCGACTGGCGGACGGCGATCTACCGGCACATGGGCGGGCGGGATCTCCAGGATCAGGTGGATGCGTCCAAGTACCTGGTCCAGAGCGTGGGGGTGAATCCCAAGCGCATCGGCATCTACGGCGGCAGCTATGGCGGTTTCATCACGCTCATGGCCCTGTTTACGGAGTCACCGCACTTTGGCGCCGGTGCGGCCTTGAGAAGCGTCACCGACTGGGCGCACTACAATCAGGGTTATACCTCAAACATCCTCAATCTCCCACAAAACGATACGCTGGCCTACCATCAGTCGTCTCCTATTTACTACGCGGAAGGTCTGCAGGATCCATTGCTGATGGCGCACGGGATGGTAGACACCAATGTCCATTTTCAGGATATCGTAAGGCTCACCCAGCGGTTCATCGAGCTCGGCAAGACGCGGTGGGAGCTTGCGACGTATCCGGTCGAGGATCATGCATTCGTGAGACCCTCGTCGTGGGCGGACGAGTACCGCCGCATCTACGAGTTGTTCGAGAGATATTTGCCGGCTCGTAATTCATCCAAATGATCAACTACATCACCTCAATGTTTAATCGCACAGCCTCCTTGGTCCGAGCAGTGCTCGGCGTCCCCGATTACGAACGCTACCTTGGGCACATGCGGTCTGCTCATCCCGGCGATCGGGTCATGACCGAGACCGAGTTCCGCCACACGCGCATGAACGACCGCTACAACAAGGCGGGATCGAAGTGCTGCTAAAGCCGTAGCTGTGCAACAACTGATTCGGCTGGCGTCTCCACTGAGACCTCAGCCGAGTCAGACTGGAATGAGGCGATAGGTTATCGCGCGAGATCCCGGTTGTACCACCACAACGCCCGGGACAAGGCCGAGTACCCCGTGTTCAGATGCTGCGCGCCCCACGCAACTGCTACGGCGCCCGCGACAATGAGGATCGGGCTCGCCGCGTTGTTCGAGCTGTTGCTCGTGAGAACGGCGCCGACCACGACCGTGGCCGCTCCCAGACCACCCACGAGAGAGCCGCGAAAGTTGTTCGTCTTGAAGGCGCGCGCTTCCGTCGCCGCCTGCGGTGACGATTCGACCAGCTTCTCCACGTCGAAGCCGCGGAACCATCCGACGGTGCCGATCACTGGTCCGTTGGCGCCGCGAATGATGTCAGCGCTGCCCCAATGCGACTCGAAACGCAGCGCCTGCGCGTCGTAGCTGTGGGACGAATCGCTGGGCGGGGCAGTGCGCGTGGAACCGGCGACCGTTCCGGATTCCGAGTTTGCAACGGGCGGCGCCGCATGACTTATCGTCTGGGCGCCGGCCGTCGCTCCACTAACCGAGGCGCCAATCAGCAGCGCCCGAAGAATTCTTGACTTCATTGATCCTCATTGATCGCGAATCTGTTCTTTACAGACGATTGAGCGACCCGAGGAAAACAATTTTCGCTATTACTTCAGATCACGATTGTACCACCAGATAGCCCTGGCAAGCGCTCGATGGGCGGTCTCCAGCCTGAACCCGCCGTAGGTGATCAACGAGACGCTCGCTATGGTCAGCGAGGTGGGAATCGCCCGGTTCAAGCCGGAAATTCGGGATGCTCCTACTGCGGCGCCAAGAGTCGCTATTCCAAGAGACGTTATCCATGTTCCCGGGCGATAATTGCGCTGAAATACCGTCGCTTCCGCGATCGCCTTGGGAGACGGACTTACAACGGCTGCCACATCAACCGCGCGGAAAACACCTATCTTCGCTACCACCGTTTCCGAGACGCCGCGAACGATGCTGATCGTCCCGCCATGCTCGTCGATGCGAAGCGCGTTTTCCTCGTAGCTCCGCTCCTGAGCAGTCAGAAGAGTCGGCCCCGTGATGAGTATGCAGGTCCCGGTGCAAAGTGCCAGCAGTAAACGTGACATCTCTCCTCCCGTTCGCTATTGTCGGTAAACGATCGTCGCACGCCCATTGAGCGTGGTTCCATCCATGATCACGTGCGTGTTGCCAGGATACGAGTAACCGGCACTAGCCTGATCGACAGCGGCTCCCAGAAAGTCATCGTTCGTCAGCAGCCACGCGCCAGCGTTTGCGAAGAGCGTGCCCACGAAAACTGCGGCCACCACTACAGGCGATGCCCCGGGAAGAGCCTTGATTGCGACGGTGCCGAACGCATTCGCCGTGGATTTTAGCACCTCGACCAGTGTGTTGGAATCGAGCTTGAGGATGCATGCCACGTTGTCGTCCTCCCAGAAGAGAACATGGAAGCCCTGGTTGAACTTGTTCGCGAATGCCACTGTTTCATCGGCCGAAAACAGCATCACCCTCCCTTCCCAGAACGCTCCGTTCTGGTCGAACACCTTTCTGAAATCGTACGGGTGCTCGCCTGAGCACGACAGATCCTCCCCATAGGTGGGAGCGGACGCGGTATTCGGTCCCTGAATATGGACCTCTATCTCGGGGTTGCCGCGGAACCACGGCTCCTTGACGTCCAGTATCCGCGAAAATTCCAGGTAAAGCCCCGACGGGATGGAAGGCGAAAGGCTGCCACCGCCCCCATCACACGTCTCGCCGCAGGCAATGAGGCTTGACCCCTTGGGGACCATCGGCTCGAGCGTTCCGATCGCGTTGCCGCTCTGATCGCGAACATTCCGGGATGCGGCCGGAGTCATCGGCTGGTCGAATCGCGTCTCCACGGGCACGATCGAGAGCGTTGGCTGATCCGGCGCGACCTTCCGGTCGAGCGAGACCTCACTCCCCCTCTCGTCAAACGCGACGATCGGCTCCGACTCATCGAGCTGCGAAACAACGAGAACGTCCGCTTTGCCCGTCCACGATTCGCGATGTTTCTCCACCGGCATGTAGAACTCGAGCGGTCGAATCGCCGCCAGCGCGCCAAACACGTCGCTCTCGCCACCGCGGGTCAGCCGTGCCATGCTCTCGAGAAGCGCTCGACCGTCCTTCGAGCGAAGATAGGTTGCGAGCTCCAGCTTGTGCTCGTGAAAGGGCGCTGAGCGCATATCGCGCTTTAGATGCTGCCGCGCCGGCTCGTTGTCCATCGCCACCGCCACCAGCCGCGTGATCTTGGTCAGCGCGACGCGCTCCTCGCTCGCTGACGCGGGCGTAGGCTCGGTTACAATATCTTTCGACCCGGTAGGGCCGGCCGTTCGGCTAGCGGAATCGGCGCAGGCAATGAGTGCCGCGAACAACGCCAGAAAAAGAACTCCTTCGCCATGTGTGTGTTTCATACTGCCTCCTCGGCGATCGTGCGGTTGGTGAAGCGCGCACTCTATTCACTCGCGGAGGAGCAAGCGTAATCCGCGAACCGCTTACGAGATCACTTCGCCTCGCTCAGTTGCGATGAAGGGGCGACCAATGCCATGAGGATCGCCGCCACGAGCGCCAGCGTCGCGCCGAACACGAACGCGCTCGGCGACCCAGAACGGTCCCAGATCCAGCCGAAGATGAGAGACGCCGGGAGAGCGCCCAGACCGATGGCGAGGTTGTACCATCCGAACGCCGTCCCCCGCCGAACCGCGGGTACGATGTCGGCGACGAGCGCCTTCTCCGTGCCCTCCGTCATGCCGTAGAAAATTCCGTAGACCGCGAACAACGCCCACGCCTGCCACGGCGCGCCCGCCCACGCGAACGCGTAATACACCGCGGCGTAGAGGAGCCATCCTCCCACGATCAGCGGCTTGCGCCCGATTCTATCGGAGAGCTGTCCGCCGTAAGTGCCCGTCGCCGACTTCACGAAGTTGAGCGCGGCCCAGAGTATCGGCGCCAGCGCGACCGGCACTCCGAGCTGATTTGCCCGGAGCAGCAGAAACGCGTCGGTGGAATTCCCGAGCGTAAAAAGCAGGACGACGACGAGGTACCCCCAGAAGCGGCCGCCCAGACTGGCCGATCCGCCAGCCCCCCCTGGTTTGGCGCCGCCGTCGCGGCGCGGTATGTCGCGCACAACTACGATCAGAATCACAATCGCGATTGCCGCGGGAATCGCCGACAGCCAGAACACCTCCCTCATCGCGTGCTCATCGTGTGGAAGGAAGTGCGTGCCGGCTTTGAGAGAGCCGACGCCGTGAAGCCTGAGGATCAGAAACGCCACCAGCGGACCAAATACGGCACCGGCGTTGTCGGCAGCCGCATGAAAGCCAAACGCGCGTCCGCGCGCTTCGGGGACCGCCGAGTCGGCAAGCAGCGCATCACGAGCAGAGCTGCGGATGCCCTTGCCCACCCGGTCGGTGACGCGAATCGCCAGCACCTGCGTCGCGCTGTGCGCCGCCGCGGTGAACGGACGCACGATCGACGCAATCAGATAGCCGGCGACGACGAAAGGCTTTCTGCTCGAGACTTTGTCCGACCACCATCCACTCAGCAGCTTGAGCAGCGACGCCGTCGTCTCCGCCGTCCCCTCGATCGCGCCGATGAAGCTGGCGTTGGCGCCCAGCACTCCGGCTAGAAATACCGGCAGCAACGGATAGATCATCTCCGTCGAGACGTCGGTGAAGAAGCTCACCGCGCTCAGCCCGATGACGTTGCGTCCGAGCTTCGGACGCGGCTTCTGCGCTGGTGCCGGGTTTACGATGCCCGCACTTCCGAGTGGTCGCCCACTGTCACCTCGCCCTTCACACCTTCGACCACAGTGTCGTCCCCGACGAGCGAGTTCTTCAGCACCGATTTCGTGATTCTCGCATTCGAGCCGACAATCGAGTGGCTGATCTCTGCGCCATCGAGAACCGAGCCCGCGCCGATCGAGACGTTGGGCCCGATCTTCGATTTCTTCAATGTGACGTTGTCTTCGATGTAAACGGGGTCAATGATCGTCGAGTCACCTGTGTTCTTCGGCCGTCGCGCACGGCCGCGCGCGAGCATCGCCTGGTTGGTCTCGATCATCGTGTCGATTTTCCCGGCGTCGAACCACCCTTCGACGTCGATGACTTTGATCTTCGCGCCCTTGTCGATCATGTACTGGAACGCGTCGGTCAGAAAATACTCGCCATGGTTCTTCGGTTGCTTTAGAACCCAGTCGATTCCCTCGAACAACAGCTTCCAATTCCTGATGTAGTACAACCCGATGTTGGCGCGCTTGGAGATCGGCGTCTTCGGCTTCTCGATGATCTTCGTCATGTTGCCGTCCTTGTCCGTCACGACGACACCGAAGCGCTGGTAGTCATCCACTTCCTTCACCCAGATGATCCCGTCCGCGTCCACGCTCTTCACTTTGGACAGATCCGCGTCGAAGATCGTGTCGACGAAGATGATGAGCACGGGCTGATCTACATAGGGGCGCGCGAGCGCGATCGCGCCCGCCGTCCCATCCTGTACCTTCTGCTCGATGAACACCGAGGGCACGTCCATCTCGGCGCGCGCGAACTCCTCGACCTTCTCCTTGAGATGGCCCGTGATGTAAATGATTTCCTCGACGTTGCCCAGCTTCTTCAGCTCGTCGAGGACGTACGACATCACCGGCTTGCCCGCGACCTTCATCATCGGCTTGGGCGTGACGTGCGTGTGCGGGCGAAGACGGGTTCCCTTCCCCGCCAGTGGGATGATCACTTTCATGGCTCGGTTGTCCCCTCTCTGCCGTATTTGTCGCTCAGACGAACGACGTCGTCGATTTCCGGCGTCGATACTTCCAGCACATCGCAGTCCGTCAGGGCAACCATCTGATGAATGGTCCCCGGTGTGATTCTGAATGATTCACCAACCTTGAGCTTCATGTCGTCGAGAATGTCGTCGCCCTCCCTCTGAACGCGATACACGATCTCGCCCGAAAGCAGGTGGACGGTTTCATCCTTCCTGTTGTGATATTGCACCGACAGCTCGTGGCCGGCGTTGATATGGAGAATCTTCCCCACGTACCGCTCGGACTGTGCCCAGATGGTCTCGTGTCCCCACGGCTTCGGCACGTGCGTCACCTTTGCCCGGCCAGACTTTGGTCTCTCGGCGCGTCGCTTGGCCGTTGCTCTCGAAGCGGCGCCCCTCTGAGCAGTCTTCTTCTTTGGCATGCATAAATATCTATGGTGGCGTCGCGTGCAGCCACTCGACGTCTTCACATTCAGGACCGACGAAGCCGGAAGCGGAAGAGAAAGAGCTGGAGGGAGATCAGCTCCAGCGCAGCACGATTTTGCCGAACGTCTCGTTGGATTCCATCAGCGCGTGCGCGGCACGGATTTCGTCGAATGGGAAAACCCGATCGACTACGGGCTTGAACCGGCCATCCTCAAAGAGCGGCACGCCGCGCTCGGAAAAATTACGCGCCAAAGCAATTTTTTCTTCCAGCGCCCGCGCGCGCAGCACCGTGCCCACCATTGTGAGCCGCTTTCTGAGCAGCACCCCCATGTTGAATTGCGCAGTCGCGCCCGCAGTGAGACCGACCACAACGATCCGCCCGCGCAACGCCATCACGCGCAGGTTTCCCTCGAGGTAGTTCCCGCCCACCAGATCCATCAGGGCATGCACGCGCTCGGCGCCGACAGCCGACTGGACAAGCGCGGCCCAATCGCCTCGCGAAGCATCAATACCGACATCGAGGCCGAGCTGTTTCGCCCGCTCGAGCTTGCCCGCCGTACGCGCCGTCCCGACTACTCTCGCTCCCGCCACGCGGGCGATCTGCAGCCCCGCGGTTCCGACCCCGCTCCCCACCGCGTGAATGAGCAGCGTCTCACCAGCGCGAAGCTCCAGTCGGTTAAAGAGCGCATCGTACGCCGTCAGAAAAGCCTCCGGAATCGCGGCGGCGTCTTCCCACGACATCCCCTTGGGAACCGGCATCGCTTCTCTCTCGTGCACGCACAGATACTCGGCGTGACCTCCACCGCCGACGATCCCCATCACTCGGTCGCCGGTCTTCCACAGAGTCGCGGCCGGCCCGAGCGCATCTACTTCGCCGGCGTACTCCATCCCGCTGATGTCCGCCGGCACGCCAGGCGGCACCGGATAGTTCCCCTGCCGCTGCAGGATATCCGCGCGGTTGAGCGCGGACGCTCTCACCCGCACGCGAATCTGTCCGACACCGGGCTCCGGTTTGGGCCGCTCCTGCACCTCGAGCACCTCCACCCCACCCGGACGCGTGATGATGACGCATTTCATTGCTCCAAGTTATTCGGACGCGCTCGCCGATGCTCTCCATCTTGAGCCCGCAGCCCCCAGCCGCCCCGAAGATTGCACCCGGCAGGTAGTCTTCGGTTGCAGTTGGTAGCAGCGCGCAAACGAAAGGCCGGCTCCTTCGAGCCGGCCTTCGGGCTGCACCTGCAGTCTCGCCCTACCGAACCTTGTTGCCGCTCGGATCCCACACCTCGACCGTTCCAAGATTCCGCGCCCGAATCGGCGCCTCGATCTTGGAGAGGTCGCCCGCAACCACGACGATCACGTTGTCCGGCGTTAGCTTGCTCGCCGCCACGCGCTTCAGGTCATCGGGCGTCACCGCCGACAACCGCTCACGATAGGTCGTGTAGAAATCGAGCGGGAGTCCCCACACAATCAGGTTTTGCAGGCTCGCGGACAAACCCTGAACGCTCTGCACCGAGTTGGGGAACCCGGACACCAGATTGTTCACCATGCCTTGCAGCTCGCTCGCGGGTACAGCCTCGCTCGCGATTCTGCGGTACTCGCCTATCGCCTCGACGAGCGCGGAATCGGTGGCGTTCGTTCTCACCTCCGAGTTCGCTCGGAACGCTCCAGCGCCCGGCCTCAGATCCAAACCGCTGAACGCCCCGTACGTGTAGCCGTGCTTCTCGCGCAGATTCATGTTCATCCGCGAGCTGAATCCGCCGCCGAGGACATGATTCAAGGCGACCATGGAGATGTAATCCGGGTCGGTCGCGCGGAAACCGGCCTGGCCGACGATGATCGACGACTGCACCGAACCCGGACGGTCGATCAGAATCACCCTCGTCCCCGTGCTCGCCCTCACTGGATTCGTCACGGCCGGCAGTGCAGCGCGGCTCGCCCTCCATCCGCCGAATGCCTGCTGTGCAACGGATCTCGCTTCAGCGGGCGAAATGTCTCCCACCAGCAGCAGCGTGGCTGCCGACGGAGCGAACATCGTTCGATGCCAGTTGACGACATCGTCGCGCGTAAGTCCGCCGATCGTGGCTAGATTGCCGCTCGCCGGACGTGAGAAGGGAGCGGTGCTGTCGAACGCCGCAAGGATGAACGCATCCGCCGCGAGTCCCGCGGTTCGCGCGTGACTCTGTTGATACGCCGCGATAGCCTGGTTCTTCACCCGGCCGAAGTCGCTCGCGGGAAGGCTGGGAGCGATGATCGTCTTCGCCGCCAGCTCCATCGCCTGCGGAAACACGTTCTTGAGCGCGACTACGTCGGCGAATGAAGTGCTGAATCCCGCACCGGTGCCGTATTGTGCGCCAAGGGCATCCATCGCCCGGGCGATGTCGGCGCCCGTCATGGTGCCCGTCCCCTCCGACAGCAGACGCCCCGTCAGCGAGGCGAGACCGCTCTTCGCCGCCGGTTCGCGCATGGCGCCGGCGTCGATGATCACCCTGCCCTCCACCACCGGCAGCGTGTGCTTCTGGACGAGAATGACTTTCAGCCCGTTGTCGAGTTGGAACTGCTCGACGGCTGGGAACACGTACGGCCGGAGAGCGCCGGGCGGTGGCGGCTGCATTGTCTGGGCACGAGCCGCGTCAGACGCGAAGATAAGAGCAAGGGCAAGCGATACCGCGAGCCCGCGATTGGAAATAATGGAGCGTTGCATTACGGCGTCCTCGTCGAAGAGGTCTGGGCGGTCTTTTTGGCGGGGACGTAAACGAGAATTGACCGATTCGTTGGAACCAGACGATCGCGCGCGACTGCGTTGAGATCCGCGAGCGTGACGCGGTCGAACTCACCGAGAACCTTGTTCACGTGATCGGGATCGTGGAAGAATGTCCACCCTTCCGCGAGACGATCCGCTCGGCCCCCGAAACCTCCCGTTGTTTGCAGTCCGTCGACGAACGCGAATCGCTCCGACGCGCGCGCACGATCGAGCTCCGGCTGGGTGAAGGACGAAGCCCCCGCCAGCTCCACCAGCATCGCCTTCTCGAGCGAATCGGGATTGCTGCCCGGCTTCCCGGTCGCGATGAACACCAGCATGTCAGCGCCGTCGGCCAGACCAAAATTGAATCCGGCGACGTTGGTGGCAACCTGCTGTCTCCGCACGAGCGCGTCGTAGAGACGCGACGAGCGGCCACCGCCCATGATGTCGCCGAGCAGGCTGATGACCGGCGCTCGGGGATCCTTGGCGGACGACACTCGGTACGCCACGTAAATCGCCGGCGCGGGCGCCTGAGCGTCCTGGACTACGCTGCGCTGCTCCTGCCCGACGGTCGCCGGCACCCTCATGTTCGCGAGCGGTGGCGCGACCGGCCCGCGCGGAATGGGTCCGAAATACTTCCGAACCATCGCCTTCGCCTGCGGGACGTCGATATCCCCCGCGACAACGAGCACCGCGTTGTTCGGTGCGTAGTAGGTCTTGAAGAAATTTCTGACATCCGTCACGGACGCGTTCGAGAGGTCAGTCATCGACCCGATCACCGAGTGATGGTACGGGTGGCCCGCGGGGAACAACGCTTCTCCGGTCTTCTCGAGCCAGGTCCCGTACGGCTGATTGTCGACGCTCTGCCGGCGCTCGTTCTTCACGACTTCGCGCTGGTTGTCGAGCTTCGCCTGCGTCAGCGTTTCGGTGAGTGTGCCCATGCGGTCCGACTCCAGCCAGAGCGCCAGCTCGAGCTGGTTCGAGGGAATCTGCTCGAAGTAGTTGGTGCGGTCCCAGCTCGTGGTGCCGTTGATGTCGGCGCCCGCTCTTCCGCCCGCCGCTTCGAGCAGCGCAAAGTGCTGGCCGTCGGCGACGTTCTTGGATCCCTTGAACATCATGTGCTCGAACAGGTGCGCGAAGCCGGTCTTGCCCGGCTGCTCCATTTTCGATCCGACGTTGTACCATAGAAGTACGGCGGCTACGGGCGTCGAGTGATCTACGTGGTAGAGCACAGTCAACCCGTTCGGCAGCGTCTCCTTGGTGTAGTCGATGCGCAGCTCGGGACTCCTGCCCGGCTGTCCATTCTTGCCTGCCTGGGCACCGGCATTGGCGGCGGCAAGGCACAACAGAGAGACCGCAAAGTAGCGAAGTCTCATTCGACCTCCATGAGATTTTAGATGCCGGCAGCTGGACGGGAGCGGCCGGAATGGATGCCCAAAATAGGCGCAAGTACGCTCACCGTCGAGTGGTAAAGTCGAGCCCGCCGCCTTTTGTGTTTGGGCATCGCAGAGATCGATCAAGACGCGCGATGCCAGTTTCCGGAACTCTCTAACGCCAGTATGAAAGCTCCAAGCGATCAGCTGCAAAGCCGACAGCTCCCTGCTTCAGTTTTGTGGATGCCAGCCCAACCGCCCCAATCCCTGACCAAGCCGTCATTCGTAGCGCAGCGACTCTATGGGATCGAGACCCGCCGCCCTTCTCGCCGGCCACACGCCGAACACTATTCCCACGAACCCCGAGAAGAAAAACGCCAGCAGGATCGACGACGGCGCCACCGACGTATTGAAGTTTCCGAACTTCGCCAACCCGAACGCAGCAGCCCACCCGAACGCAATTCCGCCCACACCGCCGAGTAGGCATAGCACCACCGCCTCGATGAGGAACTGAAGCAGAATATTCTTCGGCGTCGCGCCGAGCGCCTTTCTGACTCCTATCTCGCGGGTACGCTCCGTCACCGACACCAGCATGATGTTCATGATGCCGATTCCGCCGACGAGAAGACTCACCGCCGCGATTCCCGAGAGGAGAAAAGTGAAGATCTGCGTCGTCTCGCCGAGCGTGTTCAGGAAGTCGGCCTGGTTGCGGATCTGGAAGTCGTCCGGAATTCCGACGCGCAATCTGTGCACACGACGGAGCGTCTTCTGAATCGCCGCCATCGCCTGTGGAATCTCCGCCTCCGAAGCGGCGAGCACTCCAATCTGCCGGAGCCTGTCGTTGCCGAAGACGCGGAACTGCGCGGTCGTGAGCGGGAGCAGTACCTGGTCGTCAGGATTTCCGAATCCGCCGGAGTTCCCCTTGCTCGCGAGCACACCGACCACCTGGAACAAGAATCCGCCGATTCGAACGTTCTGCCCGACGAGACTCGCCGCCGGCACGCCGAGATTGTCGGGAATCGCCGCGCCGAGAACTGCCACGCGCCGGCTCGCGCGGTCGTCGCCCTCGGTGAACATCTTCCCGTTCGCCATCGTGTACTTGCGCACGTCGAGATAGTTGGGCGTCGTGCCAAGCACGGTGGTATTGGTGTTCGTGTTCAGGTACTGAACCTGGAGCTGCTTCTGCATCTCGGGTTCGACCGCGGAAATTGACGACCCCGCGGAGTCGAGCGCCTTCGCGTCCGCAACCTTCATCGGCGCGCGGTCGTTGCCAGACGAGACTCCGCCGGGCGCGTAGATCTGCCCGGGCTGGACCGTGAGAAGCGTCGTTCCGAGCGCGCTGATCCGCGCGTTGACGGATTCCTGCGCGCCTCGTCCAAGTGCGACCACGGCGATTACAGCTCCCACTCCGATGACGACGCCAAGCATCGTCAGGAACGAGCGCAGCTTGTTCGCTCTGAGCGCTGCGAGCGCTACGCCAATCGTTTCTCCGAGTAGCATGGTACTACCCCCCTATGTACCTGGTGGCCGTCAACCGCCGCCCCCACCGCGACCTCCGCCACCGGCCGCGCCGCCCGCCGCGGGAGTGGTCGGTTGCTGGAGTCCCCCACCCGAGCCGGCTCTCACGCGAGCCTGAAGCTGGTTGCGCTGGGCCTGCAACACCGCAGGTCCGAGCAGTGCCACCTGTTCGCCTTCCTGTACGCCGCTCACGATCTCGGTGTAGTCGAAATCGCTGACTCCTACTCGAACCACTCGTGGCGAGTATTTGCCGTTCTTCTTCCCGAATACGAACATCGCGCCGCCGGTCCGGCCGGTTGCTCCCCCTCCGGAACCGCCGCCCGCCGCGCCACCACCACCACCACCACCACCACCGCCGCGTCGGCCAGTCGATGAAGCGGTTCCCGAGGCTGCGCCCTGTCCGCCCAATCCGCCGCGTGTCGAGCTCGCCGCACCGTACCTGCGGCCACCTGTCGTGTCAGCCGAAGACGCCGTAGACGATGCTGTCCCGCCCGTTCCAAAGCCGCGTGCCTGCCGCGCCGCTGCCGTCGCCGCCTTCAACGAGTCGGGATTGACCCCTAGAACCGGAGCCACCGTCGCCGCGTCTTTTGCGTTTCGTATCGCATCACTCGGCACCGCGAGAACATTGTCTTTCCGCAGGATGTCCATCACCACCTGTCCGTTCATGCCCGGCATGAGCGCGCCGTCAGAGTTGGTGAGACTCACGAGAACCGGGAACATCGTGACGCTCGATTGCACGACCGCCTGCGGCTCGACTTGCTCGACGACACCCACAAATTTCCGATTCGGGAACGCGTCGACAGTCACCGTAGCGGTCTGACCCGACTTGACATTGCCAATGTCCGTCTCGTTCACGAACGCGCGCATCCTGATCTTGCTGAGGTCGGCCATTTCGAGAATGGTCGTACCGCCGCTCGCCGCGGTCGAGGCTGACGTGATCACCGTCCCTACCGACACCGGACGCAGGATGATGGTGCCGTTTGTCGGCGCGCGAACGGTAGCATCCTCCAATTGGAGTTTCGCGGTCGAGAGATTCGTCCGCGCTTTGATGACGGCGGCATCGGCATTCGCGAAAGCGAGCGTCGCTGCCTCCATCTCCACCGCCGTGATGATCTTCTGCTGGTACAAGTCCGCGGACCGGTTGCGCTGCGCCAGTGCGACAGCCCTCGCCACAGTCGACGAGGCGAGATCCGCCGCTGTCTGGTCGTACTGATTCTGCACAGTGCGCGGGTCGATCTGAACCAGCAGATCGCCAACTTTCACGTTCGAGCCGACATCGACGGGCATCTTGATGATCGTGCCCGAGGCTTTGGACTTCACTTCGACGATGTCGATCGGTTCCACGGTGCCGTTCGCCTGCGCGCTCAGCACGATGCTGCGACGCTCGACCGGCGCCGTCTCGATCACGAGAGCAGGATCAGTGCTCTTCTTGCACGCACCAAGCGCAATGATCGCAACCGCCGCGATCTTCCTCAGCGACGAGACGTGAACCGCACGACCGACCTTTCTGTTGTCTTTCATTTGATTGCTTGAAGTTTCAGAACCGTGCATTACTGCAGGTCCCGCCCGATGAGCGCTTCCAGCTGCGCCCGCGCGATCCGGTAGTCATACCGCGCCTGAATGAGGGCCTGCTCCGCCTGCGCCAGCGCTGCTTGTGAAGTGATCAGGTCAAGGAGCACCGAAGCACCGATGTTGTACCGCTGCTGCTGGACGCGAACATCCTCCTCGGCGGCCGCGACCGACGCGACCTGCACCGCGACCCTCTGCGATGCACCACGCAGCGCGCCGATATACTGAGTGAGCGACTGCTGAGCAGCCAGCTGCGAGTCTCGCAACGCAGCCTGTGCGTTGACCTCGGCGACTCGCGCTCGCACAACCTGCTCTTCGCGAAGAAAATTGTTGAATACTGGATACGAAAGCGAGAACGACAACCGGCCGTTATAGCTGAAAGGATCGGTGCCCAAGCCGAAGCGCGGATCAATGCCACTGCCGGTGCGGGAATAGTTCGCGCTCAGCGACGGCAGGTACGTTGCCTTCGACGCTTTCCTCGCTTCCTCGGCCGCGTCGACGACCGCCTGTGCTTGTTCCACTGCAGGACCACGCTTCGCGAGCGCGGCGAGCTCCGCGCTGTCCGGAAGCGCAGCCATGTTCTCCTGGATGGATGCCGGATCGACCGTCACCGGCACCTCGGATCCAACGAGCCTCGTGAGCGCCGCATCGGCCGCCTCCTTATTGGTCTGAGCGGTAATCAGGGCGAGCTGCGCATTTCCAATCTGGACCACGCCGCGCAGCGAATCTGAGCGCGTCGCGACTCCAGCCCGCACCTTGGCGACGGAAGTCTTGAATTGCTCCTGCGCCTGGGCCATCTGCAGTTCCGCCGCGTCCCAACTCTCGATCGCGGCGAGCACTGCGTAGTACTGCTGCTTGACCTGCAGCGCGACGTTGTACTTCACCGCCACGCGATTGGCTTCCGCCGCTACAATGTTGAACTTCGCGGTGCGCAGATCATACAGCCGCTGCCCGCCGTCGAACAGCGTCATGCCGAGCGATAGTCCGGTGCTGTTCGTGGGCGCCGACGTTATCGCGACCTGCTCACCGTTCTGGTTGATTCGAGTCTGCCCGCCTCCGAACTGAATCACTCGACCCGCATTCAGAGTTGCGCTCGGAAGGATCGCACCGATCGCCGACACGCGCGCCGCTTTGCTCGTTCTTTCGGTGCCCTCCGCCTGAATCGCCTGGGGCGAATTCTGTTGCGCCATCCTTATCGCCTCGTAGAGCGAGATCTTGCGCGCACTGTCGGGGGCTCGCGCGAGGCCGGGCTGCAAGCCGGGCTTGAGAACCTGCGCGCCCAATGTGGGGACGGCCAGGAATACCAGCGTGATGGCCGTGAGTAGTCTCAGCGGCGTCTTTCGATTGAACGACATGTGTAAGAAGACGGGACTGGTTGAGTACGAAAGGGCCGCACAGGACCGGGGCCCCTCAATAAATACGCCCAGGCGGGCAGTTCTGCTGATCTCGCACCCTACCGGCTGACCGTTGCCAGCATCCTCTGCCTGAGAGATGCGAGCCGGCGCCGTACCGATCCGTCCATGACCGTATCTCCCACCTTCACGATCACGCCACCCAGAATCGCCGGGTTGAGGGAGATGTGCGGGACGACGCGCTTGCCGAACAGCCGCGACAGCTGCTTCACCAGGGCATCCTTCTCCGGCTCGGCCGGCTCGCGGGCGACCGTCACGTTGACGTGAACCCGGTCCTCCGACTCGTCGATAAGACTCCTGTACTCCGATGCGATCTCCGGAATCAACATCTGCCGGCGCTTCATGATTACCGTCTCGAGAAACCGCAGAAAGAGCGGCGGCACCTTTTTGCCCAGCGCCTTCTTCAAAAGCTCGATCTTGCGCGAGGCTGACAGTTTCGGCGACTCGAGAAAAGTCCTCAACGTATGATCCTCGCGCATCCCCACCGAGATGGCGTCGATGAGCGCGCCCCACTCCTCCTGCTCCCCGCTCTTCCGAGCGAGGGTCAGAAGAGCCTCGGCGTAATTGCGGCCGATCCTTTCCTCGTTCATCCGCGCCTGGTCTCCGTCACGGGAATCGACGCGAGGAAGCTCTCGACGATCTTCCGGTTCGCCTGGTCGTCGAGATTCTTCTCGATCACTTTGCTCGCGCCGGCGATGGCCAGCTCGATCGCCTCGCGACGCAGCTCGGCGATCGCCCGCTCCTTCTCCTGCTCGATCTCGCCGCGGGCGCGCTCCAGCATCTGTTGCTGCTGTTGGTGCGTCTCCTCGATCATCTGCGCGCGCAGAGTCTCACCCATCTGACGCCCATCGACAATGATCTTCTGCGCCTCCACCCTCGCCGCCTCGATCTGCTTGAGCTGCTCGGCTAGCGCGCGCGCGGCTTCCTCGCGGTCACGCTTCGCGGCCTCGATCGCTTCCTCGAGCGCTTTTTCGCGCGCCTCGACGGCGGCCGTGATCTTCGGGAACACCAGCTTGCCGAGAATCGCGAAAAGAATCAGGAAGATGATGAGCGTCCAGAACATCAACCCGCCGGTCGGCGTGAGAAGATCACCCGAGGGCGAGGCTTCTTCGGGAAGGGCGTTGGCCGCAGTAGGAACGTGCTGCAGAAGTGCGAAAATGAATGTCGTCATGGAGTAGTTGCCCGTAGGTCAGTGGCGGGCCGTAGCGCGACGAAGCGCCACGGCCCACACCGTGTTGCTAGAACTTTTTCTGAATCAGGAACGAGATGACGACCGCGAACAACGCCACACCTTCGACGAGTGCCGCGAAGATGATCGCGCCGGTCTGAATGCGTGCGGCCATCTCGGGTTGACGTGCCATTCCATCCATCGCCTGCCCCGCCAGACGACCGATGCCGATACCCGCTCCGATTACGGCGAGTCCGGCGCCCACTCCGGCACCGAGCATCGCCCATGCCCCGGTGTATTGGCTGGTGTAAGCGCCAGTGTTTGGTATAGCCTGTAGCAGCGCCAGGATCATTTTTATTTCCTCTTTCTTTCAACGTGATATGTCATACTCGCGACCTCAGTCGCCGTCCGTCAGCGGGATTGTCATCCCAACGGACTTCTCCAGCCCGCTCGGCCGGATACCTACGCGAAGTTGAGCACGCTCCGCGTCAGTGTGCACCTTCTCGGATCAATCCAATGAACACACTGGACAGAAGCGTGAAGATGAACGCCTGCAGGAATGCAACGAATAACTCAAGGACGACAATGCCGGTCGCCATTAGAAGGGGAACCGGCACCAGCAGCCAACTTCCAAAAGTGAAGATGAGGCTGAGGAGCGCCAGCAGGACGACGTGCCCCGAGACCATGTTGGCAAAAAGACGTATGGCGAGCGCGAACGGCTTGGTGAACTTTCCGATCAGCTCGATCGGCGTGAGAATCGGTGAAATGAAGAGCTTCATGCCGAGGGACATGTCATGCGGCCAGAATATGATGGTGTTGATGTAGGCCTTACCCTGCGCCTTCATGCCCGCGATCTCGATCACGACGAAGGTGATGATCGCGAGCGTAGCCGTGACTGAGATATTGCCGGTCGCGGTCGCGCCGTAAGGCACGAGCCCCAGCAGATTCGCGAACAGAATGAAGAAGAAGAGCGTCAGCAGGAACGGTACGTAGCCGTTCCCATGGGGGCCGATGTTGGGAAGCACGACCTCGTTCCGCAGGTAGAGCACCAGCGCCTCCAGCCCGTTCCCGAATCCGCTCGGCGCTTTTCCTTCGCGCGTTCTGCGATTGTGCGCGCGGAGAGCGAGCAGCGTCGTGACGATGCACAGGAGCGCCGCGATCCAGAGCATGACGACGTGCCTGGTCGGCGAGATGTCGAGGGCGAAGCGGCCGATGTGAATCGGATTCCACCGCGGCAGCTCGTACTCGCAAGCTTGTGGAATTAAGCGCTGATACCAGTGCGCCGCCTGTGCGAAGCACGGGTAGTCGAGCGTGTGCGCGTCGGTGATGTGCGGCGTGATGAAATCTTTTTGGTCAGCGATCATATTCGAGCAGCAGTGGTTCGGCCATCATCGTCATGAAGAAGAACGTCACCAGACTCACGAGCGCAGCCTCGACCGAGAGGTTGATGATTCTCGCGAGAGGGGCGTACAGCACCAGCACGAACAATCTCAGCACCGCTCCGATCGCCCAGCGGATCATCAGCTCGCCCGGCGCTCCGTGTCCCGGCCGGGCCGGTCGGAGCAGCGCGTAAGAGCCGAGTTGTACTGCGAAAGCCAGTCCAGCAGAAATCAGCATTGCGTTGTGCTGATCCACTGTCCTGAAATACATCCTCAGTACGAGTGTGGCGATGATGATGAGGGCGGCCGAGACTCCAGCGAAGAATCCGAGCGCTCTCCCTTCCTTCACCTTCCCCGCCGTCTCTCTTCGTCGTCCTGCTTCTGCGCCGCCGAGATCTTGCGGTACATGTTGTAGAACGCGCTACCCGCCCCGATGAAGACGCCGGCGATGGTGAACAACCCATTGGTGCCAAGCCGGTTATCGAGCCACTGTCCGGCGTAGAGGAAGACGATGATGGCGAACGCGAACTGGATTCCGACGCCCGCGAAATCGGCGCCGGACAGACCCTTTTTGGAGCTCTGTTGCGTCCGTTTTTCGTCTTCCATTCTGGGAAGAAAGTAACCGCTTGTGAAGATTTTCACAAGCGAATCAGGGCGCCCATTCCGAAGAGAGGCCGAAGATTTCGGGCGGGTCGCAAGTCCAAGACTCAAGCGGAGTTAGTATGTGACTTCACTGTTGACCGCTCGTCATTAGAACGATATGTTGAAGGTCTCACGCAATGTGAAAACGGCCCCACCCGGCCACCAAGAAATCCGACGCACCGACTGAGTAATGGATAACCGCCTCATTCTCCCCCTGCTGTGTGCAGCTTCCGTCGCGTTCGCCGCGGCTCCCTTCTCCCACAATGAAAAGCCGATCGCCACAGCAAGGCATTCCGCTGAGAAGACCGCACCGATCGTCACCACATTCGACATTACGAGACCCAAGGATGATGCGGACAAGCTCCGCTTCACCCTCAACGTCCGCAACAACACGTCGAAGATGCTGGAGCTCCAGTTCCCCGACGGACAGACCCACGATTTCGCGGTGAAAGATTTCGCCGGCAAGGAAGTCTGGCGCTGGAGCCAGGGCCGCATGTTCACCTCGGCGATGCGCAGCGAAACGCTAAAGGGCAAGGGCAAGACGGAGTTCGAGGAGAGCTGGAACTCGAAGGGCCAGCACGGATCCTTCACCGCCGTAGCAGTCCTCAGGAGCAACAACTTCCCGGTCGAGAGCACGGTTCAGTTCGTCCTGCCGTAGTAGCGACCACAGTATCGAAGAAATGAAAAACGCGCTCGAAAGAGCGCGTTTTTTTGCATCGTCTATACGGGTGGGAGTTCAGACGGTTTCTTGGCCACCGCGATCGGACAGTTGGAGGACACTACTCGCTGGTGCCGGTCGCGAAGTACTTGCATTGAGCTACGCGAATAGCGGGCCCATCAATGAGGGAATCCGCGCGGGGAAATGCACGATGTTCCCCTCGTACCGCACGGGATTCCGCAGCCACTCCTCGGCGTCGCCGGCACTCTTGAACGCGCGGATCGTGACCTTCGTACCATCGGAGATCGCCTCGAGCACGCGGGCCTTTCCGAAGTCGGCCGGATTGTGACCCACGATCGCCCAGGAGTGAGGGCCAACCCTTTCGGCCAGCATCTGCAGAGAGTAGAGCATCTCGCGCAGGTACTCGGTCGATGCGGGGTTTGCGGGGCCCGGTTTCCGATTCCAGAGAAAGTTCATCCCGGGCCTGAACTCCGAATCCGCTACCGCTTCTTCGACGACCTCTCTCAGCCGCGCCGCGGAGGGGAACTCACTCCAATACAGCGTTACGAACCTGCGCGCGACGTCGATCCTATACACTGGGTGCATGCAAGCCCGTGATGAGTGGACTGGTTAACGTGGCAAGATGCCCGCCACGCTCGGTGACAAAACGGCTCTAAGATGGACGCAAGAGTGGCAGTGGTTCTAAGCAAGACGTCGTCATTGTCTGTGCATCTCGGCTCAGCGACGACTTGCGAATGCGAGCCTCAGTCCGAGCCCGATGAAGAGAGTTCCAAGGAATGCGAGGAAGAACAGCGCGACTTTGGGATTCAGGACGTTGGTGATCACGCCCTGCCTGAAGACCGTCCGCAGCGGTGCTACCCCACGGGCGCGACCTGATACTGCTCGAGCTTCCCGTCGGGCGTTTCATACGTCCACACTCGAATCGTGCGATTCGGGAAGCTCACCCGGTACGAGCGGTAGGTCATCCCGCCGCGCAGCGCCTGGCGCGTCTGCACGAACCCTGTCGGCGCGCCGAGTGGGCCGAGGCTGGAAGCGAAATCCTTGAGCGCCTGGTCGCTGAAGTACGCATTCGCGTTCGATGTAAAGAGCGACCGGTCGATCGTCCCGCGCCCGAGTCCGTCGAAGATCGCGCGCGCCCGCGCGGTTCTGCTATCGGCCAGCTTGTCTTCGGTTGGAAAGAGAGCCTGCGAGATCTGCGTCGCGATCGTGCCCGATGCCGGTGTCGCGTCCTGATTCGTCAGCACCACGATCGCCGCGCTGTCCTCCGGAAATACCATGTTCTCGGCCGTGAAGCCCGAGACTTCCCCGCTGTGCTCGATCATGAAGCGCCCGCCCTGCATCGCGACGTCGAGGCCGAGTGCGTAGCCGCTGCCGGCGCCGTTGTTGAGGACGACTTCGCGCTCGAGCTCGCGGTACGATTCGGGTTTTAGCAGAGCGTGCCGGATGATGTTGATGTCCCAGTTGGCGAGATCCCTGGCCGTCATGGCGAGCTCGCCCGCGGCCCACATCCATCCCGAGCCTGCGTCCGGAGCCGGGCGCAGCGGTCCGAGTGCGTAGCGGATGTAACCCGTCGCGTTCGCCGCTCTCGGACTGGCATCGAAGTCCGCCGCACTCGTGAGACCGACGGGCGCCAGGATGCGGGTGCGCACGAACTGGAAGAACGGCATTCCGCTCGCTTTCTCGACGACCATTCCCGCGAGTGTGTAGTTGGTGTTGCTGTACTGCCAGCGCGATCCGGGGTCGAAGTCGAGCGGCTGCTTGGCCCACCGGTCGGCGATTGCCTGCGGCGTGGTGGCCTTGAGCATCATCGGCATCACGTAGTCCTGCGGCCAGAAGTCCTGGTAGCCTGAGGTGTGAGAGAGGAGCTGGCGGACCGTCACCTCGCTGCCGCGCGTGAGGCCGGGAATGAAGCGCGAGACCGGATCGTCGAGTCTGAGTTTCCCATCCTGCTGCAGCAGCAGGACTGCGACGGCGGTGAACTGCTTGCTGATGGAGCCGATCGCGTAGCGCATGTCTGGAGAAGCCGTTAGGCGCGGCTCGAGCTTCGCTGCGCCGTAGGCATTGGCGTACGCCAGTCGCCCGTTCTTCACGATGGCGACCGAGGCGCTCGGCACGCCGGTAGACTGGAGCACCTGGTTGGCGATTGAGTCGACCTTCCGGGCCAGGGCGGTGTCGGCCGACGCGGCCATCTGCGCCTGAATGGGCCCCACGCACGCCACCAGCAAAGCACCCGCAACTAGGCCTCGGTTCAGCATTTACTCTCCGTGAAGCATTCGATGATTGTCGACAAGGATTCCAGCCCAGAAAAGTATTCGGCAGCGCGCTCTTTCGCAGGTCGAGCCGGGATTCCACCATAGGAAGAGCCCCCCGCTCCTTTTCCCGGAGAGTTCGCGTTTGGTGCCAGTTTGGGGCGCCCAAAAGGATTCTGACGCAATTCTGACGCAAGACACATAGTGTTGTGTCGGGAGCTTCATATGAAGAGGTCTGAATGATCGTACTTCGCGCGCTTGGAAACGCCGAGATCGACACGGGTGTGGCGACACTGACTCCGTCACAGGAGATCGTGTTCGCGGCCGCACTGTACCTGATTCTCGAGCGCGGGAAGAGCGTGAGCCGAAAGCGTCTGGCCTCCCTGCTCTGGCCGCGGGTAGACGAGAAAGCGCGGGCGCATCGGCTCCGCCAGACGATCCTACAGTTGAAGAAAGTCGGATTCATCATGACTGCTGATCGAAACAGTCTTCAATGCTCACGACACGACCCCCGCAGTGATATCGCAGATCTCGCCGGAACGTGTGCAGACACTCTCGCCACAACTGCCTTCCTGGAGTTCTTGCCTGGGTACAGTCCGACTTTTTCCGACGCCTTTCGGGATTGGGTAGATGCGCAGCGCGAAGAGACGCACGCACTTGTGACGAGGCGCCTCGTGACCGAGTTGAACTCGGCGAGGACAAGAGGTGACTGGGTGACTTGCGATCGATTCGCGAGGCAATGTCTTAAGCTCGACCCATTCAACGAGTCGGCCGTGCTGGCTCAGGCCGAAGCCAGCGCAATGAGGGGCGGCAAGACGCAGGCAATCCAAATACTCGACCGATACCTGGTCGATGTCGGATCGGACAACCACAATCTGAGATTGCCCGCGTCTGTCCTGCGAAGGCGTATCACTGACCGAATCCCGGAGAGAGCACCGATCACGGTCCGAGAGTGCGCATTTGTAGGAAGAGATCGAGAGATGGAAGCGCTGATCTCCGAGTTGCTCGCCGCACGCCACGGTAGAGGAGGAGCACGCCTTGTAAGGGGAGAGGCCGGCATCGGCAAGAGTAGGCTGGCTTCCGAATTGATCAAGTTCGCGATGCTGGAGGGAGTCCAAACGAGCAGAACGACTTGTCGCAGATCCGATGTCGATCGGCCGCTCTCAGTCTTTGTCGATCTCGTTCCTCAATTGAGCGAATTGCGTGGTGCGTTAGGGTGCTCACAGGAAACGATGTCAGTTCTCAAAGGACTCACGGAATTCGACGGTCGTGTCAACTTCAGTGCCTTGTCAGTCGACGACTCGATGAGTGCGCGCACGAGAATGCGTGCTGCCTTCTTCGACTTGCTCGATGCAGTTGCAGACGAGGGGTCTGTCCTGGTCGTCGTCGACGATGTTCAATGGTTGGATGCATCGTCTGTGAGACTGCTCACGGAGTTGCTACCCTGGGCAAGCACCAGGAAAGTGCTTTTCGTCCTGACGGAACGTCCCGGCACCAATGGCCCGACGAATCATGTCTCGCCAGACGATTTGAGGACGCTGACGCTGGGACCCCTTGGGTCTCAGTTCAGCGAGGCCATCATGGCCGAGATCCTCGAGGAGAGTCCACGACCAACCAGCTCGGAACTCATTCAGCGACTGCTCTCGGTTGGGGAGGGCAATCCCTTTTTCCTGCAGGAGTTGGGCAACCATTGGTTGGAAACGGGTAAACAGCGAGGCTCGCCGCCATCAGTCACCGCAATTATTGACGAACGACTTGCGCGGCTATCCAAGGAGGCCCTTCTGGTTCTGCAAGCGTGCGCTGTACTCGATGTGAATGCTTCAATCGAGCGCGTGGAAGGGGTACTGGAATACCAATCACACGTGCTGCTCTCCGCTGTTCAGGAACTGAGCGTCGCAGGAATTCTGCGCGTTGAGGCCCAAACATCGACTGAGTCCGCCGAGCCATTGACGGTTCGACATGATTTGATCTCAACCGCCGCGCTCAAAGGATTGGCGAGGGCGCCCCTTGCGTTCTTGCATCGGCGCGCGGGAACGGTCATGGAACGAGAGACTCTGGGCGACGGCGCACGAACGGCTGTTCTTTGGGCGTGCGCCTTTCATTGGCACAATGCTGGAGATCGTGAGCGCGCCTTCCGAGCCGCGTGTTCCTGCGCCGAGCATCTTCTCGCCGTCGGTCTGCCGCGCGACGCTGGGCAGGCGTTTGAACGCGTTCTCGATTATTGCGTCACCGACGAGCAACGCCTTCTCGTCTTATCTCGACTCGCCATATCCCTCCAGACGTGCGGACGGTGGGAAGAGTCAAAAGGGGTTCTACACAGGTCGCGACAACTTCAGGTAAAGACCGCTCCGAACGCAAATACTCACGACGATGTTGAATTTGCCCTTTTTGAGGCACGGTGGCGAGCGAGTCTGGAGCGTTCTTCGCTACTTGACGAGCTGAAAGCGTGCGCGCGGACCAACGATGCCTCGCCGAGCCATCGTGTGATGTGCGGTCTACTGGGCCTCAAAGTCGCCGCCGACCTAAATGAGATTGACGCGATGGAGAAATTGTATCTCACACTGGTGCCCCTCCTAAAGAACCCAACAATCCCTCCCGCAACCTGTCTTGAGGTTGAAATGATCTATCACTCTGTTTGCGGGGATATGCAGAAGGCCGAACAAGCCGCAGATCAACTTCTAAGAGCTGTCCGCGACGAGCGAGATTCGCGTGCGCTTTCACGTGCGCTCTGTAACATCGGTATAGCGTATCGTCTTGCAGGGCGAATGGATGACGCTGAGGACGTTTTTCGTGAACTTCTCGATCTCTCATTGGCGCACGGCCTCTTAAGCCGAATTTCGTTTGCGATCATTGGTCTCATTCGAGTCTATCTTGCCAGCGGAGATGTTCCGCGAGCCCGCGCCGCCATGGAAAAGCTTGAGGCTCTTACAGAAGCTGACCAAGACTTTCATCGCTCCACAGATCGACTCTACTTTTTGGTGAAACTCGCGTTGGAAGAGGGGAACATCGAGGAAGCCTCTGAGAGATACGCCGCGCTGGCCGCTGATCTGTATCTAGCTCCGAGCGTTAATTGGCGGGCTGCCGTCTTAGCCCTCGGGGTAAGAATCGCGATTCAAGGGAAAGCTTCGGTTGAAATAATCCGGCCAATGGTAGCGGAGCTCGAAGCCGCACACTTACAGAATCGAGGCTCAGGTGACCAGGATTTCGAGGCTCATGCGTTGGCGCTGGGTCTTCGCTACTGCGGAGAGTCAGAAGGAAGCTTGCGTTTGCTCGCTGAATATGCGACGAAGTATCGGCGCGAGAAGGGAGCCCTACCGCAACGGCTCGGTGAGTTGCTACGGGAACTGCGAGGCAGCTACGCGGTCCCGGCCACACGCAGAATGGAGCCTCTTTTTGGCGGTGTCTGAACCCACGCAAAAGCACGGCAGCAACTACAGAGTACCGCTCTCGGCATTACCCCGATTCCCCGAGCTAGGCGCGTCGGGCGATACTTAGAATTGGTCTCGCGGGTGTATTTGGAGTCTGTTGCGGCTCTCTCGTGTCCTCAAAGAGTACGCCGAAGAGGGGATTGGCCACCAATGTGTCATAAATCTTTGGATCAAACTGTTTGCCTCTGTACTTTTCAAGTTCTTTCCGCACGGCCGTTTCGCCCAGGGCAGCGCGATACGGCCTATCCGTCGTCATGGCGTCGATGGTGTCGGCGAACATGATGATGCGTGATCCGAGCGGAATGGCAGCCCCGAAAAGGCCATCCGGATATCCCGATCCGTCCCAGTTTTCGTGGTGATGACGAATTAACGGAAGGGTATCCTTCAATGAGCTCACATTGCGCGCGAGCTCTTCGCTCTTTATGGGGTGAGTCCGCATGATCGCGCTCTCTTCTGTGGTGAGCTTCCCGGGTTTGCTGA
>Ga0208080_1000109_pt1 | contig 39242 bp, 37 predicted proteins | sample NGESurdeep092012_3_FD_184476 | JGI IMG/M metagenome (GOLD analysis project Ga0208080, IMG submission 184476) | Arctic peat soil microbial communities from Barrow, Alaska - NGEE Surface sample 210-3 deep-092012 (SPAdes) | ecosystem: Environmental > Terrestrial > Soil > Wetlands > Peat ...
TCCCACAACCGACGACACACTCGCGCCAACATGGTTGGTCGACGATCTGGTCAACCTCGCGGGCTACGTGCGAAGCGACGTCGAAGCACTCACTGAGCGTCAAGCCATGTCAGCGTGGGTGGCTTATCGTTCGCGCTGATGTACTTCCACTTACTCTCGATTCGAAAACGCCAGGACGAACTTTTCAAGAGCGAGCGGTTCCTCCCAATAGCTCGGTCGGATGACAGCGAATCTTTCAACTAGGCAAGCAGCGGAAGATCGGATGCTCGCAGACGAGGTGCTCACTATGCCCGATGGTGCGAATCACAGAAGCGATGCTTGATTCTCGGGCCGCCTTGCCCGATAGAGGGTGCAACCGCCTGCGCAGTTCAAGACTTCATAGGCAGGCGTACGTGGCACTCAGGAGGGCCCGGTTGCGGGGATCCTGCCACCGGAGTCCGAATCGGTTCATGCAGTAGCCGAACGCAATTCTTGTGTCGGGATCGGCCATTCCGAGAGATCCCCCGGCTCCATAGTGTCCAAAACTGGCTAGTCCCGGACCAAGTGGCCGTTCAGGCATCGTCAACTGGAACCCGAAGCCAAAGCGCGATTTTCGGTCAAGGACTCGATCATGCCCCACGGAGAGTTCGGACGTCGCTGTGATCAGGGTCGTTGGGTCGAGCAAACGAACACCATCGAGACTCCCTCCACCCGCGAGCAGCCCATAGATCCGTGCAATAGCTCGTGCGTTTGAATGGCCATTGGTTGATGGGTGCACCGCCGCGCGCCAAGCCCGGGTATTGACTGTGCCGATGCCCGACGCTCCCGGGGGGTTCGCATAAATGTAGGTGGAGTCATCGCCATTGTGCTCTGGTGCCGAAAAGCTCGCTAAGGACGGGAATTGGAAATCCGCGACCCGTGCGTCCTGGGTCGGACCGAGCCCAAAGAAGAAGTCGGCCCCGAGTGGCCCAGATACCTCGCGGGCAAAAAACTCGGCGAATGGCTTGCCGCTCACTCTTCGGACCAACTCGCCGCCCAAGAACCCGAGGGTATTGACGTGATAGCCCAGCGCAGTCCCTGGCTCCCACCAAGGCGTCTCGTTGGCCAAGGCAGTTGTCATCAGATCCCAGTCATACATTGCCCCTGGGACAAGGGGATGGCGAATTCCCGGAATGCCTGCCTGATGGCTGAGCAGCTGGGCCACAGTGACTGATCCCTTTCCCTCAACGGCGAACTCCGGCCAGTGGAGTGAGACCGGATCGCCGAAGTCGAGCTGTCCGCGATCAACCAGGACCAGCAGTGACAGCGCGACCATTGCTTTGCCCACAGAGAAGACATCGACGATGGTGTCTCTTTCCCATGGCCGACCGTTCAGATCAGCTTCGCCCCCCCAGAGATCGACCACCAACTGCCCATTGATACTGACGGCGACAGAGGCCCCGATTTCATTGTTCACGGAGAAGTTATCGGCGAATGCATCTCGGACCGCATGAAATGCCGCGTCACATTGACCAAAGATGGACGGAGTCGACATGTCAACATCCTAAAGTGGCGTGACCCCCTGAAATCGGCTACCCAACCCGATCTGATGGACGCAAGGTAGTACGAACCGCCCCAGGGTGCGTGAGATCAAAACGACACAAGAAGTAACCGTCACGACGACTGACGATGTAATTCTGACAACCGTGCGTGGGCGCTGCAGGACTCGAACCTGCGACTTCAGCCGTGTGAAAGTGTTCACGCCCGTTTCACCAGGCGACGCGACGCGACGACATACCACTTGACTAGGACTAATGACAACACGAGACGACGTGAGAAAACTGCACACGACGCGATTTGTGGAGCATTTTGTGGGGCAAGATAGGACCCATTGGGGACGCCTCACGCCAAAGGCGGACGCCAGTCCATTGTCTCAATCGCTCAGTCGGCATCTTCCGTCAGTGACGACAATTGTGGCGAATGTTTCGGGATGGTGTCCGACCAATTCAAGCAGGCGAGCGCAGGAAAAATCCTCCAGGAGGCCATTGCTCCCACATTCGATCACCATGAATTCGTCTTCATGATGAAGGCACGAACGCTGCACAACGGTGCACGTGCCGTCGCCCACATTCAAGACGCTAATCAGCATTGAAGACGAACTTAGTGCCTTCACGAAGGGAACTGCAGGAGCACATTTTCGGTACTACTGGAATACGTTGAGGTGGGCCGTACAAATGGTGGGCGAAGCACCTTTCTATTCATCGCACCATCACTTAAGCCTCGGGGGCGTCGAGGAAGTGAAACAACGCCTTTGTCAGAGAAATCACGAGGGAGTTCTCTCGCTAACAACGCGTAGTGCCTTATTCTAGGGCTGTCCAATACGGAGGGGGATGCGCTCGCCCGCCTTCTCCGCTGTGATTTCGAGCGTGTAGCCGAGAGTTTCCACGTACGAACGCAACGTCGAGAGATAGACATCGTGCGCGTTTTCGATCGCACTCACGCGACGTTGCGAGACGCCAAGGACTTGCGCGACGTCCGCTTGCGTAATAACGCCCGCGCGCAAGTCCGCCAACGCCACCGCCTGATGCGCTTTAGCGACTTCGACGCTAATTCGCGCTGCCGTCACCGGGTTCGCCATCAACCGCTTCTTCGTTTCCTTCAGACTCATTGCTGTCTCCTTTTCCTCGAACTCGACTCTTTGCCCTTTAAAAGAACTTTCAGGACCTTCCCACTGTCTTCGAGAACCTCTTCACCTCGAGCACGCTCCACCCCTCGTACAAAAATCCCGTCTGCGACCTTGACGTTACGGTCGTACCACGAATCCCAGTCGTTTCGTCGCTCCGCCTTGTCGCCGCCAAGGAGAAGCAGGGCCTTTCGACGAAAGTCAAACGCGTAGAGAATCCGCACTTCGCTTCGTCCCGACGATCCGGGCCGCAACTCCTTCATGCCACACGAGTTGTTCTGTTTGATGGGATAAGACAGGGGCATTCGCGCAGCCGGACCCGTCTGTCCCGGATACTCCAGGGCGGCAATCACTTGAATTTGGTCGTCCTCTCCAAGTCCCTCGAACCAATCATCGAATTCCGCTGATTCTTCCGTTTCCCACTGCAAGTCAGACGTTCCCTTCGAGTAATCCGGACGAATCTTTAGAACATGAGTATTCTACCATTTACAACGTCAGCCGTCAACCGTCGAGCCTCGAGGAATCAATTGAACTGGCGAAGATGGCGGGTGATGCCTCGGCAAATGGATTCGCTTCAGCGAGATCGACGGTGGATCGAGGTTCAGAAGGGAGATCGAGGCTGGACTCTGGATTTGTCAGCCCGTGAACAGCTGAGGTGGCAATTCACCTACACGAGCGCCTGAGAGTCTCGCAGTCAGTCCTTCAGAGTTTGCGATACAACGTCGAATCTCAATCTCAGAATCGACTTACTCGGAGTGGCTCGTACAGCGGTCCAAGCCCCCTGCCTCATCCATTGGATCAGCTCGGTCTTGTAGAGACGTTGAAGCTCTCGGCGAGCGCATTGTCATAGCTGTCACCTTTGGAGCCAACCAACGCGACAGTCTCGGCATCGATTCACCATTCCGACTGCGGGCAGTACACGTCGTGGGACTTGCCGAGTTGGCGAAGGCCAACGGCGTGCAACTCTCGGTGGGGCGGACCGGCAAGTGCTGGGACAACGCCGTGGCCGAGAGCTTCCTTACGACGCTGAAGCGCGAGCTCTTCGAGACGCGACCCGGGCCCACGCGGGCCGATCTGCAGCGCGCGCTGTCCGAGTACATCGAGGGTTGGTATAACACGAGGCGACTTCACTCAAGCCTCGGCTACCTGAGTCCCGCCGTCTACGAAGTGCTCTACTGCAACACCGTTCGTCAAGTGGCATGATCAAGTGAAGAAGGTTGTCCGTCAAACCGGATCCACTACTCGCCACGATAACACCGCGCTGATTTCAGATGTGTCAAGGTGGGCGGGTAGTGTATTAAATTAACTGTGACAAATTCGAGGTCAAAATGAGCGACGTCGTGCCGTGCGGCTTTGGGCCCGGAATCTGATTCGTGTGACATCCTTTCGCGCCTTTGTGGCAAATCACGAAGATGGCTCCATTCCCAACCGAATCGAGGAACTACCTTTCGAGATACTTGGCGAAGGAAACGTCACGATTCGTGTTCAATGGTCGAGTATCAACTACAAGGATACGTTGGCCGCCGACGCAAGAGGGCGAGTTGCGCGAATTTCACCACTCATACCCGGCGTTGACTTAGCTGGCGAAGTCGTAGAGAGTGACTCAGCGACAGTCACTGTTGGAGATAACGTCATTGTCCACGGTTACGATCTCGGCGTTGCCCATCACGGCGGGTACGCCACGTACGCGCGGGTACCCGATAACTGGATCGTGCCGTTACCAAGTGATTTGAGTGCACGAGACGCGATGGTTGTGGGGACCGCCGGTTTCACTGCAGCACTGTCAGTCGTGGCGCTCGAAGATCACGGACTTACGCCAGGCGGTGGTGAGGTCCTCGTGCTTGGTGCCACCGGTGGCGTCGGCTCAATCGCCTTATCGATTCTTGCCAGTCACGGTTACAAACTCGTTGCCGTGACCGGTAAACCCGATCACACACAACTTCTCTTGGACTTAGGGGCAACGGAGGTTATCAGCCGCGATGAAGTTTCCATGGACGGTAAGCCGCTTGAGCGAGAACGATGGGGTGGCTGCGTCGATCCGGTTGGCGGAAAGTCCTTGGAGTACGCGATACGGACACTTCGTTACGGGGCTGCCGTAGCCTCCTGTGGCCAAATCGGAGGGACTGAGTTCACCGCTTCGATATTTCCCTTCATCCTTCGCGGCATCACCCACTTTGGTATTGATTCAGTGAAGACACCGATTGAGCGGCGCCGAGAAGTATGGCGTCGGATTGGTGATGAGTTCAAAACCGGCTCCTATCCGACAGTTGCCGTGCGCGAGGTTGCCTTACACGATGTGGGCTCATTTTTGGCGGCCAGCGTTAATGGAAGCGCAGTGGGCCGAACCATTGTGAACGTCTCAGGCGAATAACGAGGCCACGGTGATTCCGATTGGGCACCTGACGGTTTATACACCAGGGGCTCTATGGTGTTTGATTTGCTTTGTATTCTGGACGCACTGGACAATCAAAATCCTGTTCTTGTCGGAGCGTCAATGGGAGGAGGAACGAGTCTTCTCGCGATTGGCGAAGGTCATGTTGATGCGAGCGCACTGGTATTGGTGGACGTAACTCCTCACATTGAAAATGAAGGTGTTATCAAGATCCGGGCCTTTATGAATCAGAAGCTTGACGAATTTTATTCGCTGGATGAAGTTGCGGATGCGATCTCTAGTTACCAGCCGCACCGTAAGCGGCCGCGAAGCCTCGATTGTCATGGCCCTTTGCGCGTTTAAAAAGGGGTCAGACCAACTAATTCCTTTAGCAATGCCGACGATTACGTGCAACTGCGCACGAATATCGGCGAAATAAAACGTCAATGATTTAAAGCGCGTGCGGACACGAGTAGCCGCCTGCGAATTGGAAACGACGGCATGGCATGCGTGGTGTCCACGATCTCAGACACTCATACCCTCACCAAACAAACGCCTTATTTCATTAGTGCAACTTCGAAGTCTGGTTCAGTGGCCGCCCTCACTTCGCCCAGCGTCACCCCGAGAGCCAACTCACGTAGCACAAGGCCGTGTGGCTCCACATCCATCACCGCGAGGTCCGTGATGATCCGCTGAACACATGCTCGTCCCGTCAGGGGCAGCCTGCACTCGCGCACGATCTTGTAACCCCCATCTCGAGAGGAGTGTTCCATCATCACGATCACACGCTTGGCCCCGTGGACGAGGTCCATGGCGCCACCCATTCCCTTTACCATCTTGCCCGGAATCATCCAATTCGCGAGGTCGCCGAACTCCGACACCTGCATGCCGCTGAGGATGGCTGCGTCAATGTGCCCGCCTCGAATCATTCCGAATGCAGTAGCTGAGTCACAGATAGACGCGCCTTTTCGAAGCGTTACGGTCTCCTTGCCCGCATTGACGATGTCGGCGTCCTCTTCGCCCTCAATCGGATACGGACCAACACCGAGGATTCCATTCTCGCTTTGCAGGAAAACGTCGACGCCCTTTGGGAGGTGGCTGGGCACCAGCACCGGCAGCCCGATGCCGAGATTCACGTACTGGCCATCCTTTAGTTCGGCAGCCGCCCTGGCTGCCATTTGGGCGTGCGTGAGGCTCATTTTTCTCTCCTCGCTGGAAGGGTCGTGCGCCGTTCAATCCGCTTCTCGTCAGAGGGTTCGACGGTCACAACACGTTGGATGTAAATACTCGGTGTGTCGATTGAATCGGGTTCAAGTTCACCCGGTTCAACCAGGTGTTCAAATTCAGCAATGGTGATCCGTCCGGCCATGGCGCAGTGGGGATTGAAGTTTCGAGCACTATGCCGATACACGAGATTGCCGTTGCGGTCGCCCTTCCACGCACGAACGAGGGCGAAATCGCACACAATCCCCGTCTCCAGGACGTACTCAGTAGACCTGCTAAGGACGTCGAACTCTCGAGTCTCCTTTGGGGCTGACGCGAGTGCCACACCACCGGATCCGTCGTTGCGCCAAGGAATCCCACCCTCTGCGACTTCAGTGCCGACACCCGTTGCCGTGTAAAAGGCAGGAATGCCGCAACCACCCGCCCGTAGCCTCTCGGCGAGCGTTCCTTGGGGAGTCAGTTCAACCTCTAGTTCGCCGGAAAGGTACTGACGCGCAAACTCCTTGTTCTCTCCGACGTACGAAGAGGTCATTCGGCTCACGCGACCTGCCGCGAGGAGAAGTCCGAGTCCCCAGTCGTCAACCCCACAGTTATTCGACACGATTCGCAGATCGCCGACTCCGGTGGCGAGGAGCGCGTCGATCAACGTGCTGGGAATTCCGCACAAACCAAATCCACCGACAGCCAAACTGGCTCCCTGGCCAATATCGGCGACCGCCTCTCTCGGCGATGCCACCCCTTTGTCCAAACCTGTTCTCATTACTCGATGATTCCTTTCACGTCGTTCTCTTACGCTCAGATGCGCAGTTGATACGCGCCCACATGTTCTCACGAACGGTGCACCACGTAGCCGGCGACCCTGAGCCGCAGGCCGGGGAGACGGCCACCGTTCGAAGTGGCCGTCCGAGCGCCATATCGTTCGCACTCATGCACGCCACAACTGTTCTCCCGGGCGGGTGACGGCGATGTTCGGAACTGCCGCGTATCGGGAAAGTCGCGAGATCGCCGATACCAGAGTGGCGATGTCAGTCGCGCGAATCATGACGTCGGCGTTAATGCGGTCGTGGACCCAGCCACTCATATCGGTGTCGACGTAACCGGGCGAGATGGAGGTGGCGGTGACCCCGCTGCCTGCCTCAGCGACGATGATCGATTCGCACAACGAGATCAGCGCGGCCTTGCTGGCACCATAGGCTGCGAGATCGGGTTCAGCCGCCATGCCAGTAATCGAAGCAATGGCGACGATTTTTGATCCCAGCACCGGTTCCGACGAGGCAGTAGATCTAAGCTCCGGCAGGAGTCGCTGAATCAGAAGCAACGGCGATCGTACATTCACCGCAATCTGTTTATCGAACCTGCGGATCGGATACGCACCGAGTTCACCGGCAGAACCGATCCCAGCACAGAGAACAAGGAGATCGAGGTACTCGTAATGTTCTAGATGAGCATCGGCAAGTACGCCGACATCTTCCTCAATCGACATGTCCGCAGGAATCGCGATCACCTTTCGCCCCGTAGCCCGCAATAGCTCGCCAGCCTGATTGAGAGTATCCGGGTTACGCGCCGAAATCGTGAGATCAAACCCATCGGCGGAAAGTTGCTCCGCAATTGCCCGCCCGATGCCACGCGATGCTCCAGTGATCAGGGCTACCCGTTGGCGCGTCACGATCGACCGGCGTGGCGTGGCCCTGGGTGACAAGTGATCAACCATTCCAACTCGCTCGGAGTAAGAGACAAGTCAGTCATTTGTACGCGAGCGAGACCCCCCTGAATAGACGCCACGACCTCGGCGACAGCAATCCGACCGGCACTTGCGCACAGCGTGTTGAAGTTCTGGGCGCTCTCTTCATAGATAAGGTTGCCGTAGCGATCACCGTAGCGCGTGTGCCCTAGGGCGAAGTCGGTCTGAATACCGTGCTCCAGGACGTACCATTTACCATCGAACTCGCGAACCTCTTTGGGCGGCGAAGCCAACTCGACGCTTCCGGTGGCGTCGTAGCGCAACGGCAGTCCACCCTCGGCAATCTGCGTGCCCACCCCGGCAGGCGTAAAGAAGGCGGGAATGCCCGCACCGCCCACTCGCCGCCGCTCGGCCAGCGTTCCCTGAGGGACAAGTCCCACTTCGAGTTCGCCCGAGAGGAACTGGCGCTCGAACTCCTTGTTCTCGCCCACGTAGGAACCGGTGGTACGCGCAGTGCGCTTGGCCGACAGGAGCATCCCGAGCCCCCATTCGTCAACCCCGCAGTTGTTACTCACCGTCACGCCGTTGGCAACCAACGCCTCGCTGAGGGTGCTCGGAATGCCGCAAGGGCCAAACCGACGACAGCAGGCGACGCCCCGTTGCCAATGTCCTGTGCAGCTTCTGAGGCCGTGCCAACAACCTTGTCCATACTACACCCCCATCACTCGGGCGGACATCATTGCGCCGTCTCACCTAGTTCGTCATTCAGATCAAGTGTCGAGGCCATCGCCCGGACCGTGGCTGAGGGGCTGGGCCGGCCTAAGAGTTGGGCCATCCAAAGGCTGGTCCGACATAGCACTTCGAGGTCGACGCTCGTTTCTATACCCAGTCCGTGCAGCTGCCACACCAGGTCTTCGGTCGCCAGGTTTCCAGTCGCACTTTTGGCATAAGGGCACCCGCCGAGCCCTCCGGCCGACGAATCCACCGTGGCGACGCCGTGCTGGAGAGCGACCAGGGTGTTGGCTAGGACCTGGCCGTACGTATCGTGGAAGTGGACTGCGAGGCGGCTTGGAGGAGCCCCCGGTCACCAAGCCGTGTCAGCAGTTCGCCCACTCGACCCGGGGGTGGCCACACCGATCGTGTCGCCCCAGGGAGTTCGCTACAGCCCATCTCGGCCATTGCACCAACCACGTCGACAACCTGTGCGAGGGGAACATCTCCCTCCCAGGGATCACCAAAGCACATCGAGACGTAACCGCGAACCTTGAGTCCCAATTCAAGGGCCCGACTCACGACCGAGGCAAAAAGTTGCAACGATTCGGACAAATTGTGATTCAGATTGCGCTGAGCGAAGCTCTCGGAGGCACTGGCGAAGACCGCGATCTCCGTGACGCCGCAGACTGTGGCCCGTTCGAGGCCCCGCTCGTTGGGCACCAGCACCGGGTGACGCCCTGGTAAGGGCCCGAGCAGTGCCAACAGCTCGTCGGCGTCCGCCAACTGCGGCGCCCACTTAGGCGAAACGAAGCTAGTCAGTTCCACCGAGGACAGACCCGCCGACACCAGGCGACGGACGAACTCGGCCTTCATCTCCGTTGGAAGGATTCGGCTTTCGTTCTGAAGCCCATCGCGTGGTCCGACTTCGTAGATCTCCACCCGCGTGGGTAAGCCCGCCAGCATCGCAGATTCTGGAGTTCTCATACCGCTCACCTCACTGCTATCAAGTCGCCAAGACGCCTCGCCGAATGGTTACGCCGATGATAACAAGAGGCATCTCCTCAGCACGATCCCGTCGTGCCAATAGCCGTTACCCATTACTAATGCAAAAGACAATCTCTCGTTACTACTATCGGGACTGCTGAAGGTTCGGTTGACAAGATGACCAAACCTTCGGTAGTCCCCGCACGTTGAGATCCCCATTTGCCAGAACCTGCTACGCAGGCAAAGTAATATCCGAATTGACGTTGGTGGAAGGAAGCGGGATGGCCAAGTACTACTACACGGCGAGCTATGAAGATCCGGCCGTTTACCACCACAGCCAACAGTGCGAAGAGGGTAAGAAAATTGAGACGAAGAGCCGAGTCAATACCGACTACCTTCCTAGCGACCGGCGACTATGTAAAGTCTGCTGATCGATCAATCATCATGTCGCCGCCTATCACACTTGTCAGATGGCACGTTTTCCACTTATGTAGTACGCCCTAGCCCGCGCTCCTAGGAACCACCCACCTACTGACGCTTAGGCGAAGTCTTCCTCCCGATACTCACCCTCTCGGCGCTCCCCCGCATTTTCCGCCTCGGCGCTGCGCAGATCGACACGACGAATCTTTCCGCTGATGGTCTTGGGCAGATCGGTGAACTCGAGACGGCGAATCCGCTTGTAGGGCGCCAGGTGCTCACGCGAATAGCGCAGAATGTCCTCGGCCAACTCTCTGCTCGGCGCTACACCCGTGACGAGCGTCGCGTAGGCCTTCGGAACGGCCAGGCGCAACTCATCAGGAGCGGGCACGACCGCGGCCTCGGCGACCGCGGGATGCTCGATCAACACGCTCTCCAGCTCGAAAGGACTGATCCGATAGTCGCTGGATTTGAACACGTCGTCGGTTCGCCCCACGTAGGTGATGTAGCTGTCGGCGTCGCGGCTCGCGACGTCACCGGTGTGATAGTGCCCTCCGGCGAAGGCGCGCCCGTTGCGTTCATCGTCCGCGCCGCTGGCGGAACGGTAGCCGGCCATCAGGCCAACCGGACGCTCCGGTTCGATCCGTACACAGATTTCGCCGTCGTCGCCGACCGCGCCGGTGACTGGGTCAACGAGGTCGATGCAAAAGCCCGGGAGGGCCCTCCCCATGGAACCCGCCTTGACCCTCTGGCCAGGCGGGTTACCCACTTGCACGGAAGTTTCAGTCTGTCCGAACCCGTCACGGATCGTCAGTCCCCACTCGCGCGCCACGTGCGCGATGACCTCGGGGTTGAGCGGCTCACCAGCACCCACCAGTTCGCGCAGCGAAGTCGACCACTGCGACAGATCCTGCTGGATCAGCATCCGCCACACAGTGGGCGGCGCGCAGAACGTCGTCACCTTGGCGTCGCGCAGCACGTCGAGCATGGCGCGGGCGTCGAAGCGGTCAAAGTTAAACATGCAAATGGTGGCACCGGCGATCCACGGCGCAAACACGCACGACCACGCGTGCTTGGCCCAGCCGGGGCTCGAGACGTTGAGGTGCACGTCACCGGGCTGCAGGCCAATCCAGTACATGGTCGAGAGGTGGCCAATCGGGTAACTGGTGTGAGTGTGCTCGGCAAGTTTGGGCAGCGCGGTGGTGCCGGAGGTGAAGTAAACCAACAGCGGGTCATCGGCCTTGGTGGGTCCGTCGGGGCTGAAGGACTCGGAGCTCTCGGCGAAGTCGGCGTACGCCAGCCACCCCTCCACCGGCCAACCGGCCACGATACGCAGGTGCGAACCGGGGACGTCGACGAACCGTTCGGCGACCTCAGAGCGAGCGATGACCGCACCGACGTTGGCCCGCGTGACTCGGTCACGCAGATCGTCCAAGGAGAGCAACGTGGCGGCCGGGACGAGCACCGCCCCGAGCTTTATCACCGCGAGGGTGGTCTCCCACAACTCGACCTGGTTGCCGAGCAGGACGAGCACCCGCATTCCGCGCTTGACACCGTGCGAGCGCAGCCAGTTGGCCAGTTGGTTGGAACGACGCGAGAGTTCGGCGAACGTGTACGAGGCATCAGTGCCGTCGCTCTCGATGAGGCGCAGCGCTACACGCTCGGGGTGCTCGGCGGCGAGCACCGCGTCGAACCAGTCAATTGCGAAGTTGAAGTACTCCGGGCGGGGCCACTCGAACTGCGCGTATGCGGTGTCGTAGTCCGTTCGGTGAGTGAGTAAGAAGTCGCGAGCAGTACGAAACTGCTCGGTCACTGAAGTCATTTGTTCACCATCCTTGTGCCGGTAGGTACAACGTCTACGCCCCCCGAGCAGTGAAAACAATTGCTCACGCGTCGTGACTGTCCAAGATACTGCGGACAAATCGATAAGGCGGATTCAAACAGTCAACGCACCACTCGCCTAGCGAGGAGAACCACGCCAGTTAGCTGACGCCTCTCAAAAAAGGCAACAATTCCTTTCTTGAGCGACGGGAATTTGGCCCGCGGCAGACATCACTTCAATAGCGTGAGCGTAGGCCTTTGGTTGATCTAGCCCGATCTGGGTATAGAAAGCCTGTTTACCAATGCCCTTAGACACCACCCTGCCTCGCGTGGCTCGACCCAGCAGATGGGCGGTGGCCTCGTCAAGTTCGGCCATCGAAACCACCCGGTTAACTAGTCCCCAGACCTCCCCAGTCCGAGCGACGAAGCGAACCATTCCATCGGCTCTAGCGTCACACATCTTCGCGGAGTTAGCGCTAACCAACATACGGACGCTCACGCTTAAGTTCCTCGCGAGCAATCGTCCTCCGGTGGACCGCGTCAGGGCCATCGACGATGCGCAGACTTCTGGCCCACGCGTAGAAATACGCGAGTGGCGTGTCATCGCTGACGCCGGCAGCACCAAATACCTCGATCGCCCGATCGATCACTGCGGTCGCCATCGCGGGTGCCGCTACTTTGATGGCAGCAATCTCCGTACGTGCGCCTTTAGCACCAAACTTGTCGATCAGCCACGCGGTCTTGTACACCAAGAGGCGGGTCTGATCAATTTCGATGCGAGATTGCGCTATCAATTCTTGAACGACGCCCTGCTCGGATAGATGCTTCCCAAACGCCACCCTTGACGTTGCCCGATCAACCATTAGTCCCAGGGCACGTTCGGCCATGCCAATGGCCCGCATCGCGTGATGAATTCGACCTGGACCGAGTCTCGCTTGAGCGATCATGAATCCGTCCCCTGGACCGGCCAGCATGTTTGTTGCCGGCACCCTAACGTCTCGAAACACGATCTCCGAGTGCCCGTGCTGGTCTTGATATCCAAAGATTGGAAGGTGGCGCTCCACGGAGATTCCGGGTGTATCCCGAGGAACGAGAATCATCGACTGCTGCCGATGCGTTTCGGCCGTCGAATCGGTCTTACCCATCACTATGAAGACTCGACATCGTTCGTCAGCTGCTCCGCTGATCCACCACTTTCGTCCGTTGATCACGTAGTCGTCGCCGTCGCGAACGATTTGAGTAAAAATGTTTGTCGCATCCGATGAAGCCACGTCAGGTTCGGTCATGGCAAAGGCTGAACGGATCTCGCCAGTGAGCAACGGCTCGAGCCACTGCTGCTTCTGGTCCGGCGTCGCAAAGAGGTGCAGCGTTTCAATGTTGCCGCTGTCGGGAGCCTGACAGTTAATTGCCTCGGGTGCAATTATGGGTGACCACCCCGAAATCTCAGCTACACCGGAATACTCAAGGTTTGATAAGCCTGATATCTCCGGCAAAAAGAGATTCCAGAGACCTCGAAGTTTGGCCGACGACTTCAATTGTTCAATCACCGGAGGATGGGCGTGCGGATCATTGCCTGAGCGCCATTGTTCATACGTCTTCTCCGCAGGAAACACTTCTTCCAACATGAATTCCCACATTCGAGCGCATACTTCCTCTGATTTCGGCGACGGCGTGAAATCCATTTCCTAACCCTTCTGTCTGAGCCTGAGGATGCCCTCTTCGGCGATCATTCTGACTTCTTCATCAAGGTCCCCGAAATGCTGACCCGCCATAGCGTCGGTTGCGACTCTTGCAATGATGCCTTGTGCAATGACGGCGAATTTGAAATGCGCGAATGCTTCGTAACACGCAATATTGCCGATTTGAGCGCCGGTTCGCTGCTCGTACCGCTCTGCGAGGTGAAGCCTTCGCGGAAAACCCGGGTTCCGCGGTCTCCACGCACCATCGTTACGCGCCACTGAATCAGCCTAGTTAATCCGTCAAAGTGACAATTCCGAATAGCAATTTTTCGACCGCCGTCGGACTCCACTTGGGCTCGGAACAACTACAAAGGCGTCTCTCTGTATGAAATAGTGGCTTCAATTTGGTCGGCACCTGCTCACCAGTTAAGCGCGCGCCCGAGAATGCCAGCGGCTTCCCGATCGCGCTCGGGAAGAGCGTGAGCGCATAAGTCCAGAGTCATAGTTGCGCGAGCGTGACCGTGACGCTCGGCCACCGTGCGAATGTCAACACCCGCGGCAACGAGTCGACTATATGGTCAAAACCAATTTCTAGGTTTTGACCAGGGTGGGCGCTGCAGGACTCGAACCTGCGACCTCAGCCGTGTGAAAGTGTTAAGACTCTTTTCACCAGACGACGCGAGACGACGACATAGCACTTGACGAGGAACAATGACAGCGCGAGACGACGTGAGAAAACTGCACGCGACGCGATTTGTGGAGCATTTTGTGGGGCAAGATGAACGCAGCCCGTTAACAGCCGAGGTGATAATTCACCTACACGAGAGCCTGAGAGTCTCGTTGTCAGTCCTTCGGAGTTTGCGATACAACGTCGAATCTCAATCTCAGAATCGACTTTCTCGGAGTGGCCCGCACGGCGGTCCAAGCCCCCTGCCTCATCCACTGATGAGCGAGCGCCCATTTGAACGTTGCGTAGTGTCTGAACAAGCGCTAACAACGCGGACCGCGCGTCACTCGACGCGCGGTTATGCGCGAAAGAAGTCGGCAAGTGATGGCTCGTGCGAATCAAGAGGTTTGAAGTTCAGTTTTGCGAAGCGAGGAAGTCTCAAGTCCCCCTCATAGCTTCCTTCAATTCAGTTGACATATTTACAACTTCATAAAGCAACGTCGGTCCCGACGTCACTATTTGCTCAAACCCATTGAACGCAAGAATTTGCGTGTCAAGCCATTGGTCTTGGCGTACACCTTGCGCCGAGCGTAACGGTTTCCAAACGACGATGGCCCCTTCTCAGCTACTTCGAGATTTCCCAAATCGCGAGCGGTTCGATACAACTGTGAACGAGCACTCTTCTTTCTTGCCATTGTCTTCCCCCCAAAGCTCACCGTAGACGCACCTCAGTGCTCTTGATTTGTATGCACGTTTCCCAATGGCTCATGAAATTTTCGAGAGGTTCTTCGCAGCGAGCCTTCTCATTTTGGGCACTACTTGAACACTATTGGGCACTACTTGGGCACTAAACACGGGACAATCGCGGTCACTGGTGGTCACTACTGGACAACCAAAACCTCTTTCATTATTTGGGCTTTGGATGAAAATCTATGGAGCGGGCGACGAGAATCGAACTCGCGTTCTCAGCTTGGGAAACTGAGGCGCAGAGCACTCTCCAATCCGAATCAGATCAATGAGGGGCCCAACTTCATATTCCTCGACCCGAATTACGAATGCCAAGCGGTTCAAACGCAGGTTGCCTCGCATTGGTCCGCCCACCGAACACATACTTTGGACCATTTACAGCACTAGCTGTCCAATCCTCACTTGCACACCCAAAGACCCATAACCAAGGCAGCGTCTACACAACTATTGGCCGCGGAATTCCGGACGACGCTTCTCGATGAAGGCGCGCGCCGCCTCGGCTGCGTCTTCACTAGCGCAACAGAAGGTGTGGCGCTCAGCCTCCCGTTCGAGATATGTGAGCAACTGCATATTCTGAGCGTCGTTGAGATTCTCCTTCATTCGAGCCAGCGCTAAAGGTGCACATTCGGCGAACTGTCGAGCAATTTCGTCCACTCTCCAGGACAATTCGCCAGCAGGTATCACCTCGCCAACCAGCCCGATGCTTTCAGCAGCATCCGCCGAGAGTCGAGGGCTTCTAAAGAAGAGCTGGCGAGCCAATGCTGTTCCCAACATCTGTGTAACGAGCCAAATCCCGCCGAAATCGCCCGACACTCCTGCACCCAGGAATGCAGTGTTGAACACTGCGCCATCGGAGGCGATTCGGAGGTCACAAGCACATGCGAGTGATAGCCCGGCACCTGCACAAGCTCCGTTGATGCTCGCAATTGTCAATTGTGGCATGTCGTGCAATAACTGCGTAATTCGCATGTACCGTCGGAGTGCCGCAGTCTGAGAGGTCAATGGTGGTGGCCCGTTAATACCTTCAAGTCCGGCCGTAAGGTCGCCGCCAACACAAAAGGCGCGGCCAGCACCCGTAAGAATGACAACGCGAATGCTTCGATTCGCCGCGACCTGTTCCAGAACTTTCAAGGTATCCTCGAGCAGTTCAGCCGTCATGGCGTTCCGATTATCGGGCCGATTCAATGTGATCGTTGCAACGCCGTCGACCGTATCTAGCAAAGTCAGTCCAGCCATATTGGCTACCTCCCTATTCCTTTCGATGGAGCATCTGAGCAACAAAACCGAACGCAAGCGGTTAACGAGAATGATTTGAGGCGCTCACCATCCTCCGCCATTTCAACAGGCAGCCTCAGGCGTCCCGCCATGCGAACATCTATCAATGGCGATGATGAGCGAAACTCCGCTCGATCGGCGTACAACGTCGTTCGAAACACCGTTCGAAACGTCACACGCCGGTCCCCTCGACCGAACTCTTAGCGCGCTCTCGAAGTCCAACCTTGTCGACCTTCCCATTTGGCAATTGGGGTAACGAGGTTACAAAGACAAAGCGTTTCGGGATTTTGTAGTTGGCCAAAAGCGGTCGCAGATACTCGACGAGTTGTGCCGAACCCAGTGAATCATCTTCGCTCAGCACAACAAAGGCAACGCCAACTTCCTCCCACAGAGGGTCGGGTGCTTCCACGACGGCCACGTGACGGACTAACTCGTGAGCACCAATCACAATTTCGATCTCAGTCGGATACACGTTGTACCCGCCCGACTTGAACATGTCCTTCTTGCGTGCAACAAAACGCAGTACACCGTTTCCGTCCTGGGCGACGACATCATCCGTATGAAGCCAACCCTGACTGTCAAGTGTCTCCACGGTGGCGTCCGGGCGATTCAAGTAACCCAGAAACAGACACGTGTCACGAATGAGAAGTTCCCCGGGCGAGTCCGTCGGGATATCAAGGCCGTTTTCATCAATAACTCGTACCTCGATTCCCGGAAGCGGTCGCCCAATGGTGTCGGCTACCGTCTCGAGATCAGCGTCGGCATCAGTAACGGTGATAGCGCCGCCGTGAGCCTCAGTCAAACCGTAGCTAACTGAAAATACCGCTTCAGTTCGAGTTCGTAGTCGAACCATCAATTCGAGCGACGGTGACATTCCAAACGCTAAGCGCTCGAGACTCGAAAGATCGCAGGTCTCGAATTCGGGCGACTGTACCGCCAAGATGACCATTGATGGGAACGCGAGCCAAACGTTGAGGCGTTCGCGCTCGATAAGGCGCAGGGTGGAGGGCCCGTCGAAACGCTCTCGAAGAAACAAGGTTCCACCTGCGACCAACGCGGTCACGCATTCGCAAACGAGCCAGCCGACGTGATTGATCGGGTGCTGGGCCACAGTGCGCAGATCCGACTGCGCTCCGTACCAATACTCCCAAGTGAGTAGCGAGCTGCGAATCATGCCGCGCTGGCAAAGCAATGCGCCTTTGGGCACGCCAGTTGAGCCGGATGTATAGACGATCGCGCAAGCATCCTCCGGATTAGCAAGCCTGTTCACCGTACCCGCCGAGGCTGAGGCACCAAGGAGAAGTTGTTGAAGGGAGACAGATTCACCTGCCCTCGCTCCTGTTCGAAGAACAACAGTCGCTGTAGCACCAAGATCAGACACCAATGTTCGCAACTTCTCGGCCTGTTCCGGCTCGTCTGGGCCATACATACCAAATAGCAGGCGAGGCCGTGAGTCGCTGAGAACAAATGACAACTCCCGCGCGGTGTATTTCGGATTGAGTCCCAAGAAAATCGCGCCAATCCGGCAACAAGCTAAGAAGATAACGAAACACTCAGGTCGGGAGTTGCCAAGCACGGCCACCACGTCGCCGCCGGTGACACCAGCGGTCTCGATGGCCGACGCATAGACGTTCACCATGTCTTGCAACTCTGCGTAGCGGCAATCAAAATCAGGACATGAAAGAGCTATCTTGTTCGGCCGATTCTTAGCGTATAACGCCAGATAGTCGTCCAGGAGGGCGAGCATCGGCACGTTCGTTGACGTCACCTACTACCGAACTCCGTAGTGATTGCCTCCGCCAGACGCGACGCACTTGCCGCGATGAACTTTCGTCCGGCGTCCTCGGTAGCGTCGGACGGACGCATTAGAACTCCGCTAGCTGGAATAAACTCATCCGGCGCAGGAACCACGTCCCAACTCGGATGCCGAGCCGCTTGATCATTGGCAATCAACTCTCTTCTCACCAAATCCGGGCGCAGAACATACATCATTGACGTTTCGAGATGCGACGCGTGCTCGAATTCCCATCCCGTAAAACCCACGGGGAACAAATCCTTCAACTCCTCATCTGAGAATTCCGGCATGGGGTGCTCCATCACCAAAATACGAATATCGGGTCGACGTACAATCGCCAGATCTGCGGGCTCCCACAAGTATCCGGCATTCTCGTAGTGCCAGTTGAAGATGCAGAGGTTCTTGAATCCACTCTTGGCAAGAGAAAGCAACACATCATTGATCGTGGCCATGAGAGTCGTAGCTCGAAGCGAAGTAGTTCCTGGAAAACGCTCGCCCCCACCACTTAGCGGGCGAGACTTGGCACCGAATCGTATAGGCGGCGCAACCACGAGAGGTACTAACTTGGCCGCCTCCAGACAAATACCCTCTGGAATGACGCAGTCTGTGTTGAGCGGCAAATGCGGTCCGTGCTGTTCAGTCGAGCCCACTGGCAGGACCACCGGTATTCCGGCATCGGCTGCCCTTTTCACCTCCTGCCACGTCATCTCTTCCATCAAATTAGGTGTCACTGTCATTTGGTCTCCTTGACTCATATTGATTCACTCGGTTTGAACTCATTGACTTGGTGTCCTCAAGGCGTAGTAGGTGAGGCAATCCGCCGAAAAAATGTCGCGCTCCTCGCCTTTGGCCTCTAGCACGTGGCGTGTCTTGACCAGGTAATTCCCCGCACCCTTGACCGTGACGTCAAGCAACTGCACATGGTCCCGCATAGGCGTTCCGGGCGCGAGATCGTCGTGCCAGCGGACCTGATCGAGGCCATAGTTATAGGCTGCCATCCGTTCATCCGATAAGACCGGTAGTCCGACTTGAGGCAAGAAGTATGCGCGCAAAGCCAACAGATGGAGCGGACGGAGGATGGAGTGGCCAAAGGGCCCGTGCGTACGTGCCCAACTCGGATCGTTGTAGAGCGGATCGAAGCCCCCGGTCAGAATTGCGAAGGCGTCAGCTTCTCGTTGTTCGATAACGGTCCAAGGCGTCGAACCCAGCCACTCACCGGTTCGGGCCGCTACACCGTCGTAAAAGGATTCGTCGTGAAGATTCGAATGGGCAATGGGCGCGCCGTTAGGAATCTCCGAGATCACTGTTGCGCAATCATCTGCAAAAACGCTATCGAAATGAGGCTTCGCAAAGAAGAAAACACCATCGTGGTCAACCGTCATCGTTGGTCGAGCTGATCCGGTTGACCTCATTGTCAAAGTCGTCCTCATCAGTATGTGGTCGTCGCGAATCTCGACCGCCCTTAGCGTCACCTCAGCACGAGCCTCGGCGCCGACTGGAAACGGTGATGGTATCCGCATGCGTCCGAGCCCCAACGTGAGAAAGGTGACGTCTGCATCAGTTTCTGCCAATACGCCGCACTCGCGTAGCAAGGACTCGACCCGCGCCAAGACGTGATACCCGAGAACGATGGTGCCTTGCCACTTCGAATCGAACTGCCACGTTGGAACGTTATGCATTGGGTCCCAGTCGCCTATCAGACAAGCGAAGACGTCCTCTTCAATCTGTGAAATCACGAAGGGACGCGTAGTTCCGAGAACGTGGCCAGCTGGCAACCTCGCAAGTTCGCCGAGCTGAGAGCGAATATCGGCCGCGCTCGTCACGAGAGCCTTCCTCGCCTGATGACGGATTCTTCAAACGAAGCGCAGCGTCGATTCTTCGAAACGTTCGAAGATGGATCATCAAGTAATTGGACCTGGGTTGAAGCTCGCCGCTGCAAGACACAGTGACAGCGCTGAGCAACCTCCGGTGATGTTCGCGTCTTGAATCTGTGAAAAATAGTGCCGCCCGCGACGTCGTAACGAGTTGCCTTCAACTCACCGCGCATCGGTATATGCCTCCCCGTACACACAAAGGGTCAACATATCGGCGACCATGTGGGGCCTATCTCCGCACCTCTCGGTCTCGTAGACAATTCCCGTCCTGACTAGTTCACGCCCCGGCTTCTTCGCATTCATATCGAGCAGGCGAATTCGTGCACGTAAGTTGTCGCCAATTCGAACGGGCTCCACGAAGCGAACCTTGTCAACGCCGTAGTTGACGATGTACTCATCGTTGTTCGCGATGGTTGGGAATCCTGCTTGACATTTGAAATAGGGAACGAGAGACAGTAGGTAGAAACCGTGCGCTATCGTCGTGCCCCACGGCCCATTCTCCGCGGCCCACTTCGGATCGTTATGCATGTAGTCCCAGTCGCGAGTCACCGCCGCGAAGACGTCAACATCGACTTGAGTAATAGGGAGCCAGTCGGAGACAAAGAGCTCTTCACCGACCTTCCCTCGAATTGAATCCACAAACCTCATATCATTCTCCTTCCAATTGAGAGCGAAGCGTCACTTGACTACGTTGCAAGCCAGCCTCCATCTACCGCCAAAGTGGCACCGGTAATAAAACTCGCAGCGTTGGACGCCAAGAAGAGCACTGCCAGCGCGACCTCGCGAGGAGTGCCGAATCGGTTCAGCGGTGTCCGCCCATATATCCGATCCAACGCCGCGGCATCACTCTTCAACGGTTCTTCGTCTCTCTCGATGAATCCTGGTGCAACACAGTTGACGCGTACGCCCCGACCCGACCACTCGGCCGCCAGCGTCTTCGTTAAAGCCACTACTCCTGCCTTAGAGGCGTTATACGAGACCACGCCAGGAAGGCCAGTCAAGCCGGCGATTGACGAAATTGTCACAATAGAGCCAGTACCTCGCCGCAGCATCATTCGCCCTACTGCTACGCAGCAGATCCAGACGCCGCGCAGATCCACATCGCAGACCTCGTCCCACTCACTCAGACTGAGTAGTTCACTTGGTTGCCATGTTTGAAATATTCCCGCATTTGCGACGAGAACGTCGGGTGGTCCCAGTTGCTCGGAGCACTTCGCCAACATCCCATCGACATCCCCGGGATTGGACACGTCACAAACCGCTGGCACGATGCGTCGACCAGTAGACACCGAAAGAGCTGAAGCCACTTCTTGGAGGATCTCTTCGTTACGCCCAGCTACCATGACATCCGCACCGGCATGGGCGAGGGCCGAGGCCGTCGCCCGGCCGATGCTTCGACCTCCTCCCGTCACAATTGCCACCCGGTTCGTAAGTTCAAGTTCAGGAATCGCCATCAAAGGGCTCTCACTGCGTTACAACGCGTTGCGAAAGTGGGGAATGATTTCACGCGCGTAGAGCTCCATCTGCTCGTCGTAGTTGTCAGTTTGTGCATAAAAATTGACGTGAGTAACTCCAAGATCATCAAGTTCCCTGAGCCTTTCAACACACTTGTCGAGGGGCCCCGTAATGCAGAGACGATCGACTATGGAGTCGGGAACGTAATTCGCTTGTTCCTCCTCGCGATGCACGTGTTTGGCATAGTCGTATTCCGGTCTGTTCGCAACAAACGCCTCCAGCTCAGGTGGCAGACTATTGGCGCCGGTATTGCGAAGCACCTCAGCAACATGGTTACCAACTACTGCCCCGAAGGGACGCACCTGGTCGCGAGCCAGCGCAATATCGTCCGATACGTAAGTTGCGGTGGAGCACACAACGGACAACTCCGAGGGATCACGACCCGCCTCGCGTGCGCCACGATGCACATGCTCTAATGCCCATGAGACGAAATGGGGATCTGCGCACTCGAGGATTACTCCGCTTCCAACCCTTCCAGCGGTCTCGAGCATACGAGCTCCGTACCCAGCGACGAGGACGGGAACCGGCACTCCTGTGGCCCACTCTAGGCTCACGACCTTGCCATCAATTTCCATTGAATCGCCACTCGCAAGTGTTCGTATGAGGGTCACGGCGTCTGCCAACTCTGCGACCTTGGCTGGATGACGGTTTAGTAGACGTACTGAACTATCGCCTCGGCCGATGCCGCATAACATGCGACCCCCACTGACGTCCTGCAACGTAGCGAATGCGCTGGCAACGACAATCGGGTCGCGCGACACGGGGTTTGTGACCATTGTTCCAAACTGCAATCGCTCGCTTTCGCACTGCGCAATGAGCCAACCGAACAGGCTATATGTCTCGTTCCAGATAACGTGAGAATCGGCGACCCAAAAGGTGTCGAATTCAAGTCGCTCAGCTAATCTGAGTTTCTCAAGCGCCGAACTCGCTGGGGGGAAAATGTTTACCACTCCGAATTTCAACATCGGTTTCTCTCTGAATCACTAGTTTTCTTCATCTACCAATAGCCCCTTCTCGGACATAACGCCCGAAGCTGGATGTTGGATCGTCACGGAGAAGTGAAAGAGGTCACTACGGACCACCGTGCGCGTAAATGCCACCGGCATAGCACTTTCGGCAATAGAGAGTTGGCTCAAGAGCAGCACAGGCGTACCTTGCCGAATGCCGAGTTGCTCGCCCTCAAACTCGTTGGCCACCGCGTGCTGGATCGTGATGGCAGTCTCGCGGATAGCTAGCCCGTAGTTCGCCTCAAGTTGGTCGAAAACGTCCGGACCCTGTTCACCTAGCACCGGCGATATCCCTTGTAGGTGTGCCGTCCGCAATGCTTCTGAACTATCTGTGCGGAGATACATCTGGCTTAGAGAAACTGGCTGGCTTGAGCTATCAGACCGAAACACGATCTCCCACACCTGATCCTTCGCAGCCAACTGGAGAAGTCTCGACAAGTAGCCGCCAGCAGACACAAGGGAAGTGTGCAGGAGTTCGCTGAGAACTATCTGCCCTTCTAGATCATGACTAAACCAATGTTTGGCCGCTCGCACGGCCTCATATCGAAACTTCGGTGGTGCGACCACCGTACCTTTGCCACCAACGCGATAGACCTGCCCGTCACTCTCCAAGACGTCAAGCGCCTTCCGAATAACGGTACGACTGATGCCGAGTGTCGCAGCCATCTCCGCTTCTGAAGGAAGCAGTTCTCCCGGAAGCCAGGTACCCCCTTCTATATTCTGCTTAAGGATCTCCTGTAACTGGTAGTAGTACGGGATTGGGCTATCGCGGTCGATGCTGGTGTATGGCCACTCCGAGTTCGGAACCGCTTCGCTGACTGTGCCAGAGTTCATCACACCACTCTCATGTGAATCGCCCGTGAACCGAGTCGCCCTCTTTCGTAACTCGTACGTCGAAAACACCGCACATAGCCTTTGCTAGCAGTCATCATGAACTCGGAAACCAACCGTTAAGCAAATTCGCCTCGATACAACTCTGCACCCCATTCCCAAGCATCACGGTGCTACACGGCACCGCCGCCTCCAATCCCAGTTGCGTGCTCCTGAGGAGAATGTGACTCAGCGGCTTCATCCGCAATTCCTCGAAGGTGAGACGGCATCGTCATTCTCCTGAGTGGGTAGTAGATCAAGCCGGCCACTAAGAACCCAACGTAATAGGCAATGTCGCCACCATGCAGTGGCCCACTCGCTATCGGTCCCACGTAGAGAGATGTGTTCATGAACGGCACGCTGACCCCGAAACTAATGAGCAGCGTTAGAAGCGCCGCCCACCCTGACTCCATGGCAGAAAAATTCAGAATTGTGCGAACGTCTACTCGGCCCTTGCGAAGCATCCACTCGACTATCACGATTGCAGCGAAGGGAGTGGTCCAGTAGGCACTGAACAAAATGATGTTCTCGAAAGTAGCCAGAGCGTGACCTTCGAACATATAAAGCGCTACACCGAAGCCACCGATGGCCACAAGCACTGCAGATATTGGCCGTGGAATTTCAATTCCCGTCGACTGCAAGGACAGCGATCCCGAATAGTCATCCATCGCATCGATCGCGATCGTGCCCAGCACAATGGTGATCATGCCAAGCGCACCGAGGAATCCGCCACCCAGAAAGTGGTAAATCCCAGCACTAGTCTGATCAACGGCAATCTTGCTGGCCACTAACAATCCCAAGATTTCTAGCCACGCCGAAGAAATGCCGAGTCCCGCAACGGCGCGCCACCCTAATCCCCAGTTTGAAGTGTTGCGCTTCATATATCGGCTGTAGTCAGACGCATAACCTGCATATCCAATGGTGAACCCCGCAACAATCGTCACCATCAGGATGAATCCACCCACCTGATTCGCCCCATGCGTTTGGGCCACAATGTGAATATTTCCGGCCTGTGCAACCTTGATCGTTAGAATCACGAAAAAGATGCCCAGTACTACTGTCATCCACTTTTCGAATGTATGTATGAATTCATAGCCAAAGACGGCGAGCGCTCCTTGAACTGCAATGATCACTACTAGTCCGAGCCAAAATGGAACATGGAGGAGAACGACCATTGCCTCGGCTCCAAAGAGTGCGTTAAGGCCATCCCAGGCGATCGTTGTTAGCCACATGAGAACACCGGGCAGCGCGATGGACTTACCAAAGGCAATCCTCGACACCGCGAGTTGTGGCATTCCCGTCCGAGGGCCCATTCTGACCATGTACGACGCAGGAAGCGCACCGATCAGATTACCTAGGAGAATGGCGGCTATGCCTCCCCACAAACTGAGCCCAATGAAACTGGCGGTTGCGATCGTTCCCGTAAATACTGCTGCGATCACTAGGTTCGGCGCGAACCAAACGGTAAACGCGCGAAAGTTTCTTCCATAGCGCCCACTGTCCGGTATTGGCGCAATACCTTGCTGTTCGAGCTTTGAATCACCTTCGCGCTCTGGTCGATCTAGCTGCGCTTCATCCCAATGGCCTTCCACGCTCTCTTCACTTGTTGCCATGCCTTCGCTCCCCCCAGAGATTGATAATCCTAGGATGATAACATCCTAGGATGAGTTTTGCAAATGTCCTTTGTGTCTTTTGTGGATTGGCGAAAACCTTGTCGACGGCAAGCTTCATCTCACATTAATAATGGCTTGACGTGCGGCGCTCCCCAGTTCTCCCCGCTGCCAGTCTGCTGGCTGCTGGAGCGCTCTTTGGTATCTCTGGTGTAATCGCTAAGTGGCTCTCGTCTTCACTGAGCGCTTTTCAGCTTGTCTTCTGGCGCTTTGCGATCGCCTTTCTAGCAGTACTGATTATCGCCGCCGTAACCCGTACTCGATTTTCAGTTACCACGCTGCCGCGTGCGCCCACTGTGGCATTCGCATTATCGTTCCCAGTCGGGGTCGTGCTATTCACGCTTTCCGTCTTTCATGGTTCCGTCGCGTCTGCGGTCTTCTCCTTCTACATCGCTCTCCTCGTGAGTTCCGCGGGACTTGGACGCTTGTTTTTTGACGAACGTCTCACCCTGTTCAAGTCTCTCGCACTTTTTGCCGGCCTCGCTGCCGCCGCCGTGCTCACAAGACCATGGGGCCATTTCCATTTCTCGCTCGCCGTGCTCTACGGCTTGGCGTCGGGTGTCGTTCAAGCCATTGCCTCGATATTTCAAAAGAAACTCGCTCCTTATGCGGGTCGTTTCACATTGCTTGCCCTGCAGACCCTGGCGGGGACAATGATCGCGGGCCTACTTCTGATGTTCGCCCACCGCTCTCCACTCGCTTCCTTGGGTCAAATTTCGCCAAGCCGGTTCCTCGTCCTAGCCATCTATGGCCTGATCTTGCTCGCCATCACACAGTTGTTCTTGATTGGATTCACTCGGGTAGCATTGAACGTGGCCGGAGTCCTACTCTCCAGCGAACTCTTTTTTGGACCGCTCTTTGCCTCACTGCTCTTAGGTGAACCTTTTACTCCGACCTTAATTCTCGCCGGCTCTCTCGCCATAGGCGCCGCGGTACTAGCCCACTTACCCACACCTGGCCAGCGCACTTCTGCGCTCCGACATCTATGAACTTCTCATTTGGACGTACCGACTTGATTAACTGGATCGGACCCAGGACGATTATTCAAGCAGGCAGACTCAGCATCCGTCGATTGATCATTCGAAGCGTCATCCAGTGTCAGACTTGTCTTTGATCAAGCTCATCGCCTGCGAGCGGCATCAAAGAGGGCTATGAATTCGTACGCCAGGTTCGCCGCCGCGATACCCGTAATTTCGGCGTGGTCGTACGCCGGAGATACCTCTACAACATCAGCGCCTACGACGTTGGCGCCAAGGAACCCGCGCACTATCGCCACCAATTCTCGACTGCTCAATCCGGCGACTTCGGGTGTGCCGGTACCGGGAGCGAACGCGGGATCTAGTACATCAATGTCAATAGAGATGTACGTAGGATGATCTTCAATTTGGCCCCGCAGGCGTTCAATGATTGCGGGGATTCCCACCCGGTCTACTTCCAGGCAGTTGATCATCTGAAAACCCATGGCGGCATCTTCACTTAAGTCGCTAGTTCCATAAAGAGAGCCACGAATTCCCACGTGAGCGCTCCTCTTAGGATCAAATAGTCCCTCCTCACTGGCTCGACGAAAGGGTGTGCCATGAGTAAATGGGGCTCCGAAGTACGTGGGCCATGTATCGAGGTGCGCATCGAAATGAACAAGCGCTATCGGGCCGTAGACATTCTTCATCGCGCGTAGCAATGGAAAGGATATCGTGTGGTCGCCTCCTAGGGCGATCAGACCTTGACCCTCACCCATTAGTGACATCGCCCCGGCTTCAATCTGGTGGATGGCTTCAGTCACATCAAATGGATTTGCGGCAATATCGCCCGCATCAACCACTTGTTGAAACCGAAAAGGTTCGACTTCGACGGACGGATTATACGGCCGCAAAAGTCGCGAAGACTGGCGAATATGCGACGGACCAAAACGGGCTCCAGGTCGATAGGTCACTCCAGAATCAAATGGAATCCCGACGACAGCAATGTCATAATCTTCAACATCCGCGAGTCGTGGCAGACGGGCGAATGTGCTGAGTCCAGAGTAGCGAGGTACCTCAAGACCGTTGGTCGGACCAACAATGTCTTGTGGGCTGCTCATAATAGACTTCCAATCTCTCCGCCGTTGACCTGCCAAATCGTTTCCATTTATTACTCCCATCAGACGAACTACCAAAACGTTACCCGGCTGAAATTTCATCAGGATCTACGACAAACCGCGCTAGGAATTTGAACTACTCGAGAAGGATCTTAGGAAACGACTTCACGATCCGCCCGGAATAGTTTCAATATGGAACAAAGCTGTTATATGGAGAGCAGTATCGTTCCTTCAGTCTGATATTCATAACGTCCCTCCTTCCCCTAGCGTTACGATTTGCATCAACTCAAGTCAACTCCATGAATAATTCGGGACTGTATCGGTAGAGAGAGGATGAGAAGTTGTCTTCAAAGGAAAGTTTTGGCGAATTAATCCAAGTAGTGAGAATCGAAGGCTATGCCGTCGTTTCTATTAATAACGTGAGGAAGCGAAACGCCTTGACGGTCGACTCTGCGAAACAGTTGGTCGCAATGCTCGACGACATCGATGGCGATAGCACAATCGGGGCTCTTGTGATAAAGGGCGAAGGAGGAACATTCTGCTCGGGTGCAGATCTTTCTACCTTGGGATCTGCGATGGACGACCCAGCTGGGGAGGCCGCGTATCTCGGCTTGAGTCACATTTACAGTGCATTTACCCGACTTGGATCAATGACTGTTCGTTACAATTCAGGTAGGTATCCGTCTCGGTGCGGTTGGTGAGTTAGTTTTCTGTCCTGTTGTCGGTGACTTCGGCCGTTAGCGCGGTGTCGCCAAAGTCTAGGAGTATCGCTGCGGATCGTCGGTTTCGTTGCGTCCAGACCGGTAACCTTTTCATTAATGAGAAGGCCAATGACGACATTCGAGGACATCAAGTACGCGGTTGAGGACTCAGCGGCAATGGCGCCAATCAATTGGTACGAGCGTTACAATGTCTTTCGCGCCAAAACCGTCGAGGGGATGAACCGGGCGTTCTGTGTGGCGTGGGCCGATCGGCAGGTTCAGTCGGTGATTCTGACCGGCGCGGTCGAGAAGGCATTCTGTGCCAGCCGTGACATCAAGCAGCGTGCGAAGACCGGCGGCTACGGGCTGAGCGAGAGTAGAATGTTCGAGATTCGTAACCGGCACAAGCGGATCCTCGACATTCCCAAGTCCATGATCGCTACCGACAAGAGTGTCGCGAAGAACTGCTGGCCCGAACGCCTGAAGTTCTTGTTCCGCTTTCCGGCGACATTCAGCGGAGAGATCCAGAAATCTCGGCTTCACGAGCAGATTGGTGGGGCGTCGTGAGCACCGCCTATCTAGTGACCGGTGTTCGCACCCCCTTCGGGCGATACGGCGGCGCACTGGCCGCGGTGCGCACCGACGATCTGGCTGCGCATGTGCTGCGCAGTCTTACTGGCGCACACCCTGCAGTTGACTGGGGCGAGCTTGATGACGTCATCTTTGGTTGTGCTAACCAAGCTGGCGAGGACAACCGTAACGTTGCTCGGCAGGCCGCACTGCTGGCCGGTCTGCCCATTGAGGTGTCCGGGATAACGGTGAACCGGCTGTGTGCATCGAGTCTGGACGCCATCGTGATGGCGGCGCGTCAGATTCGCGCCGGTGATGCCGATCTGGTGATCGCGGGCGGAGTGGAGAGCATGACCCGATCTCCGTTCGTTATGCCCAAGCCAGCCAGGGCCTGGGAGCGCAGCAACGCGGTGTTCGATACCACGATCGGCTGGCGCTTCGTCAATCCTTTGATGCAAGAGATGTTCGGCACTGATTCGATGCCCCAAACGGCACAGAACGTGGCCGACGAGTACGGTATCGCCCGCCACGACCAGGATGCGTTTGCCGAACGCTCACAGCACCGAACGGCGGCCGCAATCGCTCGAGGGCGTCTGGCCCGCGAGATTGCGCCGATCATCGTGCCGGGCGGCCGTCAGGCGCCCGGCACCGTCGAAGTGGACGAGCATCCACGTCAGACTTCGCTGGAGACCCTCGCCGCGCTCCGCCCGATCTTTCCCCAGGGCAGCATCACCGCTGGCAACTCCTCAGGCGTCAATGATGGCGCGGTCGCCGTGCTTGTCGCGTCAGAGGCAGCGGTGGAGCGCTACGGTTTGACGCCGTTGGCCCGTATCAGCGCCGCCACTGCGGCTGGGGTGCCACCGCGGGTCATGGGCATCGGACCGGTGCCGTCCACCCGTCGCCTACTGGAAAGGGTTCAACTGAAGATTGGCGACATCGATCTCATTGAGCTCAATGAAGCGTTCGCCGCCCAATCATTGGCCGTGCTGCGTGAGTTGGGACTGCCCGATGACGCCGAACACGTCAACCCCAATGGCGGCGCGATCGCACTTGGACATCCTCTCGGCGCCAGCGGCGCCCGGATCGCTCTCACCGCGGCGATCGAACTAGCCGACCGTCAGGCGCGACGGGCCCTGGTCACGATGTGCGTCGGCGTGGGCCCCAGGGCGTGTCGGTGCTGCTCGAAGCGGTGTGAGGAGGAGAGCGATGACGGCCACAGTTGGTGATTACGCAGAGCACTACGAGACTATTGGCGTCGAAATCGGCGAAGGCGTGGCGGTCGTGATGGTTGACCGGTCCGAGGTTCGCAACGCCATCAACGATCAGGTGCAGGCTGAACTCCACGACGTTCTGGCTAGCGTGCGTGAGCGTGACGATGTCGGTGCCGTGATCATTACCGGTGCTGGAACGCGAACATTCGCGGCTGGCGCCGACATCGCTCAGTTGCGCGACCGCAACTTGCACGCGGGGCTGGCAGCGGGGATGCAACATCTCTACGATGAGCTCGAGGCCTTCGACAAGCCGACTATCGCCGCCGTCAATGGCTACGCTCTCGGTGGCGGCTGCGAACTGGCGATGGCCTGTGATATCCGCATCGCCGCGGACACTGCCTCGTTCGGCCTGCCCGAGACTGCCCTTTCGATACTGCCCGGCGCGGGTGGCACCCAGCGCCTGGCCCGTCTCGTCGGCACCGGACGAGCGATTGAGATGATTCTCACCGGACGGCGAATTTCCGCCGAGGAGGCCCACCGTATCGGCCTCGTTACCTCCGTCGTTTCCAGTGAAGTGTTGCTCGAGGCGGCGCAAGACTGCGCGCGCCAGATTCTCGCCAGGGGGCCACTCGCTGTGCGACTGGCGAAATTGGTCGTGCGCACTGGTATGAACACTGACCAACACACCGGCTTGGTCGTGGAGCGGCTGGCCCAAGCATTGCTCTACACGACCGACGATAAACGAGAGGGAGTTGAGGCGTTCCTCGCCAAGCGCACCCCGACGTTTACTGGACGTTAAACAGATGACTGCAATCGAACACGTGACCGTTGCCGGTGCCGGCGCGATGGGCTCTCAGATCAGTATGGTGTGCGCGTTGGCGGGTCTGCAGACGAAGGTCTACGACGTCAACGACGCGGCCACGGACAAGGCAACGACGTCACTGCAGGTCTGGCTCAGTCGAGCCGTTGACAAGGGGCGCCTGTCACCAGCCGACCGCGACGCCGCGTGGGCGCGGCTGAGTTTCCACGGGGACTTGCCGAGTGCCGCTGCTGACGCCGACCTCGTCATCGAGGCTGTCGTTGAGAAGATCGACGTTAAGAGGGCGCTCCTCGCTGAACTCGGTCGGCTGACGCCACCACGCGCTATTTTGACCAGCAACACGTCCAGTTTCGTTCCGTCGCGGATGGCCGATGCCACCAGTCGGCCGGAGCAGTTTGCCAACCTGCACTTCTTCAATCCGGCGTTGGTCATGGCCTGTGTGGAGGTCATTCGCGGACCGCAGACCTCCGACACCACCGTGCAGACCCTGCTGGAATTCACGAAACGGATCGGCAAGACCCCCGTGCTGCTGGAGAAGGAAATTCCCGGCTTCATCGCCAATCGCATCCTCAACGCGGTACGCGACGAAGCGATCTACCTCGTGGAGAATGGCTATGCCAGCGTTACGTCCATCGACACGGCCTGTCGCACCGCGCTCGGCTACCCTATGGGTCCGTTCGAATTGATGGACCTCACCGGCATCGACATCGGCTACTACACGAAGGTGGGCCGCTACTCCGAGACCGGCGACCCGGCGGACGCTCCCAGCGCCACCGTCACCGCACTGGTTGAGCGCGGTGACCTGGGCCGCAAGACGGGCCGTGGCTTCTATACCTACGACAGTAACGGCACCAAGATTGAGGAGGCGAAATGAACTTCGCGCTGAACGACGAGCAGCAGACATTCCAGAAGACCGCCCGCGATTTCCTCGACAAGGAGGTCGTCCCCTATCGGGCGGAGTGGGACCGGCTCGAATCGGTTGACCTCGCCATCGTGCCCAAACTCGGTGAACTCGGCTTCTTTGGACTGACCATCCCAGAGCAGTACGGTGGCCTCGGAGGTGATTACATCACTTACTGCCTCGGAATGGAAGAGCTCGGTCGTGCCGACTCTTCTGTTCGCGGCATCGTGTCGGTGTCGATGGGTCTGGTGGGCAAGGTCATACTTTCCCACGGTACCGAGGAGCAGAAGCAACAGCAGTTGCCCGGCATCGCGACCGGGCAACTGCTGGGATGCTTTGGGCTCACCGAACCTGACACCGGTTCAGACGCGGCGAGTTTGAGTACGCGCGCCGTTCGTAGCGGTACCGACTACCTGATCAGTGGTCAGAAGATGTTCATCACCAATGGTATGTGGGCCGATGTGTGCCTCGTCTTCGCCCGCACCGGCGGCCCCGGACCGAAGGGCGTCTCCGCGTTCCTTGTCCCTACCAACAGCCCCGGTTTCGAACGGCGCGAGATCAAGGGCAAGCTCGGTCTGCGCGGTCAGACCACTGCCGAACTCTTCTTCAACGACGTCCGTGTTCCCGAGAGCGCCCGCCTCGGCGCCGAGGGAGAGGGCTTCACCATCGCGATGCTCTCCCTGGATAAGGGCCGGGTGTCCGTCGGGGCCGGCTGCGTCGGCATCATCCAGGGCTGCCTTGAAACCGTTGTCGACTACTCCCGCGAGCGCAAGCAGTTTGGCCGCCAACTCGCTTCGTTCCAGTTGATCCAGGACATGATTGCCGACATCTCGGTCGAAGCTGACGCGGCGCGCTTGCTGGTCTGGCGGGCCGCCGATCTCATCGAACGCGGTCAGCCTTTCGGCGTCGAGGCGTCCAAAGCCAAGTACTACGCCAGCGAGGCCGCTGTTCGCGCCGCGAACAACGCCATTCAGATCTTCGGCGGTTACGGCTACGTGGACGAGTACCCAGTCCAGAAGTTCATGCGTGATGCCCGTGTCATGACCCTCTACGAAGGCACCAGCCAGATTCAAAAGTTGCTCATCGGACGCGCGGCGACGGGTGTCAGTGCTTTCCTCTGATCCCAACGAGCCACAGGGCTCGTTGTAGTGATGACACATCGTTTCGACTCGTACTAGGCGAACTGCTGGCATCCGAGTGGCTGATGACTCAGGTCGTGGGCATCGAATTCGGCGGACGACGCCGAGTGCAAAGAGTCTTGAGAAACCCGCTACCAGTCGGCGCTTCGAGAAGTTCAGTTGGTTTGTAGATAAATTAATTCAGCGTCCGAAAATCCACCCCGATTCAATGTTTACCTGAAAACTAGACGCTCACGTGTTTCGGCATGGTCAACATAGAGTTCACCGGAACGCCTGAATTCCCGTGAGCGCGGCGCCCACCATGAGTGCGTGAATATCTGCGGTGCCCTCGTAGGTCACGACCGATTCAAGGTTGACCAAATGACGCATCACGGGATACTCAAGTGAGATTCCATTGGCACCGAGAACCTGACGAGCTGACCTGGCGACGTCGAGAGCATCATTCACATTACTGAGTTTGCCCATACTCACGTGCTCGGGAAGGAGGAGTCCTTCGTCCTTCAATCGACCCAAATGAAGAGCGAGAAGGTACGAGCGATTAACGGCCAGCGCCATCATCGTTAGTTTCTGTTGCTGAATTTGATACGACGAAATCGGTTTCTCAAATACTTGACGCTCCCCTGCGTAGCGCAATGCTGCTTCGAAACAGGAACGAGCCGCACCAACCGCGCCCCACACGATTCCGTATCGCGCTTCATTAAGACATGAAAGCGGACCACGAAGTGAGTGCGCCTTCGATAACTGCGCACTCGCCGGAAGCCGCACGTCGTTTAGAATCAACTCGGATGTGACCGACGCACGAAGAGAGAGTTTCCTCGAAATGTCTTGAGCCGAGAATCCCAGAGTGCCCTTCGGGACGAGGAATCCACTAATGCCGTCGTCTGTTTGGGCCCAAACTATCGCGACGTCGGCCACGCTTCCGTTAGTAATCCACATTTTTTGCCCGTTCAACACCCAGTCGGATCCGTCCCTACGGGCCATCGTTCTCATGTTCCCGGGGTCAGACCCCGCATCGGGTTCAGTGAGCCCGAAACAACCAATCGTCTCACCGGTGGCCATTTGTGGTAACCACTCTTGGCACTGTTCTTCAGAACCCCAGCGGTGAATCGCGAACATCGCCAAGGATCCTTGAACCGAAACAAGACTTCGAATGCCACTGTCGCCAGCTTCGAGTTCTAGACATGCCAACCCGTAGGCGGTGGCGCTCGCTCCCGTGCAACCATAACCTTCGAGATGCATTCCCAAGACACCTAATGCTCCGAGTTCTCCCATGAGCTCCTTGGGACTTCGCCCTTCTTCGAACCAATCTGCAACGTATGGTGCAACTCGATCACGGACAAAAGCTCTGACGACGTCTCGAATCGCTATCTCCTCTTCACTAAGTCGAGTTTCGATGTTAAGGAAGTCAAGGGGATCGATTTCAATCTGCTTGTTCGATGTCAAAGGCATTTTGCCCTCCTGGCGAGTCGTGAGGCTTCACTTTATCCTTCGGTTCGCGTCACCGAGTTATGCGGTGAAAGATTGATGGAAGTCTTGAACCGATTCACTCTCGGAGTTTCGATTTCTGTATGAGAACGTAGTTGCAATAAGTCTGCAAAAGGTTCACAAGATTTTGGGTAGATTCTGCACACCAAGTCACCGTGCAAGGTCTGAACCAAACAAACGCCTTATTTCATTAGCGCAACTTCGAAGTCTGATTCAGTGGCCGCCCTCACTCGGCGGGTCAGGCGTGGTGTGAAACCTCGATCTCCCTCTGGACGCCGTTCCAAGTCTTAAGCGAACGACGGCACGATTCGCCGTCCGAGGTCAGCGTCTGGTGGGGCTGGCGGTTGACGGCGAGGTTCAGGCGTCGCGTCTGGCCATCCGCCATGCGCCTAGTCCCGTCCAAACCACGATCCAGGCGACGATCACGATGACCGCGACGGTGGTCGACTCCGTGAGGAGTTGGGCGCCACCACCGCCTCGCATTCCCCCGAAGACCGCCGGTAGGCCGGCCGGTTCGATGTGTTCCATTGCCAACCCGACCAGGGCGCGCTGGGCGTTTATCAGGTGAGGGTCCCGACTGTCGAGAGCACCGGAGTGAGGACTATCTCGTAGACGATGAGTAGCACGACCGGCACGGTGCGCTGTCCCATGAGCAACAAGAGGCCGAAGCCCACCAAGAAGCCGATAACCGCCCACAACTCGACCCAGAGGCTGGTCTCGATCATCAACTTAAGTGGCGATGAGAGGAAGGTGGCGGCGTAGCTCGCGTAGTTCTGCTCCGCGGACTTAATCGCCTGGTCTCGCATCTCCGCCCTGGTTGCCGGGGTAGCGGTGATTGAACCGGAACCTTTCTTCACCACAACGGGCTGACCGTTCGGCCCGCATTTGATGTTGGAAAGGAACGGCCCGTTGCCCAACTCGCTCACATGCAATTGTCAGAAGAGTTCCTCTTCATCAGTAGTCAGGTCATCTCGTAATCGGACCTTCGGGCGTTGTGCGGGTCGAGTCGAAGAGCGTCAGCTTGGGGTCGTTCGTGCTTCGTGCGAAGACGGCCGACAGCTCGAGCAATTCATCAAGTGCGTTGCGGCCACCGTCAGTCCCACCGCGCTAGTGTTGCTCCCGGCGAGTTCGGCCACCCGCAGCAAAAGTTCCCGCACCATCGCCAGCTGTGCCAACGACTATGTGGGCTGGGCCTCAAGTTCTGCTAAGAACCTGCCGATCGATTCATTGACACTCACAGGGTCTGGTACAGAGTGCTGCGTTGGTGGAGGGGCCTTTGCAGTGGCGCGACCAGTTCGCGCAGCATCTCGACGTCCATCTTCTGGCCATGAACTGCTCCAGCAGCACGCGAAATATTCTCGTCCATCAAGGTCCCGCCGAGATCGTTGGCGCCGGCTTCGAGAATTCGACGTGATCCGGTAACTCCCATTTTCACCCAACTGACCTGGATGTTGTCAATCAGAGTGGCGTAGTGGAGCCGGGCCACCGCGTGTATAAGTACTGCCTCACGAAAGGTCGGTCCGCGACGCGAGCGGCCCTTCAAAAAGATCGGCGTCGCCATATGGACGAAGGGAAGCGGCACAAATTCTGTAAATCCACCAGTCTCCTTTTGAAGTTCGCGAGTTCGCAAGAAGTGCGTTGCCCAACCGTCGACACCCTCAATGGCGCCGAACATGATCGTGATGTTGGAACGAAGTCCAACACTGTGCGCAGTGCGGTGCACCTCAAGCCACTGGTCGGAGTTGATCTTGTCCGGACAAAGCACTGCGCGCACCTTATCGTCAAGGATCTCGGCGGCGGTACCGGGGAGTGTCTTAAGTCCAGCACTTTTCAGTCGAGTGAGATACGTCGTGAGGTCCTGGCCGGAGCGTCGGGCCCCCTCAAAGACTTCGAGCGCGCTAAAGGCGTGAATGTGAATGTTGGGTGAACCGGCCCGCACGGCCGCCACCACGTCGATGTAGTAGTCGCCGTCAAACTTCGGGTGAATGCCACCTTGTAAGCAGACCTCAGTGGCGCCTAGTGCCTCGGCCTCGCGAACCCGCTCGCTGATCTCGTCCAGGGTGAGTAGGTAGGGGTCACCGCGCAGGTTGAGGGAAAGTGGACCCTTAGAGAAGGCGCAGAAGCGGCACTTGAAGGTGCAGACGTTGGTGTAGTTGATGTTGCGGTTGATGACGTAGGTGACCGCGTCGCCCACTAACTCCCGGCGCACACAGTTGGCGAGATCGGCCACGTCATTGAAGTCTGCGCCGCGGGCAAGAAAGAGGGTTACGAGTTCGTCGCGCGAGAATTCGTCACCCGGGATGTAATTAGCAAGAATCGACGCGACTGCACTGGTACGAGAAAGTGATCTCGGACGCTCAGGCGGAGCAACGTCGGAACCAGAGAACCAGCTGTCGTCACGAGCGAGGAACGCGGCGTCGGCGTGGGCGAGCACCGCGGGCCGTACCTTCTCGTCGAGAAACTCGAGCGTGTCACCGATGTAATGCGGATAGACAGTCAGACGTGCCGTGAGCATCAGGCATCGTGCTTCGCACTCTCTGGTGAGCACGCTAAGCGGCGGCCACGCCCGTTCGGGATTAACGTGATCGGCTGTCACGGGCGAGATGCCGCCAAAGTCGTCGATACCAAAGGCCAAGAGCTCTGCGGGATCGTTGCTGAGATTCGGGCGAGCCTGGAGATGAATGGAGTCGGGCAGGACGAGTCGCGCGGCCGCAATGGTCCAGTGGAACTCTTCGTGTGACGGGGCAGGGTAGTTGGCCATGGCGGTGCGGGGCTCGGGCAGGAAGTTCTGGATAATGACGTCTTGCACGTGGTCGAATTCTTCGTGCGAGGCACGAATTGCCTCGAGCGTGACGAGGCGGTCCTCGCGACTTTCACCGATGCCCACGAGCAGGCCCGTCGTGAATGGTATTTTCAGTTCACCAGCGAAGCGCAGCGTGTCGAGGCGCCAACCGGGATCCTTGTCGGGGGCTAGGCGGTGGGCGGGCGGGCAGGCCAAGGATTCGAGCATCATGCCCTGGGACGCCGAGACCTCGCGGAGTTGTTCCAGTTCATGGCGATAGAGCGCACCCGCGTTGATGTGCGGCAAGAGACCTGTTGACTCGAGGACCATCTGCGCGGCACTTGCGACGTAATCAATCGTTGACTTATAACCGCGCGCCGCCAGCCAGCGCGCCGCCTCGTCGTAGCGAAGTTCGGGGCGTTCGCCGAGCGTGAAGAGGGCCTCGGTGCAGCCTGCCGCCAATCCTTCTAGTGCCACGGCCATGACTTCGTCGAGGCTCATGTACGGAGCTGTCACGTGAGCTGGAGCCTGAGTGAAGGTGCAGTAACCACAGCGGTCCCGACACAACGTAGTAAGTGGAATGCAGACTCTGGGCGAATACGTCGCCACGTACCCGTGAGCCTTTCGCGCACTCGCAAACGCTTCCTGGGCCAACTCGTCAAGCGAGGTGTGCGTCAGTTGGGACACGGTGCTAGAAACGTCGAACTTCGTCATGCCGGCATCTTAGGTGTAGTCACCGAGAGTCTTCGCTGCTTTGTCGAAGTCGTCAACCATCGATTGTCAAACCGAACGTCCGGCCCGGGTCATTGCGCGACACTTTCTAATGACCTGCGCTAAATGCAGATCGTGGAACGTGTGGGTTCGTCGCGTAATGCGCACGGGTGTACTCGTTGGAGGCTGGACAATCAGTACTCCCACCACACCCTCTGGTTCACCCTTGTGGAGTTGGCCGGTCGAGTGTAGGTAGTTGTCGGTCCGAGGTTTACCGTTGACGTTTCGTAGGTCGCCTTGGTACGCCCACTCAGTTCGTATGTGAACCCATGGATGCTCGCACTGTTAAGGAATGGTCACTGACCCCACCACAAGTAGTTAGTAACACCTGAACAGATACTCTGCACCAAGAAAAACGTCACGGTCGAACGTCGTAGAAAGCGTTGATCAAGTGCTCTATGTCCAGACGGCGAAACCGGCTGAAACCGCCCTCTCCCACAAGTTCGCGAAGGACGGGCTCGGAGAGTCCGCAGGTTCCCAATCCTGCTCCACCCGGTTCGGACATGGCCGACGACAGGCACGCGTAGACCGAGGTGGAGTACAGCATGGTAGCGAAGCGGCGTCGGCGAAGGTTCTGCTCGAATGTGGGGGCACAGTCGATATCGACGATGAACCAGACGCCATCATCAACGATCGCGTTGCGGATGGCCCTCACGGTATCAACCGGTCGAGTCATGTCGTGCAGACAGTCGAATGTCGTCACTAGATCAAACGTTGGTTCACGGGGCAGGGGATCTGACTCGACGTCGTGGAAGGTTACGTTGTTGGCACCGCGCGCGGCCCGACGTGACTCAGCCCTCTCAAGTGCGTGCACCGAGACGTCATAGCCGTGGAAAGTAGAAGCCGGGAATGCCCGAGCCATCTCGAGGATCGCTATTCCCGAGCCGCAGCCCACGTCAGCCACCACCGCGCCTTCGCGTAGCCGATCGATCACCCCGTCCAACTGCGGCAACGCCGTCGTGACCAGGACCTGGCGATACCAATTCCCCATCAGGAGTTCACCATCCTCAGCGGACCCGGGACCTCGCTCGTCAAAGGTCAGCCCCCGCCCGGTGTGAAACGCTTCGCCCAGTCGGGGCAGCAGGCTCAACTGGTTCGGGAGCATGGTGAAGTTCCCCCCCATGTAGAGCAGGCTCGACTCATCAGCCAGCAGCGCCGACACCTCATCGCTCACCTCGAAGCGTGCATCGCCGACGTAGTTGACGACACCGGCGGCGCACTGCGCGTACAGCCACTCGCGGACCCACCGCTCATGGAGCCCGGCTTTATCGGCGACCTCGACGCTGGTGAGCGGTCCCCGCCCCGCCATCACCCGGTACAGGCCCAACTCCAGCCCGAGTGCGACGAGCCCGGCCGCCCGGGCAGCGACCATCATGGCGCCCAGAAGGTCGAAGGCTTCGTCCTTCGCGGCGCCAAGGTCATTTGACTTCGCCGGCCGGCGAGGTCGCGTCGAGCCCGCATCCGTTGGGGCGCCGAGCCGGGCCCCTCGATCTGTCTTCTTATCCATGGACGCAACAATAGGTTGGCTCATTCTCCGTACCTCACCCTTCCCCTACTCCTCTGCCCCCGTCCGCTTTCATTCTTCCTGCCTCATTACCTCTTGCTCTTCTAGCTCTCCCACCTTCCCTTTTCGGCCCTGCTAGCTCCTGCTCTTCTAGCTCTCCCGCGTTCCCTTTTCGGCCCTGCTACCTCCTGCTTCTCAATCCGCTTTCTTTCCCTGCTCTCTGCGCTCATCCGTATTTGTTGTCTCACACGTCTGGCACTCGAGGAAAAACCATGTCGAATTGCATCTGATGCGACAGTTGCGTTGCATGCAGGTGCCTCCGACATGATGAC
>Ga0208080_1000117_pt1 | contig 37968 bp, 31 predicted proteins | sample NGESurdeep092012_3_FD_184476 | JGI IMG/M metagenome (GOLD analysis project Ga0208080, IMG submission 184476) | Arctic peat soil microbial communities from Barrow, Alaska - NGEE Surface sample 210-3 deep-092012 (SPAdes) | ecosystem: Environmental > Terrestrial > Soil > Wetlands > Peat ...
TCGCCGTGAACGTCACGACGGCGAAGCCTTGTCAGCAGGTGAGCTACCGTTCCGACACGACCGAGGGGCCGACGGCGGGCACCGAGACCGTCGATCCGCTGGAGTTTCTGGCCCGTGTGCTCGCCCACCTCCCCGACAAGGGACAGGTCCCGCAGCGGTACGACGGCTGGTACGCCAACCGCCCGCGGGGGATGCGGCGCCAGCGGGCCGAGCAGGCCGAGCACCCGCGACCGGTGAGGAGCTCGTTTCCTTCTATGAAGAAGGGCCGGCGCTCCTCGAACACCGTCTCGAACGCCGTGAGGTTCACCACCGCCGGATCCGATTCGACCTAGCCGAAGTCCGGATTGATCGTCGAGTGAGTGAGACGGTGAACACCTCGGCGTCGCTGTCGCCATCCCCGCGCATGATCGACGTACGGATCGCGCTGGGGTCGCCGCGCTGAAGGCGTGCGCCGACGTGCAGCGCGTCGTCGTCGTAAAGCAGCTTCACCTGCGTGACCTCGCTCGGCATTGCTCCCTCGAAGCGAACGGACACGAGAGCGAGGCTTTAGGGAAGGCGAAGGCGGCAGGCGGCGAGTGCGAAATCTACTCCTCTATGGACGCGCGACGAGCGCTCGCCAACGACGCGCTGAATCGCGGCGTAGTACAATCAACCGCAGCGCGAAAGGCCTTCATCGGCGCTACTCATCGTATGCAAATGACAGACGTACACTCGGAGACTGCCATCCAGTCGCTCTTCCAAGGCGATGGTGAGATGGCCGTTCGCTGCCGCGCCGTGGACTGGAGCGCAACGTCGCTTGGTCCGGTCGAAGGTTGGGCGCCAGCGTTGCGCTTCGCCGTGCGCACCGCGATGGAGTGCCCCTTCGCCATCAGTCTGTGGTGCGGCGAGGACAAGGTCCTCATCTACAACGACGCCTACCGCGCGGCGCTCGGCTCCAAGCACCCGCGTGCGCTCGCGCGTCCTGGTAGCGAGGTGTGGGCCGAGCTCTGGACCGGGGTCGCCCCGATGTTCGCGTCGATCGCCGCGAGTCAGCGGGTCTACGCCCAGGACGGGCACTTCGTCATGGCGCGGGCGGATGGTTCCGCTGACGACGCCTGGTTTACCTACGCGCTGAGTCCCGTGCGCGGTGAGGACGGCCAGATCATCGCCTACCTCAACGTCGCCTCGGAGACGACCCGGCGCGTACGGGCCCAGCATGCGCTGCGCGAGGCGCGCTTGGACGCGGAGCGCGCCGAGCGTCGGCTTCGCGACGTCTTTGCGCAGGCGCCGGCCTTCCTCGCCGTGCTTCATGGTCCGGAGCACGTGTTCGAGTTCGTGAATGCCTCGTACATGCAGCTCATCGATCACCATCCGGTGCTGGGCCGCAGCGTCCTCGAGGCGCTACCGGAAGTCACCGGACAGGGATTCGTCAAGCTGCTCGACCGAGTGTATCGCACCGGCCAGCCGTTCGTGGGTCGCGAGATCGCGCTCATGCTCCAGCGTGTGCCGGGTGAGCCTCCCGAAGAGCGGTTCATCGACTTCGTGTATCAGCCCATCGTCGACGAGGACGGAAAGAGCTCAGGGATCGTCGTGCATGGCGCCGACGTCTCCGACGCCGTGATGGCGCGCCGCGAGATCGAGCGACTACTACAGCTCAGCGAGCAGGCCCGCTCGCGCATCGAAGAGAGTGAAGCGCGGTACCGCTTCCTCGCGAACGCGATCCCGGTGCAGGTCTGGACGGCCACGCCCGAGGGTCAGCTCGACTACGTGAGCGAGCGCACCGCCGAGTACTTCGGTGTCACCGATGGCGATGTGCTCGGTGACGCGTGGATCGCGCTGCTGCATCCTGATGACGTGGCGCCGACCGGCGAGCGATGGGCGCGCTCGCTGGCGACCGGTGAGGCGTATGAGATGGAGTTCAGGCTGCGGAAGGCCGGCGGCCCTGACTATCGCTGGCATCTCTCCCGCGCGACGGCGCAGCACGATGAGGACGGCAGGATTCTGCGATGGTTCGGCACAAACACCGACGTTGAGGACCACCGGCGCGCGGAGGCCGAGCTCGAGCGTCTCACCCGCGAGGCGACGGAAGCCAGTCGCGCGAAGAGCGACTTCCTCACCGCGATGAGCCACGAGCTGCGGACGCCGCTGAACGCGATCGGCGGCTACGCGCAGCTCATCGAACTCGGCGTGCGCGGCCCGGTCACTGAAGAGCAGCGTGTGGATCTCTCCAGGATCCAGCGCAGCAAGAATTATCTCGACGGGCTGATCAGCGACGTGTTGAACTTCGCGAAGGTTGGTGCCGGCCGCATCGAGTATCGCGCGGAGCGGATCGTGCTCCAGCAGACGCTGGATGCCGTGCGCGAGATGATCGCGCCACAGGTAGAGGAGAAGAAGCTGCGGCTCGTGTCGACTGACATTCCGGCGGATTTCTGCGCGATCGCCGACGAGGACAGGACGCGCCAGATTCTGCTCAACCTCTTCGCCAACGCGCTCAAGTTCACAGCGCCCGGTGGCACCATCTCGTTCGCCGTGAGCGCGACGGAGACCGGTGTCGCCATTGTCGTGAGCGATACAGGGATCGGCATTCCCGCGGCGAAGATCGAGCTCATCTTCGAGCCGTTCGTGCAGGCGGAGCGTGCGCTGCGCCCAAGCGATGAGGGCGTCGGTCTGGGGCTCGCGATCAGCCGCCGGCTCGCCCGTGCAATGGGCGGCGATCTTCGCGTCGTGAGCGAGGTGGGTAAAGGGTCGACCTTTACGTTGACGTTGCCGAGGTGCCGGTGATGGGCGGCGTGCCCGACTAGGCAAGGCTCTCCGACAGGAGGTTCCCTGATGTGGAACACCCGCTACAGCACCCCCGACTACGCCTACGGCACCGAGCCCAACGATTTCCTCGCCGCGGTCGCGACACATATCCCGCCGGGACGGGTGCTGTCGATCGCCGACGGGGAAGGGCGCAACGGCGTCTTCCTCGCCACGCTCGGCTACGACGTAACCTCCGTCGACTCCTCGTCCGTGGGACTCGCGAAAGCGCAACGGCTTGCCGACTCGCGAGGCGTGCACATCACCACCATCGTCGCCGACCTTGCCGACTATGCGATCGCCCCGGAATCGTGGGAAGGGATCGTCTCCATCTTCTGCCACCTGCCGTCGCCGCTTCGGCGGCGGGTGCACGAGCAGGTCGGGCGCGGACTCACGCCAGGCGGACTCTACGTGCTCGAGGGGTATTCCGTCAAACAGCTCCGCCACGGCACCGGCGGGCCCAATTCGGTCGAGCTGCTGCTGACGCTGGACGCGCTGCGCGCCGAACTCGCGGGGCTCGACCTGCTGCACGCGGTAGAAATCGAGCGCGACATTCACGAGGGCACGCTGCACGCTGGCCGGAGTGCAGTGGTGCAGGTCATCGCGAGAAAGCCGGGATAAGCGATCGCAACGGCCTCTCCGCTGCCAGAATCACTGCATGCCATGCGTGTGGGGGGACATGCCACGCGCGATCATCAAGTGGTGCGGGCCGTGATGATCGCCCTCCGTCATGAGCCCGATGAAACCGAGGCCGCGAATCCGGGCCACTGCGCGCGCGTCGTTGGCGTTGCGCGCGGTGACCGTGAGGCGCATGCCTCCGGGGATCTCGCTGGCCGCGGCATGGTACTGGTCCATGGCGTCGAGCATCGGGGCGTGTGCGCCGAGCATTCGGCGGATGGCGGGGGTGACCGGGGCATCGCCGGTGACGTCCAGCACCACGCCACCGGCGGTCGGCGACTGCCGCACGCGGGACTTGAGCGTGACGAGATCCATGTCAATGAAGTGCTGCCGGAGCGCCTCGAGGTTCACCTTCGACCAGTCCGTGGTGCTGTCGGCGTCGAGCAATTTCACAATCTCGGAGATGGCCGCAAAGGCCGCTTGCCCACCCTGGGTGGGCTGCGCCCCCGATGCTTCGTGCTGCATGCCGGCCATGTGGTGCATGCCAGCGGGTGGAGTCGCTTGGGCGCCGGCGCGCAGTGCGCCGGTGACGAGGATTAGCGCGGTGAGCAGTTGTGCACGTGGCATTGGCCGGGGTTCTCCCTGAGAATTGAACGGTACTGCATGCTCCGAACTATACGGAGTGCACTTGCGCCAGAGAACTTGCAGCTGGAATCCGAATTGCGATTGAGAATCTGAGGGAATTTTCCCCCTCCCGCTCGCGTTCGCCTCGCCCGATACTTCACACTCGCTTCTCTTGCTGCGCGCTCCTCTTGGGCGCGCGTAGCGCTCCCGCGTAGGCCTGTTGTCACCCGCGCGGTTCACACCCTTGTTGCCGAGGCCCAGACGGATGACAGGATCAGGCGCAGCGTCACCCTCCACGCTTGGCCCCCCCGGAGTCGCGATGGACGAGTTTTCGTACGACGACGACATCGTCCGAAAGTTCCTCGTCGCCACGTTCGTGTGGGGGCTAATCGGCATGCTCGTTGGCGTGCTAATCGCGCTTCAACTCGCGAATCCAGCATTCAACCTGGGGCTGTCGTTCACGAGCTTCGGCCGGCTCCGCCCGCTGCACACGAACGCTGTGATCTTCGCGTTCGCCGGGAACGCGTTCTTCTGCGGCTGCTACTACAGCTCGCAGCGCCTGCTCAAGGCGCGAATGTTCTCCGACACGCTGAGCAAGATCCACTTCTGGGGCTGGCAACTGATCATCGTTTCAGCGGCGATCACGCTGCCACTTGGCTTCACGCAGGCCAAGGAGTACGCGGAGCTCGAGTGGCCGATCGATATCGCGATCGCGGTGGTGTGGGTGTTGTTCGCGATCAACTTCATCGGCACGATGGTCAAACGGCGCGAGCGACATCTCTACGTCGCGATCTGGTTCTTCGTCGCCAGCATCATCACCGTCGCGATCCTCCACATCTTCAACAACCTCGCGATCCCCGCCGGCCCGCTCAAGAGCTACAGCATCTACGCCGGCGTACAGGACGCGTTCATGCAGTGGTGGTACGGCCACAACGCCGTCGCGTTCGTCCTCACGACGCCGTTCCTGGGGCTGATGTACTACTTCTTGCCCAAGGCCGCGGAGGCCCCGGTATTCAGCTACCGGCTCTCCATTCTGCATTTCTGGTCCCTCGTTTTTCTGTACATCTGGGCGGGGCCGCACCACCTGCACTACACGGCGCTCCCAGAGTGGGCGTCCACGGTGGGCATGCTGTTCTCGGTGATGCTATGGATGCCGAGTTGGGGCGGCATGATCAACGGGCTGCTGACGTTGCGCGGCGGGTGGCACAAGGTGGTGGACGATCCGATCCTCAAGTTCTTCGTGGTGGGCATCACGGCCTACGGCATGGCCACCTTCGAAGGACCGATGCTCTCCATCAAGAGCGTCAACGCACTCGCCCACTACACCGATTGGATCATCGCGCACGTACACATAGGCACGCTCGGCTGGAACGGCTTCATCACGTTCGGCATGATCTACTGGCTGCTGCCGCGCCTGTTTCAGGGACAGCTCTACAGCAAGAAGCTCGCGGAGTTGCACTTCTGGATCGCCACCTTCGGAATTCTGCTCTATGTCGTGGCGATCTACAGCGCGGGCATCACGCAGGGGCTGATGTGGCGCGCCTTCGACGAGACGGGCCGGCTCAGCTATCCCGACTTCGTCGAAACGGTCGCGCGGCTGATGCCGATGTACTGGATGCGCGTGGCTGGCGGACTGCTCTACTTCATCGGCATGCTGCTGTTCGGGTGGAACATCCTGATGACGTGGCGCAATCGGCCGGCAGTGTATGAGGTGCCAGTGATCCGGGCACCGGCGCTCGCCAAGCGCTACGTGGAGCCACCGCAAGCGCCGGTTCCGGGTGGAGTACTCGCACGATTCCGGTCGATGCGCTTCCACCGCGATTGGGAGCGAATGCCGCTCGTCTTCAGCGTGCTCGTGCTCGTCGCGGTGGTGGTGGCGTCGCTGTTCGAGATCATCCCGACGTTCCTCATCCGGTCCAACGTGCCGACGATTGCGTCGGTCAAGCCGTACACGCCGCTCGAGCTGTACGGTCGCGACATCTACATCCGCGAGGGATGCTTCAACTGCCACTCGCAGATGATCCGTCCGTTGCGGTATGAAACGGAGCGCTACGGCGAGTACTCGAAGCCCGGGGAGTCGGTGTACGACCATCCGTTCCTGTGGGGATCTCGGCGCATCGGGCCGGATCTCGCGCGCGAGGGTGGGAAGTACCCGAACCTCTGGCACGTGCGGCACTTCGCCAATCCGCGCGAGATCACGGCCAAGTCGATCATGCCGTCGTACGCGCACTTCGCTACCAACGTCATCGAATGGTCGGTGATCCAGAAGCGCGTCGAAGTCATGGCGATGCTCGGCGTTCCCTACGGCGACGCGGTCACGCGCGCCGAGGCCATGGCCAGAACGCAGGCCACCGAGATCGCCGGTGACATCGCGAAGTCCGGTGGTCCAACAGGGCTACAGGACAAGGAGATCGTCGCAATCGTGGCCTACGTCCAACGACTGGGGCGCGACATCAAGGGCACCTCGACGGTAAGCGCCGCGCCGGTCGCCGCGGCAAGCGTTCTTCCCGTAGCGACAGGAGGCCTCAAGTGAGCCTCACCGACCTGATGAGCCACGCGGGACTCGCGATCTACGCGGAGGTGGCGATGGTGCTGTTCTTCATCGCCTTTCTCGGCATCGTGTGGTGGGTATTTCGGCCCGCCAACCGCAAACGGTGGAAGGTCGATGCGAGCATGCCGCTCGACGACGAGCACACGCAGACGCCACGCCAGCGTGAGGACTGACCCATGGCCGATACCGACAGGAAGAATGAGAAGGATCACCTGCTCGAGCACTCGTACGACGGCATTCAGGAGTACGACAATCCGATGCCACGCTGGTGGGTGCTGACCTTTTGGGGGACGCACATCTTTGCCGTGCTCTACGTGCTCAACGTCGCCGGGATGGGCACGGGCGCGGGACGCATCGCGGCATACGAGAAGGAGATGGCCGCGTTTCGTGCCGCGCATCCTGCCCCGACCGGGCCGGCCAATCCCGAGCAGCTCCTCGCGCTGACCAAGGACGATCACGAGGTCGCCGAGGGAAAGAAGGTGTTTCTCAAGAACTGCGTCGCGTGCCATGGTCCGGATGGCGGCGGCGTGATCGGACCAAACCTCACCGACGACGCGTGGATCCATGGTGGGAAGATCGAGGAAATCAATATGACGATCACCAATGGAGTTCTGGCGAAGGGAATGCCGCCGTGGGGCAAGATGCTCCCGCCGCGCGAGGTCGATGAAGTGACCACGTATGTGTGGTCGCTGCACGGGACGAAGCCGGCCAAGCCCAAGGCGCCGGAAGGAGTGGTGGTCGCACGATGACGGCACCAGCCGCGACGGAACGTGTTCTCCCGACGTTGAACCAGGACGGATCGCGCAACTGGATTCGTCCCAAACCGGCCGGCGGTGTCTGGTGGCACCGGCGACGCATCGTCGCGTACGCGCTCATGCTCGTTTTCTTCGGCATCCCGCATGTGCGCATCAATGGGATGCCGGCGATGCTGCTTGACCTGCCGCGGCGGCACTTCACGATTCTGGGCACGACGTTTCTGCCCACCGACACGCTCCTGCTCATGCTCCTGCTGGCGAGCGCTGTCGTCTCCATCTTTCTCTTCTCCGCGCTGTTCGGTCGCGTCTGGTGCGGCTGGGCATGCCCGCAGACGGTGTACATGGAATTCGTGTTCCGTCCGCTGGAGCGGCTTCTCGAGGGCGGGCGTAGTGGCTCACTGATCCTCGACAAGAATCAGGCGCACTTTCATTGGCGCCGGCTGTTGAAGTATGCGGTGTATTTCGTCATCGCGCTGTTCCTCGCCCACACGTTCCTCGCGTACTTCGTTGGGGTTGATGCGCTCGAGCAGTGGGTGCGGTTATCGCCGTATGACCACCCGACGCCATTTCTCGTGATGGCGGCGACCACCGCATTGATCTTTTACGACTTTACCTACTTTCGCGAGCAGACGTGCCTCATCGCCTGCCCGTACGGACGGTGGCAGTCGGCGCTGCTCGACAACGAGTCGCTCATCGTCGCGTACGACGCGACGCGCGGCGAGCCCCGCCAGCTCGGCGTGAAGGATCGACCAGCAAGTGCCGGCGACTGCGTGGCGTGCAACGCATGCGTCATCACCTGCCCCACCGGCATCGACATCCGGAACGGACTCCAGATGGAATGCATCCACTGCACACAGTGCATGGACGCGTGCGATGCGATCATGGACCAGGTCGGAAAACCGCGCGGGCTCATTCGTTACGCGTCGCGCGATCAGTTGGCGGGAAAGGCGCGCCACCTGCTGCGCCCGCGCGTCGTGCTGTACCCCGCGGCCCTCACGCTCCTGCTCGGCGGCTTCGTCTTCGCGCTCGAGACCAGGGAAAAGGCCGACGTCACGATCCTGCGCAGCCAGGCGGAGCCATTCAGCATGGAGCAGGACGGTCGTGTCGCGAACCAGGTTCGCGTGAAGATCGCCAACCGGTCACTGCGCGATCATGCCTACGCGATCTCAGTGCTTGGCGCGGAGTTGGCGCAGGTGATCGCGCCGGAGAGTCCGCTGACGATCAAGGCTGGCGAGCAGCGCACGACGAGTGTCTTCGTCCTGCTGCCGGCCGCCGCGTTCACTGGTGGGCGGCACGACGTCACCGTGCGTGTCACCGATGGTGACGACTACACGGCCGACATTCCCTTCAACCTTCTTGGGCCCACGACAGCCACGAAATCGCCGTGAGTCCCATCATCCGCAAAGACCGCATCTGGCCGACGATCATCGTGACTGTGCTCGGTGGCTACATTGTGTTCGGCCTCGTTGCCGCTCGCGTGGCGAGTCATGACCCGAATTTCGCGATCGAGCCCGACTACTATCGCAAGGCGGTGGCGTGGGACTCAGCGCTCGCGCAGGCTCGTCGCAGCGCGGCGCTTGGCTGGCGCCTGATCCCAACGCTTGGGCCCATCGGCGATGGTACCGCTGCGCTGCTCGCCTTCAACGTTCGGGACTCCGCCGGCGCAATCGTCACGGATGCGCGCGTGTCCGTGGAAGCGCGACAGGTAGCGCACGCTGACGACCTCGTGCGTGCGACGCTCGCCATGCGCGACGACGGGGCATACGCAGCGCAGCTTCCGCTCGCGCGACCCGGCCTCTGGGAATTTCGCGTCGTTGCCACGCGCGGCGCGGACCGCTTCGCGACCAGCGTGCGGATGGACGCTTCGACGACAGCAACTGCAAGGGTGGTGGAGGAGCGTCCTGGCGATCCGTCCACAGCGCGCGCGAAGGCCGGCGCGCGTCGCGAGGACGCACTGCCGGATGTGAGGCCGCGAGCGCAGTGACGCTGGCGCTCGCGGTACTCGTCGCGAGTTTGCTCGGCTCCGTACATTGCGCCGCGATGTGCGGAGCGTTCGTGTGCTTTTATTCCACGGCGGGGCTGCCTTCAGCGTCATGGCGCGACGATGCCGGTGCGCACGCAGCGTACAACCTCGGCCGGTTGGTATCGTATGTATCGCTTGGAGTTGCTGGTGGCGCGCTCGGACATGCACTGAACACCGCTGGCACGTTCGCCGGCATGCAGCGTACCGCGGCGATCGCTGCCGGCCTGCTGATGATCATCTGGGGTGGCTACTCGGTGCTCGTCGCGCTGGGCGTGCGCGTGCGTGCGCTCACGGTGCCCGATGCATGGCGCCGCGCGATGGGCAGTGTGCTGCTGCGTCTGCGTGAACAACCTCCCGTGATTCGTGCCGCCGCGACAGGGCTCGCCACGACGCTCCTGCCGTGCGGATGGCTGTATGCATTCGTCGTCACCGCGGCAGCAACCGGATCGGCATCCGGCGGTGCGATGGTGATGTTCGTCTTCTGGCTCGGCACACTTCCCGTGATGCTGGCCCTCGGCGTGGGCGCGCGTCGTCTCATGGGCGCGTTCGGCAGGCGCATGCCAATCGTGAGCGGCGCGGCCATCATGGTGCTTGGCTTTCTTGCCATCGTCGGACGCATCGGCGGCGCAGCAACGCACGCGACGCACGTGATGCACGGAGCACCATGAGCAGATCACGCGCGCCGGTAATCGGCATCGCATGCACGCACTGCGGGCTCAGTGTTCCCCCCGCGTTCGTCGAGCCTGATGCGAGCGAGCAATTCTGCTGTCAGGGCTGCCGCATCGCGTGCGAGTTTCTCTCGGCGAACGGGTTGGCGGAATACAAGGCGTTTCGCGACAAGCGCGCGACGCCGGTGCACTCCACCGGCCGCAGCTATGACGAGTTCGATCATCCCGCGTTCGCTGAGTTGTACGTGCGCGCCGCAACAGGCGGGTTGAGCGCGACGGAGCTCTATCTCGAAGGCGTCCACTGCGCGTCGTGCGTTTGGCTCGTCGAGCGAGTGCCACTTCTCGTGCCCGGCGTGGCGCGCGCCGAACTCGACGTGCGCCGCTCACTGGCGCGCATCGAGTGGAACAGTGCCGAGGTGCCGCTGTCCGCCGTGGCGCGCGCACTCGACCGGATTGGCTATGCGCCGCATCCATTCCGAGGCGTGGCACGCGATTCCATGCGGCGGCGCGAGGATCGCGCGATGCTCTCACGCATCGGGGTGGCGGGCGCGATCGCGGGCAACGTGATGCTCGCCTCGCTCGCCCTCTACGCAGGCGCTTTCTCGGGCATGGAAGGTTCGTACGAACAGTTGTTCCGATGGGTCTGCCTCGGGCTCACCATTCCTGCCATCGTAGGTCCGGGCCGTGTCTTTTTCGTGGGGGCCTGGGGCGCACTGCGCGCTCGCTCGCTGCACATGGATCTGCCCATTGCAATCGCTCTGGGCGCCGGCGCGCTGCGCGGAGCGATCAACACGATCACCGATAGCGGCCCGATCTACTTTGACGGCGTCACGATACTGATCTTTCTGCTGCTCGCTGGCCGCTTTCTTCAGCAGCGCGGGCAGCGCGCCGCGACGGACGCTGCCGAGTTGCTGTACTCCCTCGCTCCCTCGACGGCGCACGTCGTGGCGCATGACGGCATGGAGCGCGAAGTGCCCGCGGTCGCGCTGCTGCCCGGCATGGAGGTAAACGTGCGCGCCGGAGAGAGCTTCCCCGCCGACGGCATCGTGACGAGCGGGCGCACGAGCGTGAACGCCTCGCTGCTCACCGGCGAGTCGCGCCCCGTGTCGGCCACGAGCGGCGACGCAGTGTTCGCTGGGACGCTCAACATCTCCGCACCGGTTCGCGTCCGCGTGGACGTGGCCGGCGAGACGAGCCGTCTCGCGAAGCTGCTACGCCAGGTGGAGGAGAGCGTGCGGCGCCGAGCGCCTATCGTCGCGTTCGCAAACCGGATGGCGGGCTGGTTCGTCGCCGCGGTTCTCGCGCTCGCGGCAATCACCTTCATCATCTGGTATCCACGCGATCCGGCGCGAGCGTGGGACAACGCGATCGCATTGCTGATCGTGACCTGTCCCTGTGCGCTGGCGCTGGCGACGCCACTCGCTGTGACGATCGCCGTTGGTCGCGCCGCGCGCGCAGGGATTTTCCTCAAGGGTGGCGACGCCCTCGAATTGCTCTCACGCACCGGCACTCTTGTGATCGACAAGACGGGCACAGTGACGGAGGGACGCACCGCCCTCGTCGAGTGGCTCGGCGAGGCGTGGGTTCAACCGCTGGTGCTCGCGCTCGAAGTTGGCTCGTCGCATCCGCTGGCCGACGGATTCCGTCGCGCGTGGCCATCGCTCAGTGTGCCGGAGGCCGATGAGGTGACGCACCACGCGGGCGGCGGGATCACCGGGACGGTGGCCAGTCACGACGTGGTGGTTGGGTCGCCGCGATTTGTCGCGGCACGCGTGAGCGGCGACGACGCATTCATCGCACGGCTCACTGACCCAATGCTCACGCCGGTGCTCGTGGCCGTGGATGGCCGAGTTGTTGCCGCCGCGGGGTTGGGCGACAAGGTGCGCGACGATGCACGCGCGTCGCTCGACGCCTTGCGCGCGCGCGGGTGGCGAACCACGCTGCTCTCTGGTGACGACCCTGCGGTCGCCGCCGCTGTCGGTGCACAACTCGGCTTCGCTCCCGACGAGGCAATCGGCGGAGCGACGCCTGAGCAGAAGCTCGCGTACATCCACGAGGCGCGTGCCATGATGCATGGGCGGCTGCGCACCGAGCGCGGGGCGATCGTCATGGTGGGCGACGGCGTCAACGACGCGGCGGCGATCGCGGCAGCCGACGTTGGCGTCGGTGTTCATGGCGGCGCCGAAGCATCGCTCGTTACCGCCGATGTGCATCTTACCACGCCGGGACTCGAGCCGCTCGTCCGTCTGGTTGAAGGGGCGAGCCGCACGATGCGTGTCATCCACCGCAACATCGTATTCTCCCTCGCATACAATCTGCTCGGCGTCGCGCTCGCGATGGCGGGCGTGATCACTCCGTTAATAGCCGCAGTCATGATGCCCGCCAGCTCGCTCACCGTGGTGCTCGGCAGTTGGTTCGGCAAGACCTTCGACTCGTCGGCGCCGAGCGTCGCGACGAACGAGAGTGAGAGCGCGACGGTGGGTGCGTCGATGGAGGCGGCGGCATGAGCGTGATTTTCATCGTGGTGCCGCTGGCGCTGCTCATCGTGCTGATCGCAGTGATAGCGTATGTGTGGTCGGCGCACGCTGGCCAGTTCGACGACCTCGACACACCGGCGATGCGCATGCTTCACGACGACGATGGCCCGAGGCACATCGAGCCGCCCTGCCTTTGAACTAACCGAGAGGAATCCATGGTCATTCTCGATCCGCGTCGTCCATGAGCGCCATTCGCACGCGGCTGTCCGCGATGATGTTCATTCAGTACTTCATCTACGGCTCGTGGCTCGTCACGCTCGGCACCTTCCTCGGCAACGTCCTTCATGCGAACGGGAAGGAGGTCGGCCTCGCGTACATGATGCCGGCGATCGCGGCCATCATCTCGCCGTTCATCGTCGGAATGATCGCCGACCGGTTCTTCGCGACGGAGCGAATGCTCGCCGCGCTGCATCTGGTCGGGGCCGCGCTGCTGTACTTCGCGACCACACAGACGACCTTCTCGAGCTTCGCCTGGATCTTCCTCGCGTACACGCTCTGCTTCATGCCGACGCTCGCGCTGACGAACTCCATCTCGTTCGCCAACATGCGTGAGTCCGGGCGCGAGTTTCCACGCATCCGCGTCCTCGGCACGATTGGATTCATTGCCGTGCAGCAGATCATCGGACGCCTTGGCGCCGACGCTACCGCCATGCCGCTGCGCCTCGGCGCGGTGGCCTCGGTGCTGATGGCGGTGTATTGCCTCACCCTTCCGCACACGCCGCCTTCCGCGGCAGGCAAAGCGCTCTCGGTGCGCGACGTACTCGGACTCGATGCGCTCAAGCTGTTGAAGGACCGCTCGTTCGCCGTGTTCGTGCTCGGCTCCTTCCTGCTCTGCATTCCGCTCCAGTTCTACTACGCCTTCACGAACCCGTTCCTGAACGAGATCGGGGTGGCTGGCGCCGCGGCCAAGATGTCGCTCGGACAGATGTCGGAGATCGGCTTCATGCTGCTCATGCCATGGTTTCTCATACGGCTCGGCGTGAAGCGCATGCTGCTCATCGGCATGGCCGCGTGGACGGCGCGCTATCTGCTCTTCGCGTACGGCAACGCCGGTCCCGGAATGTGGATGCTCTATCTCGGCATCCTGCTGCACGGCGTGTGCTACGACTTCTTCTTCGTCACCGGCCAGATTTACGTCGATCAGAAGGCGGACGTCCGCATTCGCGCCGCCGCGCAGGGCTTCATCGCGCTGGTGACGCTCGGCGCCGGCCAGGCGATTGGATCGTGGCTGTCGGGCGTGGTGGTGGACGCGAACTCGCACGCGGCGGTGGCCGGTGGCGTCGTCACGCACGACTGGACGGCGATCTGGCTCGTGCCGGCGATTGGCGCGATCGGGGTGTTGTTGATCTTTGCGGCGCTGTTCAAGCCAAAGCCGCGCGCACCGGCGGCGTAGTATTTGTCGTCCTGAGCGTTAGCGAAGGACCTGCACTTATCAGCTTAGGTGCAGGTCCTTCAGTCGCTTCGCTCCCTCGAGGATGAAAAAGCGCGAAAGGCATAATTGGCGCATTGATTCGATCACGCCGGCGTGCCACGCATGGGTCAGCTTGGTGACGGTGCCGAAGCCGAGGCCCAACGTATTGGTGAGCGACACCGCGTTCCCCTCGGCGTCGACGATGGTACGCGACGCACGATCGTTGAACAAGAATGCCGGAGCGATCGCGGAGGAAGTACACGGGTGGGTGAGGCCCGATACGCGAGTAGATTGCTGCCGACATGATCGCTCTCCTCTTTCTTCAGCTCGCCGGCACGATCCCTGCCCCGCCGACCGGCACGGTCTATCACGCTCGCGAAGGCGCGCGCGTCGTCCACGCACCCGCCGGCAGCGATAGCGTCATCATCGACGGCACGCTGGACGAGCCGCAGTGGCGTTTGGCGGCGCGGCTCACGGGCTTCTCACTGTACCAGCCGATCGACGGCGAACCCGCCACGGATTCGACGGAGGTGCTCATCTGGAACTCGACGACGGCTCTCTACGTCGGCATTCGCGCCTTCGAGCCACACGGCGATCCTCGCACCACCGTGCACGCGACGCTCGCCGATCGTGACAAGATCTCCGGCGACGACAACGTGCAACTCCTCCTCGACACCTTCGACGACAAGCACCGCGCATTCGTCTTCGGTGTGAACCCGTTCGGCATTCAGGGCGACGGCGTCCGTAGCGAGGGAAGCGGCGCGGGAAACGCCGGCGGTGTGCCAGGACAGGTGGATCTGTCGTCCGACTTTCTCTACACGTCACGTGGCCGACTCACGGATTTTGGCTACGAAGTGGAGATGCGTATCCCTTTCAGCTCGCTGCGCTACCCGCCGTCACGCTCTCAGCGCTGGGGGATTAACGTCATTCGAACCGTGCAGCACTCGGGCTACACCGAGACATGGACTCCGGTGCGGCGAGCGAGCGCATCCTTCCTGGGCCAATCCGGTGTGCTCGAAGGTCTCGCCGACCTGAAGCGCGAGCGTGTTCTCCTCCTCAACCCGGAAGCGACCACGCGCACTACCGGCGAACCCGCAACGGCGTCATCCGGTTGGCGCTACAGTGGCGCGCAGGACCTCGGCGGCAATCTGAAGTGGGACGTCAACAGCAGTCTCACGCTCAATGGCACTGTGCATCCCGACTTCTCTCAGGTTGAGGCGGACGCCGCGCAGATCGCCACCGATCCACGCTTCGCCCTCTTCTTTCCCGAGAAACGCCCCTTCTTCATCGACGGCATCGAGCAGTTCGACGTTCCGCACCAGCTCGTGTACACGAGGCGCATCGGGCAGCCGATCGGGGCCGCCAAGCTCACCGGCACGCTTGGCGGAACGGACGTCGCGATTCTCACGGCTCAAGACGCGCGTGGAGCCTCGGCCACCGGCGTGAACCGCCCGGCATTTCTCATTGGCCGACTCCGGCGCGATGTCGCCGGCCGAGCCACGCTCGGACTCATCTACACCGACCGCGAAGATGGACCGGCGGCGAACCGCGTGCTCGGAGCCGACGCGCGCATCCTGCTCGGCGGCCTATACTACGCGCAGTTCCAGGCGGTGGAGAGTCAGACGCGGTCGGCGGCGGGAATCTCGCTGTACGCGCCGCTCTGGGAAGCGATCCTGGACCGCACCGGGCGTAACTACGGCTTTCACTATCAGGTCACCGGCATCGGTGACGACTTCGTGGCGGCGAGTGGATTCGTGTCCCGCGTGGGATTCGTGAAGCCATCGGTCGCCAATCGCTTCACTGTGTACGGTGCGCCGGGTTCCGCACTCGAAAACTATACGACACGCATTTCGTTCGACGGCACGTGGCGGTACCGCGATTTCTTCGACGCGCGCGCCGTCCTGGAGGACCATGCCTCGATTGACAACAGCTTCACCTTTCGTGGCGGTTGGGTGGTGGACGTCACGCCGACGATTGGCACCTTTGCCTTCGATCGAGCGACCTACGCCAGCTACGCCGTCGCGACGCCGCGCGACACGACGGCGTTCATCCTCCCCGCGCGACTGGGCATCGCGAACGTGCGTACGAGCGTCACGACGCCGCAGTATCAGAAGTTCGCTGCCTCGGCAGCGCTCACGATCGGACGTGACGTGGATTTCTCCGAGGTGGACGCGGTCAATCGGCGCGATGCGTCGCTTGGCGTGGACTGGCGTCCGACACGTCAGCTTCGCGTCGGGGCGTCCTATCTGAGCAGCTCCCTCGCGCGCGACCGCGACGGCATCGTTGTCGCCACCGCTCGGATTCCTCGGGTTAAGACGGAGTATCAGGTGAGCCGCTCGATTTTCGTCCGTCTCGTCGGCCAATACGATGCGCGCACGCGGCTGCCGTTTGTCGACTACCGCACCGGTGCGCCAATTATACTCGGCACTCCAGGTAGCTACCGCCCGACGACGGACCAGCGCAGCAACAGCGTGCGGCTCGACGGACTCTTCTCGTACCAGCCGTCACCGGGCACGGTCGCCTTTTTCGGCTACGGCAACAGCCTCACCGAGCCGGATCCACTCGCGTTCACGCGGCTTCGCCGAGTGAGCGATGGGTTCTTCGCGAAGGTGAGTTGGCTCTTTCGCGGCTAGCTTCGCTAGCCCCATTACTCTTCACTTAGCAATGATTCGTGTGGTATAGTCGGCGACGCGGGCGTCCGGAAGTGCGAGCTTCTGGACGGCCTGCTTTTCGACGCGATAGCTGTCCATGTCGATGGACTCGAGGATGCCCACGGCGAGATCCTCCTCTTTCGGAGCGGGCAGCTTCGGGATGAGCAGGTTCAGCAGGATCGACAGCTTCTCCCACGACGGGTTTGAGTACGGCAGTATCGACGCGAGGAAGTCGTACGTCCGCGTGAACACTTTGGCCTTCCCCTTGAAGTCCACCTGGCCGTTCTCATCGAGGCGCCCGATGTACGTTGCGACGCATTCGTCGAGAATCGGATCGAGCGTGTCACGCTCGGCGCCGCTCAGGAATAGCGCGACCAACTGCTCGATCTGTTCCGGCGAGTACACCTGGCAGCCGTCGAGTGACGTCTCGAGATCGTGCAGCTTGTTCGGGTCCGTCTCTTCGCTGAGCACCGTTGTGCGGTAGTAGTCAGCGAATGACGCGATGATGCCGTCCGTGTCGTTCTGAAAGTCGAGCACGAACACGTCGTGCTTGTCCGGGTGCGCGCGATTCAGACGCGACAACGTCTGCACGGCCTTGATCCCGGACAGTCCTTTGTCGACGTACATCGTGTGCAGCAGCGGCTCGTCGTAGCCGGCCTGGAACTTGTCAGCGCAGATGAGGAAGCGGTACGGGTCCTCCTGAATGCGATCCGCGATCTCCGAGCTGGGGAATCCGTTGAGCGATGCTTCGCTCACTTTGCCGGCACCGAAGTCGTGCTCACCCGAGAATGCAACGATGGCTCGATACGGGCTCTTGCGATCCTGCAGGTAGCCTTGAAACGCGCGGAAGTACTGCACCGTCCGCTCGATGCCGCTTGTAACGACCATGGCTCGCGCCTGGCCCTTGATCTTCCCGACCGCGATGACGTGCTCGTGGAAGTGATCCACCATGATCTCGGCTTTCAGGCGGATCGCGGTGTCGTGACTCTCGACGTAGCGGCGAAGCTTCTTCTGCGCTTTGTTGACGTCGAACTCAGGATCACTCTCCACCGTCTTAACCAGCTTGTAGTAGCTATTCACCGGCGTGTAGCTCTTCAGCACGTCGAGAATGAACCCTTCCTGCACCGCCTGCTTCATTGTGTAGCCATGAAACGGCCGGTGTCCGATCTTGCCTGCCGCATCGGGCGCCAGAGCTTCGCCGAAGATCTCCAGCGTCTTGTTCTTCGGCGTGGCGGTGAAGGCGAAATAACTGGCGTTCGTCAGCATCTTGCGGCCGACCATCCGCCGCTCGAGCTCCGCGTTCACTACGTCTTCCGGATCTTCCGCGACCTCCGCCAGCACACCGCTCATCGCCGAGGCAGTCTTGCCGCCATGACTGGAATGCGCTTCGTCGATGACGATCGCGAATCGCCGCCCTCGGTGAGCGTCGCCAATCTCCTTTAAGAGGAACGGGAAAGTCTGGACCGTGCTGATGATGATCTTCTTGCCGGACTCCAGATACTTCGAGAGCTCCTTAGTCTTCGAGTCGCTGCCGCGACTATTGACCGCGCCCACGATCGCTCCGACCTGTACGAACTGCTTGATGGTTTTCTGGATCTGTTCGTCGAGGATGCGCCGGTCGGTGACGACGATGATCGAGTCGAACATCTCCTTGCCGTCTTTCCTCACTGCGATGAGCTGGTGTGCCAGCCACGCAATCGAGTTCGACTTTCCGCTGCCTGCCGAGTGCTGAATGAGATAGCGCTTGCCCGCGCCGACCGACTGCACATTTGCGAGTAGCTTCCGCACGACGTCGAGCTGGTGATAGCGCGGGAAGACCTGCTTCAGCTTCTTCTTGCGCGTCCTCCGGTCCACCTCCTCGACGATCTGCGCGTAGTTCTCGAGTATGTCCGTGAGTCCAACGGGCGTGAGCGCTCGTTCCCAGAGAAATGCAGTCTTGAGGCCGTTCGGGTTTGGAGGATTGCCCGCGCCGTCGTTGTAGCCCTGGTTGAAGGGTAGGAACCACGAGTCCTTCCCGACGAGATGCGTGCAGAATCGCACGTCGCTGTCGTCCACGGCGAAGTGAACGACGCAGCGTCCGAACGCGAAGAGTGGTTCGCGCGGGTCACGATCGCGGCGATACTGCTCGACGGCATCTTCGACGGTCTGCTTACTGAGGCTGTTCTTGAGCTCGAAGGTCGCGATGGGCAGGCCGTTGATGAACAGGCCGAGGTCGAGTGCGCGCCGCGTCTCGTCGCGGCTGTAGGCGAACTGCCGCATCACGCTGAAGCGGTTGCGGGCGTACAGCTCGGCAGCTTTCGCGTTGCCGGATGACGGCGTGTTGTAGAAGAGCTGGAGATGATGCGGTCCGTGATCGACGCCCTTTCGCAAGACGTCGATCACGCCGCGTTTGCCGATCTCCTTTTCGAGGCGCACAAGGAACTGGCGTCGTGTGGGACCGTCGGTCTCGAGCGAGAAAGCGTCCGCAAGCTTCGGCTGCGTGGCCATGATGAAGCCGCGAAGATGGACGAGATCGACACATGCGCCGCGGTCGTAGTGCTTCGCGTCACCGAGGAGCCAGCCGGTTCCGCCGGCTACGGGTGTGGAGGTTTCGGTTGGGACGTGGGGCGGGTCGATGAGATCTGTGCGGCCGGTCATCGCGCGGACGATGAGGGATTCAAGGCCTTTTTCGGAGGTGTCGCTGGTCACTCTCTTGTCTCCGTCACGTAGTCGGCGGCCGCGGTCCTTGCCGCCATGTCCGGCGCCATCAGCAACTCTCTCTGAACAGATTCTCGCTTCGGAGTTGGCGCGGCGCACTGAGGCAATATGCGGCAACCAGGTAGTCGGCGCACTGCGGAGCGATTGGCTTCTTAAAACCCGTGCGAATAGAAACTTGAAACGGCCCGCCATGTGCGGAGCGCGCGCAGGCGACCCTGAGTCGCGTCCGCCAGTCCGCCGCCCATGTTGAATTCATCCGTCTCATTTCGCCGGCTCGGCCCCACCGAGTCTCAGGTCCACGCGATGTTCCTCGTCTAACCGCAGCTCGCCTGCGTTGTCGTCGTAGGTGAACAGCTTGGCGTATCGTCCCCAATCGATGGCGGTCTCGAACTGTCGGCGCGCCTCGCCACCGCTGAACGAGTGCTCGAGGTCGTCGAGCACACCTTCGGCCTCGATGGTATGCGTCGGCGCGTCCTCGAGCTCTCGCACGATGTGCCGGAGCAGGGAGATATGCTCGATAGCCACGCGCCGGAAGATCGTCTTCTCCTCGTCGAGCTGCACCTCGGAAAATTACTGGCCAATCGGAGTAAGAAACGCCTGCCGCTCCTGCATGTCGGCGAGGCCGAGCAGATCGGTCGCCTCTACCAGGGCGAGGAGGTCGTCCGCTCGCATCTGGAGGTCGCGCGACAGCTCGTACAGGTTCGCGGTGCCACCGACGCCGGACAGGTACTGCACGAAGCCCGTCAGGTCGTCAATCCCGACGTCCGGAAGGGTCTGGTACCGGCGCGCGACCCGTTCGCGCGTCGGTGTTGCGACGCTGCGCGTCCCCGTGCGGGCGCTCCGCTGCTCCACGAGCAGTGTGGCGTCCTCGTCGGGGTTGGTCATGATGTGGTAGATCGTATCCACCAAGTGTGCCCGCGCCGGTCCTTTCCGTCGCCGCTCCATCGCGGGAAGACCGCTGAGCTCCACCCGCACGTGCCCGGGATTCGCACCGAAGACGAGGATGCGGTCGGCCAGCGAGACGGCCTCGTCGATGTTGTGCGTCACCATGAGAACGGCGCGCGTGGGAATCGTGCGCTCGCTCCACAGCTCCTGCAACTCGCCGCGCAGGTTCTCCCCCGTGAGCACGTCGAGCGCCGAGAAGGGCTCATCCATGAACAAGACCTCAGGCTCCACGACGAGCGCCCGTGCGAAGCCGACACGCTGCTTCATCCCGCCCGACAGCTCTTTCGGAAACGCCTCCTCGAAGCCGTCGAGACCGATCAGGTCGATCGCCTTGACCGCGCGGCGCTGGCGTACCTCCTCCGTGGCGCCCGTCGTCAGGAGTCCGAGTTCGACATTCTGTAGCACGGTGAGCCACGGAAAGAGCGCAAAGCTCTGGAAGACGATGGCGACGTCGGGATTGGGACCCCGGAGCGGCGACCCGTGCACCAGCACTTGCCCCTCGGACGGCGCCATGAGCCCCGCCATGATGCGCAGCAGCGTCGACTTTCCCGATCCCGAGGGGCCAAGGAGCGCGACGAACTCTCCATCGCGAAGGTCGACGGACACATCGACGAGCACAGGGGTGCGATCGTCGCCGTACACTTTCCGGACTCCCCGTGCGGAGAGCAGCACGGAACCTGGGGTCGGCGGGTCTGTCGTGGGGAGAGCCATCGGATTTGTTGAGCGTGCAGAGTGAAGGCGTGCAGGACTACTCGAGCCGGAAGCGCGACTCGGCGAGCACGTAGAGGCGGCGCCAGACCAACCGATTTCCGGCGATGACGATCGCGGACATGACGAGCGTGCCCGCCAGCAGGCGCGCGCCACTCCGCCGCGACCCGCATCACTCCGTATGCAGTCGCGGCAAGCGCGAGGAGCAGCCCGGCGTCGACCCAGCGGGGCGCGGGCGCAGCATCGTCGGGGGCGCGGGGGGCTGCGCGGGGGGCAAACCAGCCCACGAGGCGGGGAAAGCGCGGCTGCGTCATCGGTACGACATCCGCGTTATGGTGAGAGACATGTGCACATACTATAGGCCAGTATCGTTCAAGCTTCGTTCTACTATCGCCTCAGCTCGCCGCCTGCCGAGGGGCGCTCAATAGGGTTGATGGCGGAGATTCTCGAAGATCACGTGCCGCGAGCGCCAATCGCAACGCAGTGCGACATTAAAGGAGAGCGTTGCCCCACGATGAGGGTCTCGCGCTGCCCGCACCGGAGTTTCGTTCACTAACCAGAACATCTCGAGATCGAGCACGATGACGGACCCGAACAAGGTCGATGTCCGCGAAGCACAGCGCCGGCAGGCGGCCCGCGAAGCGCCCCGCCCGGTCGGTATTCGTGCGTTCTGGAAGAGTCTCGGACCGGGTATCGTCACCGGTGCGGCGGACGACGACCCATCCGGGATCGCGACCTATTCGGTCGCGGGTGCGCAATTTGGCACGGCACTCCTGTGGACTGCGCTCTTCACCTGGCCGTTGATGCTTGCGGTCCAGACGATGTGTGCTCGGATCGGGATGGTCACCGGCCAGGGTATCGCCGGTGCACTTCGGCACAAGTTCCCGCGCCCCGTGCTGCTTATCGCCGCGATCTCGCTGTTCATCGCGAACACGATCAACGTCGGCGCGGACCTGACCGGCATGGCGGACGCCGCCGAGCTGTTGACCGGCGTGAACTCGCGCATCTGGGTCATCGTGCTCGGCGTGGGTATCGCCACCGCGACGATTCGCCTGCGGTACGCGACTCTCGCGAGAGGGCTCAAGTGGCTTGCGCTTACACTCGTCGCGTACGCCATCACCGCGCTGTACGTGGGGCCCACTTGGTCGATCGTCGCGCATGATACCTTCGTCCCCAGCATGCCAAAGGTCGGCGGCGCCTGGGCAACGCTGGTCGCCATCCTCGGCACGACGATCTCGCCGTACCTCTTCTTCTGGCAGGCGTCGCAAGAAGTCGAGGAAAAAAAATCTCTCGGCCAGCGTCGTGTGGAGGATCGCGTCGGCGCGAAGCCGTACGAGATCACGAGGAGAGGGATTGACATCACCGTCGGGACGTTCTTCTCCAACGCGGCAATGTTCTTCATCATTCTCGCGACGGCGCTTACGCTGCATCGCGCGGGGATGACGAAGCTGGAGACGTCGCGCGAGGTGGCCGAAGCGCTCAGACCGCTCGCCGGTCGCTTCGCGTCGCTCCTCTACACCGTGGGCTTGCTCGGGGTGGGCGCGCTCGCCATTCCGACGCTTGCAGGGTCTGGCGCCTACGCGTTCGCGGAAATCTTCGGTTGGCGGCAGGGCATGGACGAGCCGTACAATCGGGCCCCAGGCTTCTATGCGGCGTTCATTTGCTCGGTGGCGATCGGGGTGGGACTCAACTTCGCCAGAGTAAATCCAGTGTCGGCACTCTACTGGACGGCGGTGATCAACGGCGTGCTCGCCCCGTTCCTGCTGGTCGGCATATTGATCGCGGCGTCGGATCGACAGCTGATGAACGATCAACCGAGCTCACGATTGGGGCAGATCGTGGTTGGGTTGACGACCGCCGTAATGTTCGCGGCCGCCATCGGGATGTTCATCTTCTGAACCGTGTGCCCAGACGCGGGGCGGCACACGCAATCAGATCGCGGCCATCGCCGCGATGATCTCTCGCAGCTCCGCTGCACGCGTCATCACTCGCTCGTAGTCGCCGACCGCTGCCGGACGCGCCAGCGTAACGTCCGAGCGCCGGTGCACCATCGCGCTGTCCACGCGCGCCGCCGCGCGCACGTGAACCTCGCTCACGCCTGATTCGCGCACCACGTCGGCGACATTCGACGCCGTGATCGATCCGCCGGCAAGGATCGTGATGTCCGTGCCCGCCTGTTTGACCAGCCGAGCAAGAACCGGCGCACCCTCGAGCGCCGTCGCGCCGCCACCAGAGGTCAGCACCCGATCCACTCCGAGCTCGATCAGCGCCTCCAGCGCGACATCCTGATCCCGCACGAAGTCGAACGCGCGATGGAAGGTCACGTCCATGCTTTTCGCGGCTTCGATGAGCGTGTGCACCGTGCCAATATCGACGTCACCATCACGGGTGAGCGCACCAATCACGACGCCGTCGACGTCGAGTGACCGCGCCATCTCGATGTCGCGGAGCATCACATCGAGCTCGTCAGCGTCATAGAGAAAGTCTCCCGTGCGGGGCCTGATCAGCACGAACACCGGGATCTCGACGCGTTCCCACACGGCGCCAATCAATCCGGCGCTCGGCGTCACTCCGCCCTGCAGCAGCTCGCCGCACAGCTCGATGCGGCCTGCTCCACCGCGCTCGGCTTCCAGCGCCGCATCGATTGCGTCGACGCACGCTTCAACGAGAACGGTCACGCGCTGTGACCGCGCCCCTGCTTCGGTGGCTTCCATTCGCCGCGCGCCACGGCTGGCTTGAACTTGTCCAGGCCGCGCGGCGGGAAGTCGAGGGTGCGTCCCTCTTCGGCGCTCTTGTACGCGGTCATGAGTATCTGCACCACCTCGAGTCCATCGTCGAAGGTGAGCAGCGGCTTCTCCTTGCCGAGGAAGCAGCGCACGAAATGGCGGTCCTCCGCTTCGTAGCCATACGCGACGGCTTCATTCGCCACGACGGGCATCTGCCCCATTTCGGCGTTCTGTTTCTCGACGAGATCCTCGCCGGCGCGCCCTTTCACTTCGCGGCTGAAGAACACCTTCAGCCCCGCATCGAGTGAGTTCCACGCCATCGAGTACTCCGGGCCAAGCAGCTCGGCGGAGAGACGCAGCCCGGCGCCGATAAAGCTCCACGACGTGGAAGCTTCGCCGAGTACCGTGTATCCGTCATCCGTCTCGAACTCGAGCAGCATGCTGGCGAAGTCTTCGCTCGGCGTCCTGGAATAGTCCACGCCGCGCTGCGCTTTCGCGAGCTTCTTCACGTACTCGGGCCGCGACCACTTGAGCGACGCGATGTGCGCGGTGATGCGCTTCGGACGCACGGTCGCGAGCGGCTCACCGGGCTTCGTGAGCAGGTGTCGAACGACAAGCGCCGAGTGGCACATCATGTCGTTGAGAACGCCACCACCCTGGAGCGCGCCCTGCCAGAACCAGGGCATGTGCGGCCCGCTGTGCTCCTCGGCGGCGCGGGCGAGATATGGACGTCCCGTCGTCGCCGCGCCGCGCGCCCAGATCAGTGCGCGGCCGGTCTCGATCTGCGGCGCGAAGACCTGGTTCTCGAGGTAGCCGTGCATCAGCCCCACGCTCTTCACGAGCCGCGCGACCTCCTTCGCCTCGGCCACGTTGCGCGCGAGTGGCTTCTCGCATGCTATCCCTACCAACGAACCCGTACCCCGATGGATGGCATCGACGATCTCTTCGACGTTCTCAATGCGCGCCTGGTTGGGACCCGTGAGCCAGATCGCATCGATCGCCGGATCGGCGACCATGTCGCCAATGCTCTTGTAGGCCTTCGCTGCGCCGACGTCGAGATCGTTTGCGTAGCGTGCTGCCGCTGTCGCGTTCTTTGCGTTCGGGCTCCAGACGCCGAGTACGTCGGCGTCGCGGACGCCCTTCCAGCCGAGCATGTGGAACTTCGCGTTGAAGCCAGAGCCGATGAATCCTACGCCCAGACGGGTTGTCGTCATTTCACTATCTGAAGGAACGGGTACCAACGTACATGTGTACTTCAGTTGCTTTAGAGTTTGCGCGATCTCGCCAGACTGGCATCGAACTCCTCATACGAAACTCCGAGCTTGTCAGTGGCCGGCTTGGGGCACCCACTCCAATCCGGATCGAACACATTCCCCAGGTATTTCAAGTCCAGCCAGCCCATCGCGCTGGAGAAGAACGCACTCCCGACGTTGTTCCGAAAACGATCGAACCACTGTGATCCTCTCCGCAGCTCGGGCGAGACCTTTTTGGGATACGCGATGTCGTCGAGCACCGCACGACGATTGGCATCGGAGCTGGCGACGAAATCCGTGCCGAATCGCTTGCGCATCTCGGCGTCGAGCCAAGCGAGCCCGCCACGCATCGAGACCTTCGACGCTTCAGAGGTCTCCTTGTCGACGAGCATGAAGTCCATGAACTCGGGCGCCTTCGCGTCAGTGGCGCTGCCCGAGCGCTCGTCTTTCGGAATGACGATATCGGCAAGCACGCGCACCGTGCGCCATTCATGAGGCGTGAAGAATTTCGGCATGTACGCTGCCGTTTCTCCCGCTGATTCCCCGGCGTGCAGCGCGGCAACCATGCGCGTCGTGCGCTCCACACTCGGCGCCGACCAGTCGAGCATGCCGGCGAGCGGAACGATGCCGAGCACCTTGAGCGCGTCGCGGCGATTGAGGTCGCTCATAGTGCACCCGCTTTGCGTTGCTGCGCGATGTAGTCCGCCGTGCGCCAGGCGAGCGCGAGGATCGTCCACGTGGGGTTCTTGTCGGCCTGCGTCACGAATGGCCCGCCGTCGGCGACAAAGAGATTCTTGCAGTCGTGCGCCTGGCAGTTCGCGTTGAGCACGGAGGTCTTCTCGTTGGCGCCCATCTGCACGCAGCCCAGCTCGTGAATGATCGAGCCGCCCGTGGAGAGTCCGTAACCCTGCTCCTTCGTCGGCATCGGGTTGAACACCTGTCCGCCCATCTCGGCGATGAGCGATCTGAACGTCTCCTGCATGTGCTTCGACTGGTTGTACTCGTGGTCCGTCCACTTCCAGTGAAATCGCAGGACGGGAATGCCCCACTGATCCACCATCGTCGGATCGATCTCGCAGTAGCAATCGGCGTTGGGAATCATCTCGCCACGACCCGAGAAGCCGATCGTCGCACCGTAGTATTTTCGGTAGTCGTCCTTGAGCGACTTGCCGTAACCGCCACCGCCAGGATAGCGCGCGATGCCGCCCATGAAGCCGTAGCCCGGCGCGCCAAGTCCGCCCCACACTTCAATATGGTAGCCGCGAGGGAAGTCGAGCTTCTTGTTGTCGAGCCACCAGGGCATGTACACGTGCATGCCGCCGACGCCGTCTTCGTTATGCGGCACGTGGTCCACCAGAGCCGGAATGAATCCGGAGACGTCGGTGCCCGTGGTGTCGGTGAGTCCTTTACCTACCCAGCCGGATGAATTGCCCAACCCCTGCGGAAATTTCGGTGACTTGGAGTTCATCATCAGTCGTGCTGATTCGCAGGCGCTCGCCGCGAGCACGACGACCTTCGCCTTGACGTGCTTCTCGGTGCTGGTTCGCTTGTCGACGTACGAGACGCCCGTCGCGAGCCCGTCCTTGCCGACGGTGACTTCACGCGCCATCGCGTTCGTGATGAGCGTGAGTTTTCCTGTTTTCAGCGCGGGACCGATGAGGACGTCGGGGCTCGAGAAATTCGCTTTCACCTTGCAGCCGCGATTGCACTGGCCGCAGTAGTGGCAGGCCTCGCGCCCGTGAATTGCCTTCGTCGTGATGGAGAGACGCGACGGGATGCAGGTGATGCCGAGCTTGTCGCTCGTCTTCTTGACGAGCAGCTCGTAGCAGCGTGGGCGGGGCGCCGGTTGAAAGTTGCCGTCCGGATGATTGCGCAGCCCCTCCCGGCTGCCGAAGACGCCGATCAGATCGTCGATGCGATCGTAGTAGGGCGCGACATCGTCGTATGAGATCGGCCAATCGTCGCCGAGTCCATCCGTGCTCTTGCTCTTGAAGTCGTCAGGTCCAAAGCGCAGAGAAATCATGCCCCAATGGTTCGTGCGACCGCCGAGCATCCTGCCGCGCCACCAACTGAATTGCGTGCCGGGTGCCCGCGTGAACGGCTCACCCTCGATGTCCCATCCGCCGTCGCAGGCGTCGAACTCACCGAATGGGCGAGTACGCTTTGACGCGCCGCGCCGCGGTGAGGCCCATGCCGGTGTGAGCATCTGCGAGTCCTTGGAGGCATACCATTCACCGCCAGCCTCGAGCAACACGACCTTGGCGCCGACCTGTGTGAGCGCATACGCGGCCATGCCGCCGCCGGCGCCCGAGCCCACAATGCAGACGTCGTACGGCGACGTGTCGGGTTTGTTCATTGAGTTCCTCGTGGCGGGTCAGCGGCCCTGGTGGAGCCAGCACGGCGAATCTGGCGCGCGCGCGTCATGCTGGCAACGGAGGAGAGGACGCTGCTTCGTCGATCGACCAGCACTTCGTCACCGCCGGATTCGAGGCTTATTGGTCGCTAATACTTCAGCCCCGCCAGATACCGGTAGCTGTTCGTCGCGGACTGCAGTGGGTCCGTTGGCGAATCATGCTCCACGAACACGTGCACCATCCCTGATTCCTTCTCGCGCGCGAAGATCTTCGCGAAGTCGATCGTTCCGCTGCCGACGTCCACCATCGCGCGCGCCGGCGCGGCCGTGGCGTCCTTGGCGTGCATGAGCGGAAAGCGATGCGGGTGACGCGTGATCAGATCGAGCGGATCACCGCCGCCCTTCACCACCCAATAGATGTCCATCTCGAAGTCGACGAACTTTGGGTCGGTCTTCGAGAGCAAGGAGTCGAGGCCGGTACCATCTCCCACGCGCGCGAACTCGAAGTCGTGGTTGTGGTAGGCAAAGCGCAGCCCATTCTCCTTCGCCTTCGCCCCCAACGCATTGAACCGCTCGGCGACCCGCACCCAATCCTCCGGATTCTTGCGCATCGCGGCGTCCAGCCCGGCGATGACCACCCACCCGTGGCCGATCGCGTTGGCTTCGTCGAGCGTGCGCTTCCAGGCGTCGTCCGAGGCCGGAAATGGAATGTGTGTCGACGGCGACGTCAGCCCATTTGCTCTGAGCATGTCGCGGATCTGGGCAGCTGTTCGGCCGAAGTAGCCGGCGAACTCGACTTCCTTGTATCCAATCCTGGCGACGCGGGCGAGTGTGCCCTCCACGTCTTTCTCCATCAGCGAGCGCAGCGTGTAGAGCTGGATTCCGATGCGCGGCAGCGGCCGCGTAACGTCCTCGGCCTCGAGCGCGCGTGCGCACCCGAGTGACGCAGCGCCGAGCGCCACGCCGAGAGTGGTCAGGAAGTCGCGGCGAGTTGGCATGGCGCGAATTTGGGTCCGCGCGGCGGGGCACGGCAAGGCCGCCGCCAAGCGAATCGTCCCGGTGCTTTGTATGTTGCCTCATGCCCAAGAAGACAAACATCGCGCCAAGCCGGGAGACTGACGTGAGTGGACACGCAGGACGAGTTTCCGCCATTGCCGGCTCGCTGGTCGGCTCCGAGATTCTCAAGATCGCCGCCGACGTCCGCGCGCTCGTCGCGAGCGGCCGCGACATCTGCAATCTCACCGTCGGCGACTTCAGCCCGTCGGAGTTTCGCATTCCCGAGATGCTCGAGCACGGGATCGTCGACGCGCTACGTCGTGGCGAGACGAATTATCCTCCGTCGGACGGGACACTCGCTCTTCGCGAAGCCATCCGCTCGCTCTATAGCCGCGAGCTCGGCTTCACGCCCGACCTCGCCTCGGTGATCGTCACCGCGGGATCGCGCCCCGGCATTTACGCGACCTATTGCGCATTACTCGATCCCGGCGATCGCGTCGTGTATCCGACTCCGTCGTGGAACAACAATCACTACGTCCACCTGCTCGACGCCGAGGGCGTGCGCGTTCCCTGCGACGCAGCGTCGAAGTTTCTGCCGACGCGCGAGTCGCTCGCGAGCGCGGTGCGCGGCGCGCGGCTGCTTGCCCTCTGCTCGCCGCTGAATCCCACCGGCACCACGTTCACCGCCGAGTCGCTGCGCGCGATTTGCGAGCTCGTCGTCGAGGAAAACGCTCGGCGTGGAGCCGGCGAGCGTCCGCTGTATATCATGTACGATCAGGTGTACTGGACGCTCACGTTCGGCGACACGAAGCATGTGCATCCAATCGGCGTCTGCCCTGACGTCGCCCCGTACACGGTATACGTCGACGGAATTTCCAAGGCGTTCGCCGCAACAGGTGTTCGCGTGGGCTGGATCGTCGCGCCCGCCGACGTCGCCGGTCCGATGAGTGGATTGCTCGGCCATGTGGGAGCCTGGGCGCCGAAGGCGGAGCAGAGCGCGGTCGCGTCCATGCTCGGCGACGATGCGGCGATGCGCAGCTATCGTGCGTCGATGATTGCGGGGCTACGCGAGCGGCTCGACGCGCTGCACGATGGACTCGCCGCGATGCGCGACGCCCGACTGCCGGTCGAGGTACTCGTTCCCGAGGGCGCGATCTATCTCAGTGCGCGCTTCGCACTCGCTGGCCGGCACGCGCCGGACGGCGCGCTGCTGGAAACGGACGAAGACGTTCGTCAGTATTTGCTGAAAGCTGCAGGCGTGGCCATAGTGCCCTTCCAGGCCTTTGGGGTGGAGAAGGACTCCGGATGGTATCGCCTGTCGGTGGGCGCAGTGTCTCCCGAGCAGATCGATCGCATGCTGCCGCGGTTGCAGCACGCGATCGAGGCGATCTGACGAGCGTGATCCTGGCCAGGACATCGGACGCTTCGTGCTCACACTAATCGGCATTCTGATCGTCGTCGCCGGCTTCGCGCTGCGACTGAATCCGCTACTCGTCGTCACCGTCGCCGGACTGGCGACGGGGCTCGCGAGCGGGCTCGGGCCCATCGAGGTCGTCACGGCGTTCGGCAAGGCGTTCATCGAGAGCCGCTACGTCGCCATCGTCTGGCTCGTGCTGCCAGTGATCGGTTTGCTCGAGCGCGCCGGACTCAAGGAGCGAGCACGCACCGTGATCGCGGGCATTCCTGCCGCGACGGCGGGACGTGTCCTCACGATCTACTTCACCGTTCGACAGATCACTGCCGCGCTCGGCCTCACGTCGCTCGGCGGACACGCGCAGATGGTACGCCCGCTCGTGGCTCCGATGGCCGAGGCGGCGGTGGAGAATCGCTATGGCGAGATTCCTATCGCAACGCGACGGCGCATCCGCGCGCACTCCGCGGCAGCTGACAACGTCGCCGTCTTCTTCGGCGAAGATATCTTCATCGCGATCGGCTCCATTCTGCTCATCAAGGGCGTCCTCGAGCAGAATGGCATCCGCGTCGAGCCGACGCAGCTTGCCGTGTGGGCGATCCCGACCGCGATCTCGGCGTGGCTCATTCACGTCACACGTCTCATGCTGCTCGACCGCTCGATCCGGCGCGAACTGACCGCTACAGCGCGCGAAGACGCATGATCACGCTCGAGCACATCTATTGGATCATGGGCCTGCTGGCGGGCGGAGTGGCGATCGTGAATCTGCGCGACCACACCAATCCGAAGCGCTACAACAACGCGATCTTCTGGGGGCTGTACGCGTTGACATTTCTCATCGGCTCGCGACTGCCGCACTTCGCGAATGGCTGTCTCGTCATCGGGATGGTGCTCGTCGCAAGCATCGGGAAGCTCGGCCAGGGTGCGGGCGAGAGCACGACGCGCGAGCAGCGCGAAGCAAGCGCCGCGCGATGGGGCAACAGGCTGTTCATTCCAGCTCTGACGATTCCCGCCGTCACTCTACTGGGCACATTCGTGTTGAAGGGCGCGCAACTGCACGGCGTGCCGCTCGTGGATCAGAAGCAGATCACAAGCATCTCGCTCGGCCTCGCGACCGTCGTCGCACTCGCTGTCGGGATGGTCATGCTGCGTCCGCCGGCACTTGCCCCGCTCCATGAAGCCCGCCGGCTGTGGGATTCCGTGGGGTGGGCCGCCGTGCTGCCGCAGATGCTCGCGTCGCTCGGCGCACTCTTCGCGGTGGCTGGCGTCGGCAAAGTCGTCGCTGGGCTGGCGGAGCGGTGGATTCCGCTTGGCAGCCCGCTCGTGGCGGTGGTGACGTACACCGTCGGGATGGCGCTGTTCACAATGATCATGGGCAACGCATTCGCTGCCTTTCCGGTGATGACCGCAGGCATCGGATTGCCGCTCATCGTGGCGCGCTTCGGCGGTGACGTCGTCGTCATGGCGTCGGTTGGAATGCTGTCGGGCTTCTGCGGCACGCTCATGACCCCGATGGCGGCAAACTATAACATTGTCCCAGCCGTGCTGCTCGAGCTGCCGGACGAATACGCGGTGATCAAGGCACAGATCCCGACCGCGCTGATTCTGCTCACGGTGAACACCTTCATCATGTACCTGTTCGTCTATCGGCGCGCATGAGCATGCACGAGCTCACACCGGAGATCGCATCGAACTTTGCGCGGCTCGCGCTGGCGCATGTCGAGCGCGAGTACCCGAACAAGCTTGATCATGTGCTGAATGGACCGGAAGACGTTCATGGCCCGCGTGCACTGCATCCGATTTTTTTCGGCAGCTTCGACTGGCACTCGTGTGTGCACGGCTACTGGATGCTTGCCACGCTGCTGCGGCTGTACCCCCGCTCCGCGCAGTCGGCCGAGATTCGCGCGCTGTTCGATCGTCAGCTCACGGTGGCGAACGTTGCCGCAGAGGTGGCATATCTCGCCGAGCCAATGCGCGGCGGATTCGAGCGGCCGTATGGTTGGGCGTGGATGCTCATGCTGGCCGCTGAGCTTGCGCGACATGAGACGCAGGATGGCCAACGTTGGTCCGCGACGTTGAAGCCACTCGCGAACGTATTCGTCGCGCGGTTCACGAGCTTTCTGCCGAAGGCGACCTATCCAATCCGCGCTGGCGCACATTTCAATTCGGCGTTCGCCATCGCGCTCGCGCTCGAGTACGCGGATGTGATGCGCGACAAGCGTTTTGGCCGCCTGTTGCGCGGCCGCGCCGTTGCCTGGTACGCGAACGACGCGGACTGTCAGGTGTGGGAGCCGAGCGGCGACGATTTTCTTTCCTCCGCGCTAATCGAAGCGGAGTGCATGCGCCGGTCGCTCGACGCCGACCGATTCGCGCCCTGGCTCGATCGCTTTCTCCCTCGCATCGCTCAACGCGAGCCGGCCGCGTTGTTCACGCCGGCGACGGTGAGTGACCGCACCGATGGCAAGATCGCGCATCTCGACGGGCTGAACCTGAGCCGCGCCTGGTGCTGGCGATCGTTGGCGACTACCTGGGAAGAGAAAGATCCACGCAGGGCGCTCGCGCTCGACGCGGCAACGGCTCACTTGAAGGCGAGCCTGCCTCATGTGGTTGGCGACTATATGGGCGAGCACTGGCTGGCGACCTTTGCTCTATTAGCGCTGAACGCGTAGATATTTCGCATCATGTACACCCCTCGCAGCTTCGCCGAGACGGAGAACGACGTCCTGTACGCGTTCATCGACGCGAATCCGTTTGGCGCATTGATCACGGCGAGCCATGGACTCTTCGCCACGCATCTTCCGCTCGTGCTGCGACGAGACTCGGGACCGCTCGGCACACTGGAAGGTCATGTCGCGCGGGCGAACGAGCATCACGAGCGCGTGGCGCCCGCAACCGAGGCTCTCGTGATCTTCTCGGGGCCGCACGCGCACGTGACGCCGAGCTGGTATCCGTCGAAGCTCGAGGGTGGCAAGGTCGTTCCGACGTGGAATTACGTCGCGGTGCACATCTATGGCACTGTTCGGTTCATCGATGATCCGGAGTTTCTGCGCGCGCACCTTGCCCGACTTACTGCGCGGCACGAGTCGGAGCGCGGCAGCAAGTGGACGACGAACGATCTGCCCGCCGACTACATGACGCAGCAGCTTCGCGCCATTGTCGGCGTAGAGATCGCGATCACGCGGATCGAAGGCAAGTGGAAGATGAGCCAGAACCGCGTCGAGGTGGACGTTGACGGGGTGGTCAAGGGATTGCGTGACTCCGGTAGCGCCGAGGACGCCGCGGTGGCTGATATCGTCCTGAGCAGGCGTCGCTGACCCGACCGGGAGACTCACCATCATGGCTCAGATTGTTCTGCTGCCGATCGCGCCGATCGTGCTGCTGCCGTTCATCATTCTCTTCTTCATCATCGTCTTTCCGCTGTGGCTGGTAGCGCTCGCGGTGCTCGGCGCGCTGCTCGTCATCGCGCGCGGAATCGACGCGGCGCTGCGTGCGATGAGGGTAGATCGCCCGATCTCGGGGCCGATCAGCAACGCGTTCCACTGGACGCTGAGTTGGGGCGGGCTCGCGAACAGGCGAGATCGGCCGCGTCAAGATTAGAACCTGTCCCACAACTGATGGGAGAACAGCTTGCTGAAACCGCAGAGCACGCAGAGGGCCACAGAGGAATGCTTTGACTCTTGCGCACCTCTGCGTCCTCTGCGGTAAAGCAACAGGCTACCCGCCTGCACGAACTAGCTCTTGGTGCGGGGATCCGGCTTCACCGTCAATGTCTGCGTATAGCTCTTCCCGTTCGCCGTGAGCTTCGCTGTAAACGTTCCTGTGACCGGCGTACTCGAACCACGCCCTCCTCCATCGACGCCAGGCGCGGCCGCGACCTCCACCACCGGATTCCAGACGGCGCGATGCAACCCGGCCCCCGCGGAGAACGGCTCCAGCGCAGTGACCCATAGCGGTGAGACGCTCGGAATTCCACCGCCGCTGCCTCGACGTCTTCGTCCGACAACAGGCTGTACCGATGGATCGCTCGAGAAGGTGTGCAGCACTTTCCCGCTCGCATCGAGAATCTCGAGCGTCACCGGCGTGCGCGACGGAGACTTCAGGTAATAGTCGATGAACGCGCCAGTCGGCGGGTTCTCCGCCTGCGGCTCATCCTTCTGCGTCGGTGTGCCGTTGTCGTCGCCCTGAGTGTAGTTGTACGCGTCGGCCGGTTTGAACAGGTACGCGTCCGACGCGAGGGCGGCATCGGTAAGTTGGCGAAGCGGGCTGATGTCGTCGATGACCCAGATGCCGCGACCGTGCGTTCCGACGATGAGATCGTTGCCATAGATCTCGAAGTCGCGCATCGACGTGACCGGCAGATTGAGCTTGAGCGGCTGCCAGTTGTCTCCGTCGTCGAGCGACAGGTATACACCGCGCTCCGTGCCGGCGACGAGGAGTCCACGCCGCACGTGATCTTCCTTCACCGAGTGCACGTACACGCCCGCCGGCAGGCCAGTCGTGATCTTCTGCCAGCTTCGCCCTTTGTCGCGGGTGCGATAGATGTACGGATCGAAGTCCTGAAGCTGATGCCGATCGACGCTCGCGTAAGCCGAACTCGCATCGAAGTGTGATGCCTCGACCATCGTCACTCGGCTCCACGACGTCATCGCATCCGGCGTGACATTCTCCCAGTGCGCGCCATCATCGGTCGTGAGCTGGATGTAGCCGTCGTCGGTGCCGATCCAGACCATCGGCGCCTCGAGCGGCGAGGGCGCAATCGTATAGATGACGCCGCGCTTGCCGTTGCGATCGACCTGTGCCGCGGCGGCGGCATCGAGAGTCGGGGGCGCACCGGGATCGGCGCGCGTGAGATCCGGGCTGATCTGCGTCCAGCTCTTCGCGGCGTCCGTCGTCTTGAAGAGAAACTGGTTCGAGTAGTACATCGCTTGGCGGTTGGCCTTCGAGATGACGAGCGGCTGCGTCCAATCCGCGCGGGCGGGCTCCGGCGACTTCGGTGACGTCGTACCGGGCACTGGCAGATTGGTCTCGAGGTCGAAGCGACTGCCAGACGCGCCGAAGATTACGCCGGGATTGAGCGGATCGCCCGCCGTGAAGCCGCTCTCACCACCCGCGCCGACCGGCTCCCAATCACGCATCGTGATCGCGGCGAACTTGCCACGCGAACGCACGCCCACAGCGCCGCTGTCCTGCTGCGCACCGGTCACCCAGTACGGAAAGCGATAGTCGACGGAGATGTGATAGAGCTGTGCCGTTGGCTGATTGAGCCACGAGCTCCACGTGATCGACTTCGCGTCGTCCGCGGTCGCGTTGCGCGTGATGATCGCACCCTGGTCGCTCGCAACGATCATCGTGTTCGAGTCGTCGGGCGACACCCACGCTTGATGATAGTCGTCGCCACCGGGCGAGCCACGCATCGCGACCCAACTCTTGCCGCCGTCCTTCGATCTATTGACCGCAACATTGGGCACATACAGGACGTCGGCATTGCGGGGATCGACCGTGACCTTCTCGAAGTACCACCCGCGTCCCCACAGCGCCTGATCCGACGACAGCCGAGTCCACGTTGCACCGGCGTCGTCCGAGCGGAAGAATCCTCCCTGACCCGGCGGCGGTTGCGCGGGGCGTCCGTTCGTCGGCGCAGCAGGCGGCGGCGCATTCGGATCGGGCACCAGGCAATCGACAACTGCATACACGCGCTTCGAATTGCTTGGCGCAACGGCGATACCCGTTCGTCCGATTCCCTGTGGCGGAAGGCCAGTCGTCAACTGCTTCCACGTATTGCCGCCATCGATGGACTTGTAGATCCCGCCGCCCGGTCCATTGGTGGGTGCGTAGGTGAACCAGGGCGGACGACGCGTGTTCCACAGCCCCGCGTAAACGACCTGCGAGTTGGTCGGATCGATGACGACCTCCACTGCGCCGACGTTCTCATCCTTATAGAGCACCTTTTTCCAGCTCGCGCCGCCATCGGTCGAACGGAAGACGCCGCGCTCCGCATTCGGTGCGTAGAGATGCCCGATCGCCGCGACAAAGAGCACATTCGGATTCTTCGGATCGATCGCGATCTTGCCGATGTGCTGCGTATCGGCGAGTCCGATATGTGTCCAACTTCTCCCCGCATCCACAGACTTGTACATCCCGTTACCGAATCCCACCGAATCGCGCAGCGTGCTCTCGCCGCTGCCGACGTAGACGGTATCGGGGGCCGATGGCGCGACCGCGATCGCTCCGATCGACGCGACAGGTTGCGAATCGAAGACCGGCTGCCAGATGCGTCCGCCGTCGATGGACTTCCAGACACCGCCGTTCACTGCGCCGAAGTAGAACTCATTCGGTCGGCCATGCACGCCGGTCGCGGCGGCGACGCGACCGCCGCGGAAGGGCCCGAGCATGCGCCAGCGCATGCCACTCGCAATCGCGCTGAGGTCGAGCGGAGCAGTCGCGCGTACGAGACCATTCGATTCGGCATATGCCGCCGAGTCGATCAGGCGGCTCAGCGCCGGTGACGCGAAGGAGAGTGCGGCAGCGGTCTGGCTGGCACGGAGCAGAAAATCGCGACGAGAGAAATCGGAGGACATCGATTGGGGCGTTGGAGGTGAGGCGCAAAGCAACGGCGGCGTTTGTGTCTATCGCGGATCAAGCGGATCTCCACGAGAATTGCGGTTGAATTTATCAGCGGCCGCGGTGAACTGCTTGGCGACGGAGCCGCTCTCGAAGATGATCTCGGCGTGTTGGGGACGCGAGAGTGGGTTTCCGCAGCCGATCTGCGTCAGTGGGCACTCTCCAGTCGTTTCATCAGCCCGACGAGCGAAATCGCCGTCACCCCGTCGCGCATCGGCCACTCATCGGTGCCGCCGTGCACCACGTACGCGTGACGCGGACGCAAGGCCGCACACGCGAGGCGAAACCCTTTCGACACCTCGGGGGCAGTTGTGCGCTTGATCTCGATGGCAAGCTCGACTCGGCCGCCACGCTCGAACACCAGATCGATCTCCGCGCCGTCCTCGGTCCGAAAGAAGAACGGCACCCGACGATCCCCCGCCGTGGCGATCAGGTTCTCGATCACGAAGCCCTCCCAGCTCGGTCCCGCGAGCGGATGACCAACCACGTCGTTCCACGTCTCGAGCTCAACGAGAGCGTGGAGCAGTCCGCTGTCCCGCACGTACACCTTGGGGGCGCGCACGAGGCGCTTGCCGAGGTTGCCGCTCCACGACCGCAGCCGCCGGACGAGCAGCAGGTCTGCCAGGAGGTCGATGTACCGCCCGACGGCCGGAGCCGACACGCCCAGACTCGAGGCAAGGCGCGACTGGTTGAGCAGCGTGCCTTGGCCGTGTGCCAGCATCCCCCATAACCGAGCGATCGTTTCGGCGGGGAGCCGCGGCGCGAACATCGGCACATCGCGCTCGAGATAGCTCCGAAGGAAATCGCGACGCCAGGTGAGGCTGTCGGCGTCGTCCTCCGCCAGAAGGCTTTGCGGAAATCCGCCACGCACCCACAGCTGGTTTACTCCCGGCGACCGGCGCGGTAGCTCACCGGCATCGATTGGAGCAAGCTCGACGTAGGCGACGCGTCCAGCAAGGGACTCCGTATTCTGGCGCATGAGGTCCAGGGCGGCGGATCCCAAGAGGAGAAAGTGCCCCGCTCGGTCGCCGGCGCCGCGGCGATCATCGATGATCCCGCGCAGGATTTCGAAGAGTCCCGGCGCCCGATGGATTTCGTCGATGACCACGAGCTTCCCAGACTGGGCGCGCAGGAAGGCGTCCGCGTCCTCCAACCGGCGCCGGTCGGCCGGTCGCTCGAGATCGAGGTACAGTGCGCGAGACCCGCGCTCCCCAGCGAGGTGACGGGCCATTGTGGTCTTGCCGACCTGGCGCGGTCCGAGCAGCACCACGCTAGGCGCGGTCCGCAGACGATCGATCACCAGGGCCTGCTGTCGGCGTAGAATCATTGTTTACCGGAAAATGAATGTAACACGTTCAATATCCGGGCATTGCTTAATGTTGTCAATAGCGCCCCACGACGACCGCGGTGAGTGAATCCGGCATACTCGGCGATCGCATCATCAACCTTGATGTCTAGCGCTGGGCCCCCAGCTACCCGATCTTCTTCGACCACCACTTCGGTAGAGGTCATCGCATGGGCACTCGGGACCCCCGCATCGACACATACATCGCGAAGCAGAAGGATTTTGCGAAGCCGATACTGACCCACCTCCGCGACGTTGTGCACGCGGCGTGTCCCGATGTCGAGGAGACGTTGAAGT
>Ga0208080_1000122_pt1 | contig 37489 bp, 33 predicted proteins | sample NGESurdeep092012_3_FD_184476 | JGI IMG/M metagenome (GOLD analysis project Ga0208080, IMG submission 184476) | Arctic peat soil microbial communities from Barrow, Alaska - NGEE Surface sample 210-3 deep-092012 (SPAdes) | ecosystem: Environmental > Terrestrial > Soil > Wetlands > Peat ...
GAGCTGTCGAGCGAGCGCGATGCAGTCCTCCATCGTCGCGCCTTCGAGCGGAATGAAGGGGACGACGTCCGTGGCGCCCATCCGTGGATGCTCGCCAGAGTGCGACGTGAGATCTATTAGGTGTACGGCTTCCCTGATGCCAGCGAATGCCGCGTCGGCCACGACGTCGATCGGGGCGACGAAGGTGATGACGCAGCGATTGTGGCTCGCGTCGGCGCTCGCGTCGAGCACATGCGCGCCGGCGACGCCAGCGATCGCGTCACGGATGGCGGCGACGATTTCGGGGCGACGGCCCTCAGAGAAGTTCGGAACGCATTCGATGAGTTTCATGAGCGGCTAGTCGGCGGTCGGGGATGGTGCAGGTCCTTCGCTGCGCTCAGGACGACAGCAGGATGACTGGACAACGTTACGTGTGGAGCGTCTTCAGCATCCAAGCGTGCATCGACGGATTGGCTGCTAATATCGAGGTCTCGGCAACGGGACAGGGCGCGCCGTCGAGCGTGGTCACCACGCCGCCCGCCTCGCCCACCATCAGCACCCCTGCGGCGAGATCCCAAGGCAGAAGCCGAAGCTCGAAAAAGGCATCGTAACGCCCACAGGCGACGTCCGCGAGGTCGAGCGCGGCAGCGCCATTGCGGCGAAGACCCGACGTCGCACGCATGATCGCCGGCAGCATCGGGATGTATCGATCGATCTCCTCGTCGCTAGAGAAGGGAAACCCCGTCGCGATGAGCGAGCGAGAGGGCTCCGTCGTCGCGCTGACGTGCATCGCTTCGCCGGCTCGGCGCGCTCCGCCGCCGAGCGTCGCCGTGAACAGCTCGCCGGTCGCCGCATTGATGATCGCTCCAGCGACGACGACGCCGTCGATGAGGGCAGCGATCGAGACCGCATACCACGGGACGCCGTGCAGAAAATTCGTCGTGCCGTCCAGAGGATCGGCGACGAAAACGAGGCCAGTCGCGGAGTTGGCGTCCGGCGAGCCCTCTTCGGCGAGGAGCGTTGCGTCCGGATGCCGTGAAGCGATCACCTCGGCGAGGGCCGCCTCGCTCGCCCGGTCCACGTCGCTCACGAAGTCGAAGGTGCTCTTCGATTCCCACTTCAGCGACGACCGGCGGGCCGCGCCGTCGCGAATGACGTCGGCGGAGCGCACGACCGCCGTCACGCAGGTGGCGAGGAGTGCGCGACGATCGGCGTGGCTTGCCCCTCGGTGCGCCTGGACCGAGTCGTCGCGATTTCCTTGCCCACTCTCGGACGCGTTCATTACGTTCTCCAGATGGCACGCATCTTCAGTGGGATCCAACCGTCCGGAGAACTCCACATCGGGAACTATCTCGGTGCGGTGAAGAATTGGGTGGCCCTGCAGGGCACGGCGGAATCGTTTTTCTGCATCGTGGACTATCACGCGATCGTCGTCCCATACGAGCCGAACGATCTGCGCACGCGCCGCCGAGAGATGGCGCTCGGCCTGCTTGCCGCGGGACTTGATCCGGAGCGCTGCAGCGTGTTCGTGCAGTCCGACGTGCCGGAACATACTGAGCTCGCGTGGATCTTCAACACCGTCACGCCGCTCGGCGAGCTCGAGCGACAGACGCAGTTCAAGGACAAGTCGCAGCGACAGGAGAGCGTCAGCGCCGGGCTGCTCAACTATCCAATCCTCCAGGCCGCCGACATTCTGCTCTATCTGGCAGACACGGTGCCTGTCGGTGAGGACCAGGTGCAGCACCTCGAGCTGTCGCGCGTGATTGCGCGCAGGTGGAACACGCAGTTCGCCCCGGCCGGCGATTTCTTCCCCGAACCGAAGCCGCTGCTCACGCCGATGCGGCGCATCATGGGGCTCGACGGCAACTCCAAGATGTCCAAGTCCATGGGCAACACGATCGGCCTGCTCGAGAGTAAGGAGGAGATCTGGGCGAAGCTTCGTCCGGCGATGACCGACCCGAAACGGGTCAAGAGGACCGATCCGGGAACGCCCGAGGTGTGCAACATCTATCACCTTCATGAGGCATTCAGCCCTGCGGCAACGGTCGAGCATGTGGCGACGCAGTGCCGCACGGCAGGCTGGGGCTGCATCGACTGCAAGAAGGTGCTTCTCGAATCGATGGAGGCGGAGCTCGTTCCGATCCGCTCGCGGGCCGCAGAGTTGCGCGCGAATCCCGCCAGGCTGGACGCCGCTCTCGCGGCGGGCGCGGCGAAGTGCCGGACAGTGGCCAAGGAGACGATGCGCGGCGTGCGAGACAGAATGGGATTCACGTGAACGCCCACACGGCGGCACCCATCGCTGGCGCATACCGGGTAGCAGCCTCATGTTATAGACGCCAGTGCTCGTCCCACGTCCGCCAAGTCCGCAGCTCCGCATGCCTCTTGCACTCGTGGCTCGCACTCACACAGCGAGCGATACATGGGGATCGAAGGACGAAAGGGCGTCGTGACGCTGATCTGCCTCACCTGCGGCAAGGAAAAGTATTTCACTCAAGCAGTGCCGGCGGCGGCAACCTGCGATCAATGCGGGGGCACCGTATTCCGGACGTTCGCAACCCCTACCGAGCCCGATGACGCGGCAATCGACGCACTCGAAGCGCAAGCGCGGAGCATGGCGTATGGCGATAGCTCGCCGGACACCACGCGAGATGACGTGCGCGACCTCGATCTGCTCTGAGCCGCCGGCGGGCGGGAGCCCGCCATTCTGACGTCTCCAGCGCCGGACATAAACGTTCCACAGATGATGGAAGTCGTACGCGTATTGCGCCTCGACCTCCTCGTCAAGCTCGGGCTCGCTGTCCTCCTCGGCGGGATCATCGGCTTCGAGCGTGAGCTGTCCGGCAAACCCGCTGGCCTGCGCACCAATATTCTCATCTGCATCGGCGCCGCGCTGCTGATGGACGTCTCCATACGGATCGGCATCGCCGATGGACGACGGATCGGCGACCCGGGGCGCATCGCGGCTCAGATCGTCAGCGGGGTTGGCTTCCTCGGCGCCGGCACCATCATGCAGGCGCGGGGAATGGTCACCGGGCTCACCTCGGCGGCGACGATCTGGGTCGTCGCCGCGATCGGGATGGCGGTGGGCGCTGGATTCTACGTCGAGGGAATGGAGGCGGGCCTCCTCGTCACCTTCGTGCTCGCCGGACTCGGCAGCCTGGAGCACTGGGTGCGACGCGCCAGACGCACGGCGAGCGCCACCATTCGCGCCCGCGTGGATATGTCGGCCGAGGATATACGCACAGTGCTCCACTCTCACGGCATCAACGTCGAATCGCAGCGTATCTTCGATCATCCTGAAGACCGCACCTTCGAGCTCAAGCTCTCGGGTCCGGCGAGGCAATTCGAGATCGCGACCGCGTCGCTGCTCGGGCGCGAGGACATCTACGGGGTGCACGTTGACTGAACTTCGCCGGCTCGTGATCGATCTTGCGGCCAGCTCCCGGAACTGGGCGTTGACGCCAGACGGGCAGGCTCGCTTGCGACGCGAGACGCCGCCGGGATGGGAGGTCGCGATCGTGAAGGCGGCGACCAGCTCGGATGGCGACGGGCCGCAAGGTGGCAGTGATGAGTCGAAGCGCCTCATCGCCAATGCCGAGGCCTACTTTGGATTCGGGATCACGGCAGATCTATTCGGTGCCGCGCGTCGCCTGCGCTGGGTTCACTCCGCGGCGGCTGGCGTGGGCAACGCGCTCACGTCCGGCATCGCCGATTCGGACGTCCTGCTGACGAACTCGGCGGGCATTCACGGCCCGCCGATCGGTGAGTTTGTGGTCGCCGGCATCCTGCATTTCATGCGCGGGCTGGACGTCGCCATCGCGCAGCAGCAGCGCGGTGAGTGGAACAAGGCTTTCTTCGTCGCCGCCGACTCGCCCATCCGCGAGGTGGACGGTTCGCGTATCCTCATTGTGGGGACCGGTGGACTGGGCGGCGAGGTCGCGCGACGACTCTCGAGTCTCGGTGCCACGTGCATCGGTATTCGCCGGCGTCCCGAGCTCGGTGCTCCGCCTGGCTTCGCGTCGGTGGCGGGAATGAGCGAGCTCGACGCCGAGCTGCCGCGCGCGGACGTGCTGGTGCTGGCGGCTCCGCTGACGCCTGATACCTCGGAGCTGATGACGCGGGCGCGGCTGGAACTCCTGCCGCGCCACGCGATCGTCGTCAACGTCGCTCGCGGCGCGCTGCTCGATGAGGAGGCACTGGCCGATCTCCTCGAGGCGAACCGATTGCGCGGCGCGGTGCTCGACGTCTTCCGGCAAGAGCCACTGGCGACGACCAGCCGGCTATGGCAGCTTCGGTCAGCCCTCGTCGCTCCACACGTTTCGCCCGTATCGCCGGGCCGCTTCTGGCCCCGGCAGCTCGATCTCTTTCTCGATAATTGGCGCCGTTACGTGGCGGGCGAACCGCTGCGCAACCTCGTCGACAAGAAGGCAGGTTACTGATTCATGGAACGCATCATCAAAGCCGCTGTCGATCGCGGCGCGTCGGATGTGCACATCAAGGCGGGTGACGTCTTTCGCGCCCGCATCCATGGCAAGCTGGTGCCGCTCACGAAGCAGGCGCTGACGCCCGATCAGACACGCACCATCGCCCTGCACCTCATGACCAACGAGGACGACAAGGCGCGCATCGACAAACTCATGGACTATGACTGCTCGTGGGCCTCGCCAGGCATCGGACGATTTCGCGTCAACATCCTGAAGCAGCGCTCGAGCTTCATGGTGGTGATGCGGGTCATTCCCTTCGAGGTGCCGACGTTCGAGAAGCTCCGTCTGCCGCCGGCCCTCGCGCGCGTGGCCGAAGCGGAGCGCGGCATGGTGCTCGTCACGGGTGTGACCGGATCGGGCAAGTCGAGCACGATGGCGGCGATGGTGAACTACATCAACCAGCACGAGAACCGCCACATTCTCACCCTCGAGAACCCGATCGAGTTTCTGCACACCGACATCCAGAGCGCGATCACTCAGCGCGAGATCGGACAGGACACGACGGATTTCAAGATGGGTCTGCGCCAGGCGCTGCGTCAGGATCCCGACGTCGTGATGATCGGTGAGATGCGTGACGCCGAGACGATCGACACCGCGATAAAGGCAGCCGAGACCGGTCATCTGCTCATCTCCACGCTGCACACGCCGGATGCGCAGAGCACGATTCTGCGCATCATGGCGATGTTCCCGCCCGAGGAGCAGGACGTCGTGCGCATTCGTCTCAGCGAGACGCTCACATCGGTGGTGTCGCAGCGTCTGCTGCCGCGTGCCGATGGCAACGGGCGCGCCGTGGCCGCGGAGATTCTCATCGTCACGCCGGCCGTGCGCGACATGATCGCCGACGGCAAGCGCATCGGAGAGATTCGCGACTACATCGCAGATGGCCGCGACCAGTACGGCATGCAGACGTTCGATCAGCATCTCGCCGACCTGGTGCAGAGCGGAGAGGTCACCTTCGACACCGCCATGGCCGCGACGACGAACCCTTCAGACTTCGAGCTCAAGATGCGGATGTTCCGGCGTGTGTCGACGACCGTCACGGCGGCGCAGGTCGCGGCGGCGGAAAAGACGCCTGCGCCAGCGTCACCCGATTCGCTGCCAACGGGAATGGACGGCATCACGTCCGGCGGCTTCGACTTCGTGAATCAATGATTGCACTCCGCGGAATTCTCGCGCCGGCTGTCACGCCGTTCGGCGAGAATGGCGACGTCGACCTCGATGCCTTCGCGCAAAACGTTCGTGCGCATCTCGATGCGGGGGTGTGCGGCATCGTCGTCACCGGCTCCACTGGCGAAGCCGCACTGCTCGACGACGCGGAGCGCAACGCGCTCGTCGAGCGCGCGCGCCGGGAGATCGGGGGTGACCGCACGCTTCTGGTCGGGACGGGCTCCGAGTCCACGCGCGCCACGGTCGCGCGCACACGATGGGCGGCCGAACGCGGCGCGGACGGCGTGCTCGTCGTCGCACCGCACTACTACGGCGACGCGATGACGCCCGACGCGCTCCTCGCGCACTATCGGCGAATCGCGGACGAGAGCCCGATACCGGTACTGCTCTACACAATTCCAAAGTACATGCACTTCGCGCTGCCGCCCGAGGCCGTCGCGACACTCGCAGGGCACGAGAACATCGTCGGCATGAAAGACAGCTCCGGCGACACGACGCTCTTCGCGCGCTATCTCGAATCGCAGAGCGAGCAGTTCCGCGTCCTCACGGGAAGCGGCGTTCTCTTCGGGGAAGCACTGCGCATGGGCGCATACGGCGGGATTATCGCCGTCAGTCTCTTCGCGCCCGAGCTCTCGCTCGACGTGTGGCGCGCTCGCGAACGCGGCGATGCCGAGGCGGCCGTGCGCGCACAGGAGGTGCTGACGCCGCTCGCCGGGAAGATCGTCGGGGGGATGGGCGTCGCCGGAGTGAAGGCGGCGCTGGACCGCGTTGGCCTCGCGGGCGGCGCGCCGAGGCCGCCGCTGCGACCGCTCGGACCCCCGGCGCGTGCGCTGCTCGAGGAGCTGCTTCGCGCGGCGGGGCTGGCGCAATGAACGTGCTGCTGCTCGCTGCGGTGCTCGCGCTCGGCCTCGTCATGATTCCCTTCGGCATGCCCGGCACGTGGATACTCGCCGGCGCCGCGCTGGGCTATTCGCTGCTCGTCCCGAACTCGATCGGCCTGTTCACAGTGGTGCTTGTCACCATCCTCGCCATCATCGGCGAGGTGATCGAGTGGACGCTCACCGCGACGTACACGCGCAAGTACGGCGGATCACGCCGCGCGAGCTGGGGCGCGGTGATCGGCGCAATGGTGGGCGCCATCCTCGGTGTGCCGGTTCCGATCGTCGGTTCGGTGATCGGCGCGTTCGTCGGTGCATTCGTCGGCGCGTTCGTGTTCGAGGTGTCTGGCGGGAGTGGTGGCGGGACAGCGACGCGCGTGGCCACGGGGGCGTTGATCGGGCGCGTGCTAGCGTCGGCGGTGAAGGTCGGGATCGGGGTTGGGATGGCGGCGTGGATTCTGTTTGCGGCCATGATATAGGGGACATGTGGCGAGCGGTGTCGTATCTTTGATGAAGCGCTGAGCCCTGCGCGTTCAACAACCAGGAGCTCATCATGCGCCGCCGTCTGGCCTTCCTCGCCATCGCTCTCAGTGTGACCGCCCGATGACAATCGCCGCGACGTGCAGCACGGGGCCCGTGAAGGTCCCGACGGAGGCGGAAGACTCCGCTCGTCAGAATCGCAATCGGGGTCAAGGGGGACGCGTCGGCCGTCGGCCGGGCATGGGTGGACGCGGGGGACGGAGACCGCCAGAAAATTGACTTCGCCTCGTCGCCCGATAGATTTGAACAACGCCCCGCGCACCAGCGGGGCGTTTTTTGTTGACCGTCGCCAAACCGCTCGGGAGCACCATGTTCGGTCCGGAATCGCACGTCGTCGTCGTGGTGGGAGCGCAGTGGGGTGACGAGGGGAAGGGGAAGCTCGTCGACGTGCTCGCCGAGCGTGCCGACTGGGTCGTGCGCTATCAGGGCGGGGCCAATGCCGGGCACACTGTCGATCTCGGGGATCGCAGCTTCGTCCTGCATCAGATCCCGAGCGGGATTCTCCATCCGGGCGTACGCTGTGCGATCGGCAACGGCGTCGTGCTCGACCCCGACACCTTGTTCGAGGAGATCGATGGACTTGTCAAAGCCGGCATCGACGTCGAGGGACGACTGTACGTGAGCGAGCGCGCTCATCTCGTTCTGCCGTATCACAAGCTGGTAGACGGCGAGAGCGCGTCGAGCAAGGCCATCGGCACGACGGGCCGCGGCATCGGACCCGCGTATGAGGACAAGATCGCGCGCCGCGGCGTGCGCGTCCTCGACCTTCGCCATCCGGAGCGCCTGCGTGAAGTCGTCGCGAAGGGTGCGGAGAACGCGCAGCGGCGTCTCGTCGCCTACGACTCCGAGACGACGATCGACGTCGACGCCGTCGTCGCGCAGCTCGAGCGGCTCGCGCTGCGCCTGCTGCCACTCGCGGAAGACGTCGGGCTCATGGTGCATCGCGCGGTGAAGGCGAAGGCCGCCGTGCTGCTCGAGGGCGCGCAGGGCTCGCTGCTCGACATCGATCACGGCACCTACCCGTACGTCACGTCGAGCAATACGACGGCGGGCGGCGCATCCGTCGGCGTGGGCATCGGGCCGAGTGCGATCGACCGGGTGCTCGGCGTGGTGAAGGCGTACACGACGCGCGTCGGCAACGGGCCGCTGCCCACGGAGTTCGCCGAGCCGCTGCAGAGCGAAGTGCGCAAGCTCGGCAACGAGTTCGGTGCGACGACGGGGCGCGCGCGCCGCTGTGGATGGTTCGACGCGATCGTGGTGAAGTACGCCACGCGCGTGAACGGGCTCAGCGACCTGGCCGTGACGAAGCTCGACGTGCTCGACACGCTGCCTGAGCTAAAGATCTGCACGGGCTATGAGGTGGATGGCGAGATGCACGAGGAGTTTCCGAGCGATCTCCTCGCGCTCGAGAAGGTGATTCCGCGCTACGAGACGTTCGCGGGGTGGAGGCGGTCGACCGCCGATGCGCGCGCGCTGGGCGATCTGCCGAGCCAGGCGAGGGCCTATCTCGATCGGATGGAGATGCTTTGCGAGGCACCCATTACGTATGTGAGCGTGGGGACTCGGCGGGATCAGATCATTGGGTTGCAAGAGCAGTTCTGAGTTGAACGGCTTGGCACTGCTCCAACATCCAGCGGATCACTCCGTGTGCATCCAAGCGCCCCAATGGCCCACCAGGCTGCATACGGCATCCGCGCACCGCTCCTTTACTCTTCTGATCTGGTGCAGGGACGAATCTTGATTGCCTTGATGGCGTACATGGATAGACAATCACTCCGGCTCAATCAAACAAAATGTCAGTCCCTGCTCTCAGGCATAGGTTGCGAGTAAAGGATGGATGCCAGCGTGGTCGAACACGCATGGCGGGGCATTGGGAGGTTTGGATGCTGAGGATCGATCCGCTGGATGTGGGAGCAGTGCCCAAGCAGTTGACTCACAACTCCCCAAGAACCGTCGAGAATGCTTGACCTCCTGATCGTCGGCGCCGGACCGTGCGGCCTCGCGGCGGCGATATCGGCGCAGCGGGCTGGACTCTCGGCGCGCGTGCTCGACGCCGGCACCGTCGTGAGCACGATCACGCAGTATCCCTACTACGTGAACTTCTTCTCCACGGCAGAGAAGCTGTCGCTTGGCGGCATCCCGTTCGTCGTCGCAACCGACAAGCCCTCGCGTCGCGACGGGCTCGCCTACTATCGCGCGATCGTTCGGCACTTCGGTCTCGACATTCGGCAGTACGAGCGCGTCGTGAGCCTCGACCGATCGGACGACGCGTGGACGGTGCATTCCGTGACGAGCGAAGGCGCCGAACAACTCACGCGCGCGAAGTCCGTGGTGATCGCGACCGGATACTTCGGCTCGCCAAACTACCTCAGGGTGCCGGGCGAAGACCTGCCGCATGTGCGGCATGTCTATCGCGAAGGGCACGATGCGTTCGATCAGGATGTCGTCGTCGTCGGCGGAGGGAACTCAGCGGCCGAGGCGGCGCTGGACCTGTGGCGCGCTGGAGCGCGCGTCACGCTGGTGCACTTCGGGCCGGATTTCGACAAGCGCATCAAGCCCTGGGTGCTGCCGGATTTCCAGAACCGCGCGAAAGAAGGCGCGATCGCCACGCGGTGGAACAGCCGCGTGGTGAGCATCGGGCCGGGCGTCGCCGTGGTGCACACCCCCGCCGGCGAGGAACACATTGCGGCGCGGTTCGTCTACGTGATGACCGGATTTGCGCCGAACACGCAACTGCTGCGTGATGCGGGCGTGCCGATCGATCCGGTGACGGGTATTCCGGCGCATGATCCCGACACGCTCGAGACCGACATCGCGGGACTCTTCATTGCCGGGGTCGTCGTCGCGGGGTTCGACGCGAACACGGTGTTCATCGAGAACGGTCGCTTTCATGGGGACAAGATCGTGGCCCGCCTGCTTGGAAAGCCGACGCCACCGCCGCCGCGTCTTAGCGCGGAGCTCGACACCTGAGTAACTTTTCAGGTTCGGAGCGCCGTGCAGGTGGCGCGCGGCACCGCACCCAGCGGCGCCGACTTCATCCCGACGAGATCAACGCACGATGCCCGCCAGCACTCAACCCGATGTGATGGACAAGCTCGTGTCGCTGTGCAAGCGGCGCGGCTTCATCTTCCAGAGCTCCGAGATCTATGGGGGCACCGGTTCCGTTTGGGACTACGGTCCGCTCGGCGTGGAGCTGAAGAAGAATCTCAAGGACCAGTGGTGGAAGGCCATGGTCCGCATGCGGGACGACGTGGCAGGGCTCGACGCGGCGATCCTGATGCATCCGCGCGTGTGGGAAGCCAGTGGTCACGTCGCCGGCTTCACCGATCCACTCGTGGACTGCAAGACATGCAAGAGCCGCTTTCGCGCCGACAAGCTCGAGGATGCGCGCTGCCCGCAGAAGCCGAGCAAGCGTCCGGGCGAGGCGGAGCAGTGCCAGCTCACCGAGCCGCGCATGTTCAATCTGATGTTCAAGACGTTCATGGGTCCGCTCGAAGAGAGTGCGTCGACCGTGTATCTGCGCCCCGAGACCGCGCAGGGCATCTTCGTGAACTTCCTGAACGTGCAGCAGAGCACGCGACAGAAGGTGCCATTCGGCATCGCGCAGATCGGCAAGGCGTTCCGCAACGAGATCACGCCAGGAAACTTCATCTTCCGCACGCGCGAGTTCGAGCAGATGGAGATGCAGTTCTTCGTCGAGCCTGGCGAGGACATGAAGTGGTTCGAGTACTGGAAGGCCGAACGCATGGCCTGGCACCAGTCGCTGGGTCTCGCGCCGGAGCGGCTCAACTACCACCAGCACACGGGCGCCGAGTTGGCGCACTATGCGCGCGCCGCGTTCGACATCGAGTTCGACTTCGGCGGCACGCTCGGATTCCAGGAGATCGAAGGCATCCACAACCGTGGTGACTTCGATCTCTCGCGGCATCAGGAGTTCTCCGGCAAGAAATTGGAGTACTTCGACCAGCCGAACAACAAGCGCTATCTGCCGTGCGTGATCGAGACGTCGGTGGGTGCCGACCGCTCGACGCTCGCCGCCCTCGTGAACGCCTATCGCGAAGAGACGGTGGACGGCGAGGACGAAGGACGCACCGTGTTGCGGCTGCATTCGTCGCTCGCGCCCATCAAGGCGGCGGTGTTCGCGCTGACGAAGAAGGAGGGCATGCCGGACATGGCGCACAGGATCGCGCGCGAGCTGCGCCCACATTTCTCGGTGGATTACGACGAGACGGGAAGCATCGGCAAGCGCTACCGCCGACAGGACGAAGTCGGGACGCCCTTCTGCGTCACGGTGGACACGGATTCCGTGAAGGACGGCACGGTGACGGTGCGCGACCGCGACACCCTGAAGCAGGATCGCATCTCTGCCGACGCGCTCCTGGGGTATTTGAAGGAGCGTCTTCCCGGATGACCGAGCCAATGTCCATCGAGCGACTGCGCCGAGAGGGCGAAGCGTTCACGCAGGAGCTGTCGCTCGAGTTCTACCAGTCGCTCAGCGGGCTGAAGCCCGAAGCACAGATACAGCAGTTGTACCAGAAGTACCGCGCCATCTTCAGCGATGAGTCGCTCGAGGTGGCGCGCGAGATGTTCGCCGGCAGCGCGGAAGGGAGTGACGACCGGCGGTCGGCGCGGATTCTGCTCGATTGGCAGGTCGAGTCGCGGAGCAGCCGTCAGCTCGCGCCGCTCGACGAGCGCGAGATCGCGTGGGAGGGCGAGACGATCGTCCGGCTACCGGATGGCCGGGAGATTCCGTATCAGCGGACGGGGATTGAGATCGCGAACAGCACCGATCGCAACGAACGAGCAATGATCGAGTCGGCGCGCGTCGCCATCGTGCAGCGCGAGCTCGCACCGCTGAAAAAGGAGCGCTTCCAGCGTGAGCGCGACATCACCGAGTCGATCGGGCTCGCGAACGGCTACAACGCAACCTGGGAGCTGTTGAGCGGCATCTCGCTCGGCACCCTGCGCGAGGAATGCGCGGCCTTTCTGCGCGACACCCAGCCGATGTGGGACGACGTCGCTGCCGCCGTCGTGAGGCGCGTCCTCGGCATGGAGCTTCGCGAGACGAGCCGTGCCGACGCGCTCGCGCTCTTCCGTGCCCGCGAGTTCGACGAGTTCTTTCCCGCACGCGAGATGGAGTCGACGATTCGCCGTCAGGTCGGCGAGATGGGAATCGATCCGGCGGCGGGAGGGCGCATCGTGTTCGACACGGGCGAGCGAGAGGGAAAACGCTCGCGTGCGTTCTGCTCGCCGGTGAAGGTGCCGGACGAGGTGTACCTCGTGCTCAGACCGCATGGCGGCCAGACGGACTGGAACACCTTTCTCCACGAGTACGGGCACGCGCTGCACTTCGCCTACATGCGCCCCGACCACCCGATGGAATTCCGGTTCATGGGGGACAACTCGGTGACGGAGGGCTACGCAATGCTCTTCGATCACCTCATGCAGGACAGCGGCTGGCTGCAGCGCTACACGGGACTCGAGAGGAAGACGACCCCGGCATTTCTGCGCAGCGCCGGGTTCGAGGAGCTGCACTTCCTGCGTCGCTATTGCGCGAAGTTCATGTACGAGACGCAGCTCTACGGCGGCGATCCGTCGTGGGACGCGCTGCCGGATCTCTATGTGGAGCTGCTCACGAAGGCGACGAGCTTTCAGTATTCGCGCGCCGATGCATTCGTCGACGTGGATCCACGCTTCTACTCGGCGCGCTATCTCCGTGCCTGGCAATTTCAGGCGCTGCTCACGGAGACGCTCGTCGAGCGGTACGATGCGGACTGGTGGCGCAATCCGCGCTGCGGGCCATGGATGGTCGAGTGGCTGTTCGGTGAAGCGCAGCGCGAGCTGGCGCACGAGCAGGCGTTGCGGGTGTCGGGGAAGACGCTGAGCTTCGCGCCACTCGTGCGCAGCATCGAGCGGATGCTGGGGTAGGACCGACCTGCCGCGCGGCGCGAAGCTACGGTCTGCGCGCCCCTTCCATCGTCACGCCGCCTTGCATCAGACGCGCCTTCACCGCCGCGCCGTTCTCGAACACGACAGTGAGCCGCAACGACGCATCGAACTCCGCGCCGAAGGAATCGCTGCCGAGATAGACGAGCCGAATCGTGCCCTGCCCGGGCGCCTCTCCCTTCGCGGCCAGTCCGTCCGCATCGCCGAAAACACGCAACGGCAGCACGCGTCCGCTTGGCAGGACGATGTCGTACATGCCCTGATACTTCGCGCGGTCGGCGGCCGCGAGAAACACCGATTGCGGAAGCTTCGTCTTCGTGCGCAGCGGCAGGCCGATCACGGTAGAGGCGAGATTGCGCGCGAGGAATTCCGGATTCGAGCCGAGCGTGTTGGTGAACACGACGACGCGCAGCGAATCATCCGGAAGCCAGAGCTGCTCCGCGCTGAAGCCGTGCACGTCGCCGCCGTGATGGATCATCGTGCGCGTGCCGAGCCGCGCCGGCATCAGACCGTATCCGTAGTTGGTCAGGCCACCAGTGCTGAGCGTGTCGGAGGTGGACATGCGAGCATACGTCGCCGCGGGAACCACCTGGCCAGTGGTGAGCGCCGTCTGCCAGCGAAGGAAATCGGGCACTGACATGCAGAGCGCGCCCGCGGCCCAGGGCTGGGTCATGCTGAGATATTTCGTCGGCTCGATCCTGCCGGCGTTCAGATCATAGCCGGAGGCGTACGCCTTGTCGGTGGGGCGCGACGGACAGTACGTCGCACTTCGCATGCTGAACGGTACGAAGAAGGTGCGGCGGATGTACTCGGCGTACGGCACGCCGGTCGTGCGCTCCAGCACCATGCCGAGGAGCATGTAGCCGGTGTTGTTGTATCGCCACTGCGTGCCAGGCGCGAAATCGAACGTGTCCTTCGCGACGAAATCGACAATCGCGGCCGGCTTGAGGTCCTCCTTCCAGTGCCGTGGCCATTCGCCGCTCGTTGTGTAGGAATGAATCCCCGACGTGTGATTGAGCAGTTGCCGGAGTGTGACGTTGCGCCACTGGGGATACTGCGGCAGCAGCTTGCCGAGCGAGTCCGCCAGACTCAGCGTGCCGGCGTCCACGAGCCGAAGTATCGCCGCAGAGGTGAACTGCTTCGTGATCGAGCCGATGTGATAGATGGTGCCCGTCTCGGCGGGGAGATGCCGATCGCGATCGCGCTCGCCGACGCCGGTGAGGAGGAGTGTGTCCGACCCTCGGACGACAGCCACCGTCGCCCCGATGGCTGGCGCCTCCTTGAGAAAGTCGCGCGCGAGCGAATCGAGTCGCGCTACGAGTTCGGCACGAGTTGTCGCGGGCGCTGTTGTGGGTTGCTGCGCGCCGAGTGCGACGGCGAACAGGCTGGCGGCGAATGAGAAATGAAGAGGACGCAATTGGTGTTGAGTCCAAAAACAAGGAAAAGCGTGGGAAACGGATCTTACGAATGAAACGGAAACGGCCGAATTAAACTTTTTTGATTTGGCCGTTTCAGGCCGTTTCCGTCGAATCCGCTCCTCACGCTCTAGAAGTCGAAGAATCGCTGTGTGCTAGTGTGACGTGTACAACCGGTAGAGCGCCTGCGTGCCGGAATCCTCCCACCCTAAGGCAGCCACTCTCTCGTACAGCTCCTGGGCGCAGATCAAACCCGGCAACTCGAGCTTCATCTCAGCCGCGCTCTCCACGGCGATGCGGATGTCCTTCAGGATGTGCTTGACGTAAAAGCCTGGCGCGAAGTTCTCAGCCAAGGCGCGAGGGGCGAGATTGGTCATCGCCCAACTGCCGGCGGCGCCGCCACTGATGCTGGCGTGTACCGCCTGCGGATCGAGGCCGGCCTCGCGCGCATATGCGAGCGCCTCGCACCACGCCACCATGCCGACCGCGACGGCGATCTGATTCGCCATCTTGCAATGCTGGCCGGCGCCTGCGGGACCGAGCAGCGAAATGTTCTTGCCGAGCAGTTGCAGGATCGGCTGCGCGCGCTCGAACGCGGCCTGCTCGCCGCCAGTCATGATCACGAGCTTTGCCTCGCGCGCGCCGATGTCGCCTCCCGACACCGGTGCGTCGAGCGCCTGAAGCCCCCGCGCGGCGCCAGCGGCGGCGATACGGCGCGCAAGCACGGGGCTCGACGTCGTCATGTCGATCAGCAAGGCGCGGTCGCGCGCGTGCGCGATGACGCCATCCTCTCCGAGGTAGGTTTCCTCGACGTCCGTCGGAAACCCGAGCATCGTGATCACCACGTCGGCAGCGCGGGCGACGCTGGCGGCGGAGTCGTGCCAATGAGCACCCGTGTCGAGCAGGCTCTGCGCTTTCGCCTTCGTGCGATTGTGTACTTCCAGCGTATAGCCCGCCGAGGCGAGATGTCCGGCCATGCTGTGGCCCATGACGCCGGTGCCGATGAATCCGATGATGGGTAGATTAGGCATGCGGCGAAAACAAACCGTCCGGCTGGTCACCGGGAAGTGGCACCGGCCCTTGTGAAAAGCGAACCGCAGAGGGCGCCGAGGGACGCAGAGGAACAATATGTGAGGGCCTCGGCGTTCCTCTGCGCCCTCCGCGGTAAAGACCGCTCTAGTTAAGATTCGATATGCACTCTCGTTGCCTGCTTGCGCTCGCCTTCCTCATGACACTACCTGACGTGCCCCTCGCCGCACAGGACCCGGATTGGACTGCTGCGAGCAAGGAGACGCTCGCGAATCTCCAGACGATGATTCGCATGAACATGGTGAATCCGCCAGGCAACGAGATTCAGGTAGCACGGTTCCTCGAGACGACGCTCAAGTTGGCATGGCAACGATGAGCGTGTTCCGCTCGCAAGTCTCGAGTTCGGCACGAAGATGATCTACGGCGCGATCTCACGAGTGGCGCGATGAGCGCCCCTGCTGCTGGCGTCGCCCTGGTGACCGGCGCGTCGCGCGGGATCGGGCGTGCAGTTTGTCTGCGCCTCGCTCGCGACGGATACGAGATCATCGCCGTTGCGCGAGATGCGGCCGAGCTGGATGCGCTCTGTGTCGAGATTGGCTCGGCGGGCGGGCGGTGTCGCGCGATTCCACTGGATCTCACCGACGCTGGTCGCATCGGCGCGGCTTTCACGGGACTTCACGTCGACGTTCTGGTCAACAATGCCGGCATCGGGGTGATCAAGCCCCTCGTCGATCTCACGCCAGGCGAATGGCAGCGGATGATCGGCCTGAACGTGAATGCTCTATTTCACGTCACTCGCGCGGTGTTGCCGGGGATGATGGCTCGCGGCACCGGACATGTGTGCACGATCGGCTCGATCAGCGCGCGAAGTGCGTTCGTCGGTGGGTCGTGCTATGCGGGGACGAAAGCGTTTGTGACCGCGTGGGCGGAGTCGCTGATGCTCGAGGTGCGCGACCGTAGAGTGAAGGTTTCAGTGGTGTGTCCCGGTGGCGTGGCGACGGGGTTCGGAGGCAAGGCGCCGACTGAGGCTGACAGTTGGAAGTTGAAGGCGGAGGACGTGGCGGATGCGGTCGCGTACGTCGTTGGGACGCCGCCGGGTGTGCTGGTACACCGGGTGGAGGTGAGGACACTGAGCTCTCCGCCGGCCAAAATCGCCTGAACCTCTGGCACCGCAAGCGTTTACGCCCCATATTGGCTTTCGTGACCAGCATCACCCCGCTGACGAGTGATCGCTTTCGCACACCGGCCGAGACCACCGAGTCCGGGCTGCGCGAGCTGATTGCCATTCGCGAAATCGTCCACGCTTTCCTCACGGCCGACCAGCCGGAGGAGGTTTTTCAGTTCGCGCTCGATCGCGTGAGTCCGCTCGTCGGCGCGTCGTTCGCCTGCGTCTATCTCATCGATGGCGCGTCGGAGCTCATGCGACTCGCCGCGGTGCACAACTGGCCCGAGCGCTTCACGCCCTTCCTCGGCGAGATGCGCGTCCGCCTCGGCTTCGGGCCGAGCGGCGAAGCTGCCGCCGAGCGACGAATGATCGAAGTGCCCGACGTCACCTCCGATCCATCGCTGGAGGATTGGGCCGAAGTCGCGAACGAGCTCGGCTTTCGCGCGATCGTCGCACTTCCGCTGCAGACCGGCGACGGCGTCCTTGGCGCCGTCGCTTTTTACTTCGAGCGCGCGGGTATGATCAGCGCCGAGACGCGCAGTCTGCTGCGCATGGTCGCCGACCAGATGGCGGCGACGGCGCAGAAGGCCCGGCTCATTGACGACCTGAGGCGCGCCAACGCAGCGCTGCTCGAATCCAATGCCGAGCTGGAACGCCAGTACGCGGCGCTGCTCGATGCACGGCGAGTGAAGGATGAGTTCCTCGCCAACATTTCGCACGAGCTGCAGACGCCGCTCACCGCGGTGATGGGCTACCTGTCGCTCATGGAGGAAGGGCTCGCCGGCCCGGTGACGCCCGAGCAGCGCAAGCACCTCGCGCAGGTGAAGACGTCCAGCCACCAGCTGCTCGACCTGATCGGCGACCTGCTCGCGCTCACGACGCTCAAGCGTGGCGGGCTCGAGGTGGCGATGTCGGCATTCGATGTTCGCAATCCGCTGCACGAAGCGATCTCGGCGACGCGTGGCCGAGCGGATGGGGTCGCGCTCCGGGTGAGCGAGCCGGAGGCGCCGGTGATGATGGTGAGCGATCAGCGCATGATCGCCAAGCTGCTCATCGCCCTGCTCAGCAATGCCTACAAGTTCACCTCCTCGGGCGAAGTGCGGCTCTCCGTCACGACGTGCAACGGCCGCGTGGTCTACTGCGTAGTGGACACGGGGATCGGCATTCCCGAGTCGATGCAGCAGCAGGTGTTCGAGGAGTTCCGTCAGGTGGACGGCTCGAGCACGCGTCGCTACGGCGGATCGGGGCTCGGTCTCTCGTTGGCCCAGCGGTTGGCGCATCTGCTGGGCGGAGAGATCTATCTGGAGTCCGCGCCAGGTGAAGGATCGACCTTCCGGGTCGAGCTGCCGATGGGACAGGAATAGAGGACGAGAACTCTCTCTCCTTCTCTCCCACGCCGGCTCCTGATTATGCTTCAACAACGTTTCCCCCGCGCCCGTTGTCTGACGGGCTCAGAGCCATCGCGTCCCAGTTCCGCGTCGTCATGAACCAGTCCCAGCGCACCCTGCAGGAGTTCCGGACCACGCTCGCGCCCAGCGAAGTGCTGGCCCGTGCGAAGTCCTTCTTCTCGCGCCGCAACAGCCTGTACGCCGCCTTTCTCGAGCAGGAAGACGCCACGCACCTGACCTTCCGCGGTCAGGGGGGCGAAGAGATCGCTCTCGCCGCCATCGAGCGCGACGGGGCGACACTCGTTACAGGCTCCTCCTACATCTTCGACATGCAGGTCGCGCGATTCTTCACGACGCTGCCCGAGGTCGAGGAAACGGCGCTGCTGTCCGCGAGCCCCTCCGCGAAGCAGGTCACGGCATGACGACGCCCTTCGTCACACAGCTGCGCGCGCGCGGCGAAGCGCTACAGCTCGCGAAAGCCGGAACGTCTTCAATCACGGTGCGCGTCGAGATGCCGGAGGTCTGGGACACGGTGAAGGCCGTCGTCTCGCCCTCCGAGCCCGTCCTGGGCCTGAAGGTGGCGGCACTGCAGGCGCTCTACCCGGTCGGCGAGTACCACGAGGATTTCGTCCTCAAGTTCCGTGGCTGGGAAGTGCTCGACGAGCACGCGACCCTCGCTGCCGTGGGCGCGGTTGACGGATCGATCTTTCTTCTCACGCACCGCCGCCGACGCCCCGTCCGCTGAACACCTCGGCCGCCGCACTCGTGAGTAGTCGCGCCGCCGAATCTGCATCGCCGACCGCGCTGCGTGACGCGCTGCAACGTCTGCGCGCGGAAGTGCAGAAGCACATCGTCGGTCAGGAAGCAGCGCTCGATGAGATTCTCATGGCCCTCGCCGCTGGGGGACATGCGCTGCTCGTTGGCGTGCCCGGGCTGGCGAAGACGCTGATGATTCGCTCGATCGCCGAGGCGCTCGCGCTCGACTTCCGGCGCATTCAATTCACGCCGGACCTGGTGCCGAGCGACATCACGGGCAGCGAGATCCTCGAGGAGGATCATGCGACGGGGGCGAGAAGCTTCCGGTTCGTGCGCGGGCCGATCTTCGCGAACATCGTCCTCGCGGACGAAATCAATCGCGCTCCACCGCGCACCCAGGCGGCGCTGCTCGAGGCGATGCAGGAGCATCGGGTCACCGTGGCGGGAGAATCGCTGCGCCTTCCGGAGCCCTTCTTCGTGCTGGCGACGCAAAACCCGATTGAGCAGGAGGGCACCTATCCGCTCCCCGAAGCGCAGCTCGATCGCTTTCTGTTCGACGTGCGCTTGGGCTATCCGTCGTCCGAGGATGAGGTGTCCATTCTGCGCTCGACGACCGGCAGGCCGCAGGAAGCGCTGCGTCCCGTGCTCGGCGCCGATGAAGCGGTCGCTCTGCAGCGCGCGGTTCGTGAGGTCGCTGCTTCCGAGCCCGCGCTGAGATATGCGGCGTCGCTCGCCCGCGCGACGCGCCCCGACGATGCGACTGCGACTGCGCTCGTGAAGCGCGCTGTGCGTTGGGGTGCGGGGCCGCGCGCGGGTCAGGCGCTTGTGCTCGGCGCGAAGGCGCACGCGTTTCTCGCTGGACGGGCGGCGGTCGCGCCGGAAGACATCGTGCGTGTTGCGCTGCCCGTGCTGCGCCATCGCGTGCTGGCGAGCTTCGCCGCCGAAGCGGAAGGACTGACGCCGGAGCTGGTCATCGCCGACGTGCTCGATCGCGTCGCCCCGCCGCGGAGCGGGCTGGCGATCTAAGTGTCCGCGGGCCCGTACGGCGCGCTCCTCGACGCCGTCCGCGGCGTCCGCTGGCCGGCGGCGCGTCGCGTGATGGGTGCGACGCTCGGCGCGCATCCCTCGCAGCTTCGTGGCAACTCGTCGGAGTTCAGCGAGTTTCGCCCGTATCGCCAGGGCGACGATCCGCGTCGCGTCGATTGGCGGTTGCTCGCGCGCAGCGATCGCGCGTACGTGCGGCTCACCACGGACCGCGCGACCTTTCGCATGAGCATGATCGTCGATGCGTCGGCGTCGATGGCGTTTCCACAGCCGGGGCTGGACAAGTGGCGGCTCGCGCGCGAGGTCGCGGTGGGACTCGCGGCCGTGGCGCACGCGGAGGCCGATCCAGTCGGGTTCGCGATCGCGGGGAAGGGGCAGACGGTCTTCGCACCCCGTGCGCGACGCAGCGTGCTCCTGGAGATGATGCGCGCTCTCGACGCGACGCCGCCGGCCGGTACGACGGCGATCGCTCCGCTCATCGCGAGTGCGCGCGCCTCCCGCATCGTCGTGATCACCGATCTCCTCGGCGACGCGGACGATCTGCTCGCGGCGGCGGGCCTGCGCGTGGCGTCCAAGGGAGAGGTGATCCTCGTCCACATCGTCGCGGCAGAGGAGCTGAATCCGCCCGACGAGGCGTTGCTCGCCGTGGATCCGGAAGAGCCCACCCTGCGCCGCATTCTCGATGGCGCGATGCGCGCCCAGTACCGGGAGACATTCTCGCGGTGGCTGGACGAGATGGCAACCGCGGCGCGCGCGTCCGGCATTCGCTACGTGCGAGCGACGACGACCGAAGCCGCACCTCATCTCGTGCGGCGCATCGCCGGCGAGTCGGCACATCGCGGCACATGATTTTCCTCGCGCCCTGGGCTTTCACGATCGGCGCCCTCGCCGCGGCGGACGTGGTGTTTCTGCACCTCGTCGCTCGGCAGCGGCCGGCGGTGTACCTGCTTCCGACCACACGATTCATTCCAGATCAGCGCACGTTGGTGAGTCGCGTGGCCACGCGTCCTCGCGATCTGTTGCTCTGCGTACTCCGCGTGCTCCTGCTGCTCTGCGCCGGCGCGGCGTTCGCGCGGCCCGTGTTGACTCCGGCTCGCGGAGCGACCGCGCATGTCGTGCTGCTTGATCGCTCGCGGGCAGTGGCGAACCCGTCGGACGCCGTCGCGCGCGCGCGCGCGCAGATGAGCGATGGTGTGCCCGTCACCGTCATCGCCTTCGACAGTGTCCCGACCGTGCTGGCGAGGCCCGCATGGGATTCGCTCGCCGGTGCAGCGCGCGCGGAGACTCCGGGCTCGCTGAGCGCCGCGCTCATTGCGGCGCGACGTGCCAGCGTGGCGCTCGCGGAACGCGTGGATTCGGTGCAGCTGCATATCGTCTCGCCGGTCGCGGCGAGTGAGTTGGATGCGGCGACCGAGAGGGTGCGCGCTGCGTGGCCGGGTGCGATTCGCGTGGCGCGCGTGGCGCTGCGGTCCGATTCCAGCACGACGTGGCGGCTCGATCGCGCACTGCCCGCGGCAGACCCACTCGGTCCCGCGATGGCATCGGTGCGCGTCGCGCCAGGCGCGCGAGTCACACGACTCGTGCGCGGTACGCCGAGCGCAGCGGACAGTGTGTTTGCCCGCGATGGCGAAACCGTCGTGCGCTGGGACAGCACTGCAGCGCCGCGTCCCGCTGCCGAAGGGCTCGCGGCAGGTGACGACGTGATCGTCGCCGCGCTCGGGCGGGTGCCGGTTTCGTTGAAGGGGCGAGCGGTCGCGCGCTGGGCCGACGGAACGACGGCTGCCTCGGAGCAGCCGCTCGGAAAGGGTTGTATGCGGGAAGTCGGCGTCGCGCTGCCCGCGGCGGGAGACATCGCGCTGCATCCGCCATTTCAGCGTATCGCGCGCGGACTGCTCGCGCCGTGCGGGCTCACCGTCGTGGAGACCTCCGCGGATTCCACGACGATATCGCGGCTCGCGGGCACCGCGCAGAATGCGGCGCGCGCGGATGCGTTGCGAAGCGGCACGGACCGTCCCTCTCCTCTCGCGCGCTGGCTACTCGCGCTGGCGATTCTGCTCGCGATTGGCGAGTTGATCGTGCGCGCACAGGTCGGGCCGGAGGTCGCATGACCGCACACGCTCGGCTGCTCCAGCTCCGGCGATCGTTGGCCGTCGTGCTGTCGATACGCGCGCTGCTCGCCGGCATCGCGATGGCGATGTCGCTGTTCGCGGTCGTACGGGTGTTCGGCCTGCCGTCGTGGAGCATCGCGCTGGTGGTGCTCTTGGGGCTCGGAGCGTCTGCGCTCCTGGCGGCGAAGCTGCGCGCGCTGCGCTCGCTGTCGCGCGTCGCGCTCTGGGTCGAGGAGCGCACGCCCTCACTGCGATACGCGCTCGTCACGATCGCCGACGGTGTGCAGTCCCCGACGCTCGAGGAGCAGGCACTCGGCACACCGTGGTGGACCGAGGCCCAACGCGCGATGCTGCGGTCTCTCATCGTGCCTGCGCTTGCCGCGGCGTCGATCGTCCTTCTGGCCCTGTGGTTGCCGGCCGTTCGTGGTGGCGCCGGCGGGGAGAGAACGACGGGCGCATCGAAGTCCGCGGCGGACGCGGCGAAGGTGGCGGACGTCCTCGCCGTCGTGCACGTCGCCGTCATTCCGCCGAGCTACGCGGCCCAGCCAACGGCGAACGTGGACGATCCCACCAGCGTCGAGGCGCTCGTCGGCAGCACGATCACCGTGAGCGGAAAGGGCGACGCGTCACGACTCACCGCATCCGCCGACTCCGCACCGCGCAGCATTGCGCAGCTCGGCAGTGGATGGAGCCTCGCGCTCACCATGCCCGCTCGGCCGGCGATCGTGCGTCTGCATTCTGACGCCGGCCGCGACCGGTTGATCGTGCTCGCGCCAATCATCGATGCGGCGCCCGCGATCACGCTGCTGATGCCGGCGCACGACACGATCGTTCGGCGCGCCATGGGATCGCTCGCGCTGCGCGCTCAGCTGCGCGACGACATCGGCCTTCGCGACGCCGCGTTCGAGCTCGTGGTGAGCTCGGGATCCGGAGAGAACTTCACCTTTCGCACGACGACGGTCGCGCACGCTCTGCTCGGTGGACGCACCGACGGTCTGCTCGAGGCGCGCGTCTCGCTCGATTCGCTTGCGCTCCAGCCGGGCGACATCCTGCAGCTTCGCGCCGTGGCGCGCGACGGCAACAACGTCACCGGTCCTGGCGTCGGCAGCTCGGAAACGCGCGCGCTGCGTGTTGCTCGCGCCGACGAGTACGACTCGGTCTCGGTGGACGCCGCGCCGCCAGCGGAAGCAGAAGGGCAGATCCTCAGCCAACGGATGCTGATCGACCTCACGGTGGCGCTCATGAAGCGTCAGGCGTCATTGGCGCGTCCGCTGCTCGTTCAGGAGTCGCAGCGCATCGCCGCCGACCAGCGCAAGCTGCGCAAGCGCGTTGGTGATGTCATCTTCCAGCGCCTGGGCGCCGAGCCACTGTCCGAAGAAGGCACTGACGCGCCCGAGCCCGGCAAACTGACGCCCGAAGAGGTGCTCAAGCGCGCTGACGCGGCGACTGGCGCCGGTGCGGGGAGCGTGATGGACGTCGAAGGTGACGAGACACCGATCCTCGCGATCAACAAGCCGCTGCTCGAGGCATTCAACGCGATGTGGGACGCCGGTCGCGCGCTCGAGGTCGGCGAGCCGGCGAAGGCGCTGCCGCCGATGCGCATTGCGCTCGCCGCCATTCAGCGCGCGCGTCAGGCAGAGCGCATCTATCTGCGCGGCAAGCCAAGCACCGTGATCGTCGACATCGCGAAGGCGCGGCTCGCGGGAAAGGACAAGGGCGTCGCGTCGATCAGAGAGCGGCGGCCGGTGATCGATCCCGTTGTGCGGCGCCGCAGCGCGACCTTCGAACGTGTGACCGCGCTCATCGCGCGCGATCCCGACGCCGCCGCGGACTCGCTGCTCGTCATGCGCGTCGATGCGCTCGGCGACGCGCCGCAGCTCGCGGCCGCACTCGACGAGGCCGCGCGAGCGCTGCGGAAGCGGGACAACGTAGCAATTCCGCTGGTGTGGGCGCGCGTGCGCCGCGCGCTGGGCGGAGCGCCCGAACAGCGCGCCGGCGTCACTCCATGGCTCGGTACGCCATGAGCGACTTTGTCTTTGCGACCGCGCAGTACGACTCCGGGGACTGGGACAGCGCGCCGCTCGTTCCCGCGAACATCATCGATACCATCGCGCGCTACACGGCGATCGACGTCGCGCCTTCGGGCGTGATCGTTCCGCTCGCGTCGCCGTCGCTCTTTCGGTATCCGCTCATCTACATGACCGGTCATCTTCCGGTGCGCTTCAGCTCCACGGAGCGGACCAACCTGCAGCGCTACGCGGAGCGCGGCGGGCTGCTCTTCGTGGACGACCACAACCACGACATCGACGGCACCTTTCACAAGACCGCGACCGAGGAGCTGACTCGCACGTACGGCGCGCCGAAGCCGCTGCCGAACACGCATCCGCTGTATCGCACCTTCTTCGTGTTCGACGAAGGGCCTCCGACGACGAGCCACGAGCTGAATGGATGGGGCGACGATCTCGTGCACAAAACGCTGTCGGGCGTGGAGCGCGATGGTCGGCTCGTTCTGCTCTATAGCAACAAGGACTACAGCTCGGAGTGGAACTACCATCCGGAGAACAAGCGCTTCCTCTCGGTGGACAATACGAAGTTCGCCGTGAACATCGTGGTCTATGCGCTCACACGCTGAGCTGCGTCGCGCCGCTGAGTGGCTGCTGCGCGCAGCGCTCTTCGCCGCGCTCGGCATTGCTCTCTGGCGGAGCCTTCAGCATGAAGGCCGCGCATCGGGCTCACGGTCGACCTCGACGTCGGCGCTCGCGCGGGATCTCGACGCGATCATCTCGGACCCGGCAGTCGTCGCCATCGATCTCGCGATCGACGCCATGCCTTCGCGCGCCGAGCGCGACGTGCTCGTCGCGTTGCGGCGAGCCGGCGTGACCGTGCGGTGGCGCGGCACTCCGCCGGCCCTCGCCGTCGAGGCCACGCGCGTGCGCGAGCCGGATGAGCGGGCGCGTATTCTCGTCGGCGCTGGGACTTCTACACCCATAAGTCTCGTCGATTCCGCCGGACTGCTCGACACGGTTCGCGCGAAGGCAGGAGCCACGATCGAGGCCGCGAGCATCGTCGGCGCGGTGCGCGCCCAGCAGGGCAAGTTCGCGGCGCGCGCCGTCGCGCCAGTCGGCGAGCCGCGGCGAGCGGTGCTCGTGCTCGGGCGCGCCGACTGGGAGAGCAAGTTTGTGATGTCTGCCCTGGTGGAGTCCGGATGGGTCGTGCGCGCCAGCATTCCGACCGCGCCAAGCGTGACGGTGCGCGACGACGCCGTTCTTCCCATCGACACCGCACGCTATGACGTGGTTGTCGCGCTCGATTCCTCGGCGGCCGACATGGCGCCTGCCATCGCGCGATTCGTCGCGCAGGGCGGAGGGCTCATCGCCGCCGGCAGCGCGCTCGCGCTCGCGCCACTTCGCGCGATTGCGCCGGCGCGCGCCGGAGATCGGCTCCCGGGACGCATTCTGCTCGCCGACGATTCGGTCACGCCGCGCGATCTTCCCTTGCGGCCATTCTCCGCGATGCGTCCGGACGCGGTGACGCTCGAGCGTCAGGCGGCGGGTCCGGCACTCGCCGCGCGCCGCGCCGGAATGGGGCGGGTGCTTGCCGTCGGCTACGACGAAAGCTGGCGCTGGCGCATGCTCGGCGGCGCGACTGGACTCGCGGCGCATCGTCGCTGGTGGTCGGGCGCCGCCGGCTCCGTCGCACCTGAGCGCTCTGGCGCAATTCCGCGTGGCGGGGACGCCTCGCCTCTGGCATCGCTAGTGTCTGCCCTTGGCGCGCCCTCCACTTCGGTCGCATCGAACAATCAGCCGGCGCGCAATCCTCTGCCACTGATCCTGATGATACTCGTCGCCGCGTGTCTCCTTGCCGAGACGGCTTCGCGGCGCTTTCGTGGTGCACGATGAGCACTGTTGCCTACATCTCGAACGCCGACTGCGGCAGCCACGACACAGGGTGGGGGCACCCCGAACATGTCGGACGGCTGCGCGCCATTCCGCGCGCGCTGCGCGAGGACATAGAGCTCTTTCATCTACTCGATCACCGCGAGTCGCGGCATGCGACGGCTGAAGAGTTGGCGCTCGTTCACGATCCGGCGTACGTCGCGTCGGTACAAGTGCTCGCCGAAAGCGGTGGCGGACGGCTCGATGCGGATACGGTGGCGAGCTCCGGCTCGTGGCTCGCGGCAACGGCCGGCGCAGGAGCGGTGCTCGACGGAATAGACCTCGCATTCGGTGCGGGACCGCTGCGAAGCTTCTGCGCGGTGCGTCCGCCCGGACATCACGCGCTGCGCGCGAGCGGAATGGGCTTCTGCCTCTTCGGCAACGTCGCGCTGGGCGCGCACTACGCCCGAGTCCGGCACGGCGCGGAGCCCATCCTCATCGTCGATTGGGACGTGCATCACGGAAACGGGACGCAGGCGCTCGTCGAGCAGACGCCGGACATTCATTACGTGTCGATGCACCAGTGGCCCTGGTATCCCGGCACCGGAGCTGCCGACGATCGCGGGCCGCACGACAATGTGTGGAACGTTCCGCTTGCGGGCGGTCTGCCGCGCGAGCGATATGTGGATGCGCTGCTGCGCGCCGTGGATGCGGCGGCTGCCGGATTCACGCCCGATCTCGTGCTGCTGTCGGCCGGATTCGATTCCATGGCCGGCGACCCACTCGGCAACTTCACACTGGAGCTCGACGACTTCGATCAGCTCACCCGCGAGCTGGTGTCTCGCGCGGAGCAGTGGTGCGGTGGCCGGCTCGTGAGTGCGCTCGAGGGGGGCTATGCGCCGGATCGGCTCGGTGTTGCCTGTGTGCGGCACATGAGGGCGCTGCTCTAGTGAGTGGTACACAGTAGTTCGGATATCGGCGGCCGGGTTGGATCAGTGCGCCCGGTCGGGTTGTTTCTCCAAGGGACGTCAGTGGCGGATATCGGACGTCCGACATCGGTTTCGGCGGCTGATGGAGCGTCCTTCGAAAGACCCAACAACGCGTTGCTGCCTATTGACGCTGGGTGTGACGTCCGATGTCTCCCGTCCGCCTCCGACGTCCCGTTGCAGGACAAGCCGAACAGGCGCACCAATCCCAACGTGGCCGTCGATGTCCGCCTGACTGTTCCCACTGTGCGGGGCGTCGTATCTTCCCAAAGTACTCGGGACCGGAGCTGAAGCGTGGCCTTGACTCTGTTCGGCGTGACGGTGAACGACGCGCACATGGCGCAGGTCAGCGTCGCGGACACGGAGACGATTGCAGTGCGCGATCTCGCGGCGATCTGCGGGCAGACCGACTATCGCGAAGCGGATCTCGACGACGAGACGGTCACGCGCCTCAGCGACGTCGTCGCCGCGTTCGCCGCGCGCGGGCCGGTGCTTCCAGCGCCCGCCGGCGTCGTCTTTCGCTCGGTCGAGTCCGTCGAGCGCTGGCTGGAGTTGCACTACGGCGCGCTCACGGAGGCCCTCACCTTCGTCGAGAATCGCGTCGCGGCGCGCGTGCACATCTCCCGGCCAGGCGCGAACGAGGCGCACGTTGCCGGCGTCGATCTGGACGCGGTCGCGGCGGAGAGTCTGCGGATCCTGCGCCACTCGGCGGTGGCGACGTTGCCGCTTCGCGCCGAACGAACGCCCAACGCGGTGCTGAGTGCGGCATTCCTCGTCGAGCAGGAGCTGTGGAAACAGTTCGTCGGCGAAGTCGACGCGCAGGCGCAACTCGCGACCGGCGTTCGTTTCGAGCTCACGGGCCCGTGGCCGCCGTACGACTTCGTGCAGATGCAGCTCGGAGCCTGACGGTGTTCTGTCCGGAGTGTGGAACCTGGAACCGGGCGCACGCTGCGGCGTGCAGCCGGTGCACCTCCGTACTTCCTGTGATCGGCGGAACGCCGCAGGAGAAGCCCGACGAGGCGATCAGCGCCCTTCGGCGCGCGACCGGAAGCCGCTATCGCATCCTGCGGCGGCTCGGCGGCGGTGGCATGGCCACCGTCTATCGCGCGGAGCAGATGCCGCTCGGGCGCGACGTCGTGGTGAAAGTGCTGCACGCACATCTCGCCCGCGACGCGGAGATGGCCGAGCGATTCCGCCGCGAAGCAGAGGCCGCCGCGCAGCTCGTCCATCCGTTCATCTGTCCGCTGCTCGATTTCGGGCGATCGGGCGAGACGGTGTACATCGTCATGCCCTATCTCGGCGGCGGCTCGCTCGCCGACCGCGTGCAGAAGGATCGCGCCGTCTCGCCCGTCGTGATCGCCGCGGCCGCGGCACAGGTGGCGGTCGGACTCGATCACGCGCATCGGCGCGGGGTCGTGCATCGCGACGTGAAGCCCGACAACATTCTCTTCGACGACGATGGCAACGCGTTCATCACCGACTTCGGCATCGCGACGGCGCTCTTTCACGGCCGCCTCACCGCGAGCGGTCGCGCGATGGGCACGCCGCACTACATGAGTCCCGAGCAGGCGATGGGAAAGCTCATCGATGGACGGAGCGATCTCTACGCGCTCGGCGTCGTGATGTACGAGGCGCTCGTGGGCTTTCCTCCCTTCGATGGGGCGGACGCTTTCTCGGTCGGCTATAAGCACGTTCACGAGAAGCCCGTCGACCTGGCGGACATCGATTCGCGGCTGCCCGAATTGCTGGTCGAAGTCGTGATGCGCTGTCTCGCGAAGTCGCCTGACGATCGCTACGCTCGCGGCGACGCGCTCGCCGATGCGTTGCTTGCCTACCTCGCGACCAGCGACGACGCCGAGACGCCGCGCCGCATCGCGGGGCTTGCCCGCCGCCCAGTTCCCTCAGAACGCACATGAAACTCACGCACGAGATCGTCACGCTCCGCACGAAAAACCCATTCGTCATCGCACGCGGTGGCCACAGCGAGTATCGCGTCGTCCGCATCACGGTCACCGCACCCGATGGCAGTTCCGGTTGGGGCGAGGCGGCGCCGAGCAAGTTCTACGGCGAAACGGCCGATACGGTCGTCCAGGTCCTGCCAATCCTCGCCAAGGCGATCGAGGGAATGGACGGTTGGTCGCTCGAGGCGATGGAGCATGCGCTGGCGCGCGCGATTCGATTCAACGGCTCCGCGCGTGCCGGTGTGAGCGCGGCGCTGCACGATCTCGCCGGCAAGAGACTCGGCGTGCCGCTCTACAAGCTGTGGGGACTCGATCCCGCCGCATCACCGCCCACGAGCTTCACCATCTCGATCGCACCCGACGAGGAGACGCTGCGCGCCCGCGTCGCCGACGCCGAGCAGTATCCGGTGCTCAAACTCAAGCTCGGCACTAAGTGGGATGAGCGCATCGTGCGCGTCGTGCGCGAGCTGGCGCCGAACAAGGTGCTGCGCGTCGACGCGAACGCCAGCTGGACGCCCAAGTCCACACTGCGCATCGTACCGTTGCTACAGGAGCTCGGCGTCGAGTTCGTGGAGCAGCCGCTCCCGCCGGGTGACATCGACGGGCTCCGATTCGTGCGTGAGCGCTCGTCGCTTCCGATCGTTGCCGACGAGAGCTGCCTCGTGTCCGGTGACATTCCGAAGCTCGCCGGCGTCGTGGACGGCATCAACATCAAGCTCGCGAAGTGCGGTGGCCTGCGCGAGGCGCTGCGCATGATCGCCACCGCGCGCGCGCACGACATGCTCGTCATGGCTGGCTGCATGATCGAGAGCTCGCTCGGCATCACCGCCGCGGCGCAGTTCGCGCCGCTGCTCGACTGCGCCGACTACGACGGCGCGGCGCTGGTGTCGAACGATCCGTACGTCGGTGCGACGATCGATGGGGGCGTGATCAAGCTGCCCAGTGGTGCGGGGCTCGGGGTGGAGCGTCGATAGAGCGGACCTGCGACTGCGTTGACCGTGGGGAACGCGGATCAGGCGGATCACATAGATCTTCCCGGCTGAAATTGCGTCCAGCGAGCATCCCTTAGCACTGAAGCATTTGTTCCTTGATTGAAGGGCCTTGAGGTCGCTGGAGCGCGGCTGCCTGGTGTGCTGAGGAGTCGATCCGCGAAGATTCGCGTAGATCCGCCTGATCCGCGCTAGCCGCGCACAACGCAGTTCAAAACGCCCAAACAGCCACGATCGTTGCCGGGATCGCTATTTTCAGGATCCATGACATTGATCGACGTCGCCCTCGCGCTTCCGCTCTTTCGCACCTTCACCTACCGCGTGCCGGACGGGATGACCGGGAGCCTCGCGCCTGGCTCGCGCGTCGTCGTCCCGTTTCGCAATGGCAACGAGCTGGGCATCGTGGTCGGCGAGCCCGAGGCGCGCGAAGGGATGAAGCTGAAGGACGTCGTCTCCGCTCCCGACGACGCGCCCGTGATGGACGAGCCGATGCTCGCGCTCTGCCGGTGGATTGCCGAGTACTACGTCGTCCCGCTGGGCGTCGCGCTGCGAACCGCGCTTCCCGCGGCGCTGACCGGCGCGAACGTCCCGGTTCCCGCGCGCAAGACGCGACGCGTCGTCGAGATCACGGTCGAGCTCACGTCGCTGCTTCAGCGCGACGAACTGTTCGCGCGCGCGCCACAGCAACGCGCACTGTATGAGCTGATCGAGGCGCTCGGCGGACGGGCGGCGGTCGAGCTCCTCAATGAGAAGCTTCACTTCTCCGGTTCCGTCCTGAAAGGACTCGTCACGCGCAAGCTGGTCGAGGTCGGCTACGAGACGGTTGAGCGCGACCCGTTCCTCACGCGCGCGCGGCGCCCCCCGGACGCGCACGTGCCGACGGAGCCGCAGCGCGTCGCGATCGAGCGGCTTGCTCTCGCCAAACCGGGTCACGTCGCGCTACTGCACGGCGTGACGGGCAGCGGAAAGACGCTCGTCTATCTCGAGCTGCTGCGGCGTGTCGTGCTGGAACAGGGCAAGACGGCGATCGTGCTCGTTCCCGAGATCGCGCTCACGCCGCAGACGGTCGATCGCTTTCGCGCCGTCTTCGGCGACCGGGTCGCCGTGCTGCACAGCGCGCTGTCCAACGGCGAGCGCTACGACGCATGGCTCGCGCTTCGCCGCGGCGAGAAGCGCATCGCCGTCGGCGCGCGCTCCGCGATCTTCGCCCCACTGCGCGACCTCGGCGCCATCATCGTGGACGAGGAGCACGAGTCGAGCTACAAGCAGGGAGAGGCGCCGCGCTACCACGCGCGCGAGGTGGCGATCGTCCGCGCGCGGGCCGAGGGCGCTGTCGTCGTGCTGGGCAGTGCGACGCCAAGTCTCGAAAGCTGGACGAACGCGGCGTCGGACAAGTACGAGCTGCTCACACTCCCCGATCGCGCCGGCGGCGCGAAACTGCCTCTCGTTCACATCGTGGATCTTCGGGCCGACCAGCCGAAGACCCGCCCAAGCGACACGCCCGACGCCGACGCCGCGTTTGCGATGGCCGTGAGTCAGCCGCTCGATTCGGCGCTGCGCGACCGCCTCGCGAAGGGAGAGCAGAGCATTCTGCTGCTCAATCGCCGCGGCTACTCGGCGTTCGTGCAGTGCGGCACCTGCGGCGACGTCGCCGTCTGTCCCAACTGTAGCATCAGTCTCACCTATCACCGCACCCCGGAGCGGCTCGTCTGCCACTACTGCCAGCATTCCGAACCGCTGCACGTCGTCTGTCCACGCTGCGGCGGGTCTCGACTGCGCCAGCGAGGACTCGGCACGCAGCAGGTGGAGCGGCTGCTCAGCGAACGCTATCCGAGCGCTCGCATCGCACGCATGGATGTGGACACCACGAGCGGCAAGTGGGCGCACACCGAGATACTCGACCGCGTGGGGTCGGGCGAGGTGGACATCCTCCTCGGAACGCAGATGATCGCGAAGGGACTGGATTTTCCGAACGTCACGCTCGTCGGCGTGATAGACGCGGACGTCGGAATCAACCTGCCGGACTTCCGCGCGAGTGAGCGCTGTTTCCAGTTGCTCAGTCAGGTCGCCGGACGCGCGGGGCGTGGGCCGAAGGGCGGCGAGGTGTTCATCCAGACGCGCTCTCCGTCACACCACGCTGTGAAGTGCGCGGTGACACACGACTATCATCGTTTCGTGCACGAGGAGCTTTCCGGGAGAAAACACCCGGTGTATCCGCCCTATGTGCGCATCGCGAACGTCGTGTTGAGCGGCACGGAGGAGGAGGCAACCGCGCGTCTGGCGACGCGAACCGCCACCTGGCTGCACAAGCTCCTTGCGGCGCGACCGGCTCCGGGCGTGACCGTGATCGGGCCAGCACCCTGTCCGGTGGAGCGCGTGAAGAACCGGTGGCGCTGGCATGTGCTGATCAAGGCCGAGCGTTCGCAGGATCTGGGGCGCGTGGGGCGGTATCTGGTCGAGCGATTCGAGGTGCCGAAGCAGTTCGGGTTGCGGATGACCCTGGATCGCGATCCGGTGGCGCTTCTTTGATCGGCGCTGCGCCTGCGTTTCAAAAGCGTCGTTCGTTGAGAATCGCGGATCCCGCGGATTACCGCAGATCCAGCGGATTACCTGAACTGATCTGCTTGATCCGTTTGAATCCTCTTGGATCCGCGTTCCCGACGCACAACGCTGTTTCCGTTCCGATCGAGACAGCTTGTCTGACCGTGCCACGCCTATGATCTTTCCAGTGTGACTTCCTTTCCTCAGCCGGACTTCAATAAGCCGCCGTTCATCGGCTTCCCGGACGCCCAGTTCGTCGCTGCGCCTGCCGATGGCGTCCTCCCCGAAGGATTCTTCTCGACGACCAATCTTCCCACCTACGTGCGCGTGAACGGCTCGTGGCGCATGCCGCGCGAGCCGCGCATGGACTCCGCGCTCGTGCTCGACTTAGAGGGCGAGCTCTGGATCCGGGAAGGGCGACGCGTGCGTCGCGGCGATCTCGTAGCCGTGGGAGAAGCCGAGGACGGGCGCCAGGGAATTTACGTCGACGTCGCGGGATTTCTGGGCGACGTGCATGACGACGGCGAGTTCAAGTTCATGGCGAGCGAAGTATCTCGCGAAAAGCCGATCGACTACTCGCTCATGGCGCGCATTCTCATCGACGAGCGCGATCGCGGCGGCTATCCCGTCTGGGTCACAGGTCCGGCACTCGTGCACTCGCGCGCGCGCAACGACATGGTCTGGTTCATCCAGAATGGTTTCGTCGGAGCGCTGCTCGCCGGCAATGCGGTCGCGGTGCACGACATCGAGGCGTCGATCTTCGGCACGACGCTTGGCATGACGGGGCAGGGAGAGAACACGCAGGGCGGCCATGGGCTGCACATGCGCGCCATCAACAAAGTGCGCGCCGCCGGTTCGATCAAGGCCGCGGTCGACGATGGGACTATCACGAGCGGGATCATGCACGCGTGCGTCACGAAGAACATTCCCTTCGTGCTCACCGGTTCCATCCGCGACGATGGCCCGCTTCCCGACGTCATCACCGATGCGCTCGCCGCACAGGACGCGATGCGCGTTCATGCGATCAAGGCGACGATGGCGATTCTCATCGCGACGGCGCTGCACGCCATCGCCACCGGCAACATGCTGCCCGCCTTTGTCACGGAGCGCGATGGCTCGCTTCGCGAGCTGTCCACGATCTGTGTCGATTCATTGGAGTTCGTCGTGAGCAAGCTGAAGGACCGGGGGACCCACCAGGCGTTCGGTGTCGTCACGAACGCGCAGGACTTCATGCACATTCTCCGGCTGTACGTCGAACGCGAACTCGACTAGCGTGGGACGCCGGTGACCGCATGAACGACGAGACACGGACGCGATTTCTCACCGCGATCGCCACGCAGCTACCCGCCGAGCGGGTGATCGAGGTGCATCTCTTCGCGGCAATGCGGCAGGGCGGCATGGAGAGTGGCATCGCCGTGATCGCGCTGGAGCGGGATGAGACCCCCGCAGAGCCGCGCGCGCAGGAGAGCGAGGCTCCGGTGGCGCCGGTGCCTGCGTCGCGCTACACCATCTACAGCGCACGCTATCGATACACGCTCAAGGGGCTCGACCGCGGCAAATGGGAGGTGTCGGTGACCGAAGAGGCCGATGCGCCGCTGCTCACAGTCGATGCCGTCGTGCGGGGCGTACAGCGCAGGTCCGGCGACGCGGATGAGGTGATCCGTCTGTCAGGCGACGAGTTTCGCGCCGCGTTGCCTATGGCGCAACCCGCTTCTTGAGCACCACGCGCCCCGCAACACCCGTGTATGCGCCGACGAGCGAGTCGCCGACCTGCGTGCCGACGAATGTCGCGATGCCCTGTCGCGAGTCCTGGTTGACGAGGAACTGCAACTCGATGCGAGTGCCATCGCGCGCGCCCGCGATGCCGTCGCGTGCAGTGAGCTTCCGGTCACGTGAGTACCAACCGCTCAGCGACGCGAAGGTCGTACCGGGCGTTTCGACGTAGAGTCGCATCACGTCCACGATCGGCGGGCCCTGCGCCCGCTCGTAGTCGCCTTCCAGCGCCGGCTCGACCGGCTGCTGTGTGACGTCGAGCGTTCGCGCCCCGATCACCACGCTCGACCCGAACAGCCCGATGCCGCCCTGCAGACGATTGATGATTCCCGTACCGGTGAAGGGATCGTTGCGAGAGCGGTAATAGTCGAAGTAGTTGGTGTCGACGGCGAAGACGGTATACGTCTGCTGAAAGCCGGGAATGAAGAGGCGCTGGAGGTCCGAGGCGAAGACGTTGCGCAGATTGCCCGCGAGCTGCAGGTGCGTCGTATCGCTGAACAGGAGAAACGGACCGAATGGCGATTCGATGCGAAGGCCATACATGCGTGCCGCAGGAACCGCGTGCCAATTCAGCGTGAGCGTGTCGCGATCGCGGCTGAAGGGAAGGAGCAGTGCTCCCGTGACCTGTGTGAAGGGCGCGGTATTGGGAACGACGGTCGCGCCCGTGACGACGCTTCCGTCAGTCGTCCGAACCGTGAGGGTGTACCGGGCGCCAGGACGAATGGGATACTTGAGGGGGTCGGTCTTGAGCACGTAGCGTCCCGCGCCATACGTCTTCGCCGGGTCGGCGTACTGGATCTCGGAGCCGGCGAGGGTACCGTCGGGCCCTGAAATGATCACCTGCGCCTTTGTGACTGGCACACCATAGCCGGTGTTGATCGGATCGAGCGCATCAAAGCGCCGATCGTCGTTGATCAGCACACTGCCCGACAGGGTCCGCTCGACAAGCACCTCCTGCTGAATGGCGCCCGGATCGAGCACCGCATGCACGACGATTTGCGTCGGCGCCACCGCGATCGCCTTCTCGTCGAACGTGCACGCCGCCGCGCCGATCACCATGCATGCGCCGAGAAACGGCGGCAGACCGAAGCGCCGCATCAGAAAGTCACCGTGAGCCCGATGCTCGGCAGGAAGGGAAACTGCGACGCCGCTTCGCGCGTGGGGGGATTCTTCGTGTAGTCGAAGGTGTAGATGAAGACGTTCTGTGCGTTGTACGCATTGACGACGCTCAGGTACGGCATGAGATGCAATCCCCGCCACTCCCCCGCACGCGAGACACCGAGGTCGAGACGCTGGAAGAGCGGATAGCGCTCGCCGTTGCGTGTGCCGCCAACAGGCTCCAGCGCGAACGGGCCCTGATCGTCGAAGCTGTGCGTGCGCGGATTGTACACGCGTCGCACGAGCTGACCCACGATGTCGGTGTACGGCGTGCCGCTCGCAACGCCGAGTCGCGCCGAGAATGTGTAGTGTGAGCCCGGCTTGTAGGTGCCCACGACGTTGAGGTTGTGCCGCCGGTCGTGTCCTGGCCAGTACGCGACGCCGTTCCGCTCGCGCGTGCTCACGCCGTACGTGTACGCGAGCCAACCCCCGAACGGTCCGACGTCGAGCTGGCGGAGAAGCAGGTCGAATCCATACGACGTTCCCCTCGATTCCAGGAACTCGTCGCCGCGCACAGCGGGGTCGTCAGCGGTGTTCTGCTCGAGCAGATGGTCGTACTGTTTCACCCAGCCTTCGACGCGTGTGAAGCGTAGTGGCCCCAGCCACCGCTCCATCCCGAGCACGTAGTGCCGCGCCTTCGACACCGGGACGTACTGGTCGCTTACGACCCAGAAGTCGAAGACGCGCACCGGGATGTCTTCCCGATTGAGCGAGTGCAGCCATTGCGCGTACTCGCCGACCGCCGCGGTGAGCGCCAGATCCGGCGTGACGAAGTACTTCACCGCGACGCGCGGCTCGAGACCGCTCCAGTTGCGACCGGTGAGATGCTCGGCGCGCACCCCCACCTCGGCGATCAGCTTCCTCGTCGGCTTCCACTGCTCCTGGTAGTAGAGCGCGCTCGCCGTGGGATGCTGCGCGAGCTCGAAGATGCTCGACTGCGTCGCGCTCGAGTTAACGTCGTAGCGGATCTCATAGCCCGACGCCTCGTAGCCGAGCCGTCGCTCATGCGTGCCGCGATGCCAATGTACGTCGCCGGCAACACGCAGCTCGTGCACGCTGTTGGTGAGCGAGAAGGCGCCGCCGCCCAGATCGAGCCCGGTCGCGAAGCGCGTGAACGACACGTGCTGTTCCGTGCCGACGCTGTCCGCCAGGCCGAGCAGCGGAAGGCGTACGCTATCGCGCCAGACATCGCGCAGCGTGGCGCCGACGAGCTGATTCGCCCACCCGAACACGAACTTTCCACCACCACCGCCCGCCGACGCAGAATCACCAAGGGTCGCGAAATCGCCGTCGAGCACGTCGGACCCCGCATAGGCGCTGACCTCGAGGCGGAGATCGCCCTTGCCGAGCGCGCGCACACCGTGAAACTGCGCATCGGAGAAGTGATACGGAAAGCTCTTGTCGCTCAGCGCGGAGACGAGCTTGTCGGCATACGTTCTCCGTCCCGACATCGTCCAGCTCGAGCGTCCATCGGCGCTGGCGCTGCCGAGCGTGAGACTCGACGAGATCACGGACACCGTCGCGGTGCCGTGAATGCCGGCGCGCTCCGGCTCGGCGGAGGTGACGTCCAGCACGCTCGAAAGGCGACCGCCGTGCGAAGCCCCGAACCCTCCGGTCAGCAGGTCGATGGAGCCGACCGTCTCGTCGAGAAAGGTGCTGAACAACCCGCCGAGGTGGAACGGATTGTAGATCGGATACCCGTCGAGGAGGATGAGGTTCTGATCCGATTCGCCGCCGCGTACGTTGAATCCCGACGAGAAGTCGTTGCGAGCATTTACGCCCGGCAGTAGCTGAACGGCGCGCAGAATGTCGGGCTCACCGAACGAGGGAACGTTCTTCGCATTGTTCGCCGTGAGCGAGATCGCACCGATGCTCGGGCTCAGCTCGAACCGGTCACGCTCGGGAGACTTGGCGCGGGCGCGAACGGCAGTGAGCGTGACCGGCGCGTCGGCGATGGCGAGCGTTACGGTCGTCGTCGCGCCCGCTCGCACGACCACCACACGTTCGATCGCGCGCGTGCCGATCTGGCGCGTGCGAAGGGTGTAGGTGCCAGGCGCCAGGTCGGCGAGCGCAAAGTGTCCGGATGCGGCGGTGAGCATTCCGCGCCCCGTGCCGTCCAGCGTCACGGCGACGCCCGGTTTCGGCGCTCCCGTTGCACTGTCGACGACTGTTCCCTCGATCGCACCGCGGGCCGGCGCGGCTTGCGCCTGCGCGCGCTGTGCCACGGCGAGCGCTGCGACGACGATGAGTGCGAGAGTACGGGCGAGGACCGTAGCGCGACGATACATTTCGCGGAGGCGGGACGTG
>Ga0208080_1000125_pt1 | contig 37303 bp, 38 predicted proteins | sample NGESurdeep092012_3_FD_184476 | JGI IMG/M metagenome (GOLD analysis project Ga0208080, IMG submission 184476) | Arctic peat soil microbial communities from Barrow, Alaska - NGEE Surface sample 210-3 deep-092012 (SPAdes) | ecosystem: Environmental > Terrestrial > Soil > Wetlands > Peat ...
CTTCGTCGCAGAACGCTTTCTCATGGTCGTCTACTTCCCAATTCCGTTCGCCGCGGTCCGTTCCGGCACTTTAGCCCGTTTTTCCACGGGCTGTTAGGAGAATGAACTTCTATCGGAAGCTCTTCGATGGGGCGGGGCGGGCAAGAGTACTTGAGAGATGGACTCCGCTGGTTCCGAGTGAAGAACTGGGTTTTGGTGACTTGCGGGTGGAAGTCGTTGAGACGCCAGGTCATACCCCCGGTGGAGTGACCTTCAGAATCGGAGACTGGCTGTTTCCGGGAGACCTCCTCCTCCCAGCCGGGGCGGGTCGGACAGACCTTCCCGGTGGAGACCGTACCGCGCTACAAGGAAGCCTCGCCGCGATCGGTCTGCTCCCGCCGCATCTGAAGGTGCATCCCGGACATGGCGATTCGTTTCCGCTCGGAGAGGGTCTCAAAGTGGCCTGGAGGAGGCTTTCCTAATGCAGATGATAGGAATTGAGGCGCTGGAATTCTCGCTGCCGGCTGCTGTGGTTACGAACGTCGATCTCGCTGCAGAGAACCCTTCCTGGCGGATGGACGATGTCGCGGCGAAAGCAGGAGTCCTCTCGAGACACGTGGCATCCTCGGGGGAGACGGCACTGGATCTGGCTGCCCGGGCCTGCGAAGAAATCGGGCGATCCGTGCCCCTGGAAGATTTGGATGGAATCGTCTTCTGCACGCAGACCCCGGACTACGTGATGCCGTCGAACGCCTTCCTTCTCCAGGAAAGGCTAGGCCTTAAGGACAGGATCCTCGCGTTCGACTTCAACTTGGCGTGCTCTGGTTTCGTCTATGGACTTGCGATCTGTCGGGGCCTAATCCTGGGTCGCCAGGCGCGACGCCTTCTGCTGGTCAATGCCGATACTTACACCCGACTGATTAATCCGGGAGATCGCTCGGCTCGCGTGTTGTTCGGCGACGGTGCAGCCGCGACGGTTGTGTCGGCGGGAACAACGAGATTGAGACTGATCGATTTTGAATTGTGGAGCAGCGGCAGAAGCTGGAGAAAGTTCTGGGTGCCAGCCGGGGGATTTCGACAGCCGAAGGGTGGGGAAAGCAAACGGATTGAAATTGACGCCAGCGGGAACAGGCGGACGCCAGAAGACATCCACATGGATGGACTGGGCGTCTGGAAGTACATCAATTCGGCCGTGCCGGAGCAGGTCGACAGCCTCCTCTCGCGCAACAACCTGACTCGCAGCGACGTGGATCTTTTCGTGTTCCACCAGGCGAGCGCGATGACACTCGATTCACTCGAGCGACGGATGGGGATTCCGCGCGCGAGGTCCTTCAGGAATCTCGAGACGGTGGGGAACATCGTGTCGGCGTCGATTCCGGCCGCGCTGTCCCGTGCCATCCGGGAGGGGCGCATCAAGAGCGGAATGCGCATCCTTGCCGCGGGATTCGGCGTCGGGCTGTCGGCCGGGTCCGTCCTGATGGAGGCATAGGTGGAGGACGGCACGACGAGGCGCCTGCTGGACCGGATCCGCGAGGGAGGGGAAAAGCCGGCGCTGGTTCGGGGCGGCCTGTCGGCGACCTTCGCCGAGACCGTGAACCAGGCGGAGGAGCTTCGGGAGAGACTTCACGATGCTTCGGTCCGGGCCGGAGACGTCGTCCTTCTGAGGGGTGACTTCTCGCCGGGCTCCGCGGCTGCGCTCCTGGCGCTTGCGTCGCTGGGCGCCATCTGCGTGCCGGACGTGCGGACGAATCGCCGGGGTGCCGAGCAGAAGATGGAGATCGCCGGTGCGACCATGTGCGTCGACATCGGGGATGACGACGGTGTCGTCCTGAGAGGGGAGCCCACGAGAGGAGGCCATCCCTACTACGAGGAGCTGGTTGGCCGCGGTCACCCGGGGCTGGTGCTCTTCACGTCGGGTTCCACGGGCGAGCCGAAGGCGGCGGTCCACGATCTCGCCCGGCTCCTGGAGAAGTTCCTCGTCCTGCGGCCGGCATGGCGGACGCTGGCGTTCCTCGTCTTCGACCACTGGGGCGGGCTGAATACCCTCTTCCACGCGCTTGCGAATGGATCGACTCTCGTCGCCCTCCAGGGTCGAGATCCGGACGACATCTGCGCCTTGATCGAGGCCCACAGGGTCGAGCTACTCCCGGCGTCTCCGACGTTCCTGAACCTGCTCCTCATGTCCAGGGCTTACGAGAGACACGATCTCTCGAGTCTTCGCGTGATCACCTATGGCACCGAGCCGATGCCCGAGCCGACCCTCCGGAGGCTGGTGGCGACCTTCCCGGGCGTAAAGCTCCAGCAGACGTATGGCCTGATCGAAGTCGGCGTCCTGCGCTCACAGTCCCGGAGCGCGGATTCGCTCTGGGTCCGGCTGGGGGGCGAGGGCTTTCAGACACGGGTGCGCGAAGGAATGCTCGAGATCCGGGCGGAGTCGGCGATGCTGGGCTACCTGAACGCGCCGAGCCCGTTCACGGAGGACGGGTGGTTCATGACCGGTGACGCCGTCGAGGTAGACGGCGACTTCTTTCGCATCCTCGGCCGGAAGTCTGAGTTGATCAACGTGGGAGGGGAGAAGGTCTACCCGGCCGAGGTTGAAGGCGTGATCCAGGAGATGGAGAACGTCGTGGAGGCGACCGTCTGGGGCGAGCGGAATGCCCTCGTAGGGCGAGTCGTCTGTGCTCAGGTGCTGCTGAAGAACCCGGAGGACCCGGGCACGGTCGCCCGAAGGGTGAAGGCCTACTGCCGCGAACGTCTCGAACCGTTCAAGGTGCCGGTCCGGGTTGTCGTGGGAGGCGAATCGACGGTTTCCGAGAGGATGAAGAAGAACCGGCGTGGCGGCACGGGCTCGGGCGGGGGGCCCGGAACCTAGTGACGCCGGTGAGGGTTCTCGCGCGGACGCTCTCCGACGTGATCTCGGACCGGCTGGCGGACGGCCTCGACGATGCCCGGGGGCTCCTTGCCTTTTCGTCAGGCCGGAAGGCGGCATTTCAGGAGAACCCTTCGCGCGAGGGCCGGGATCACGTGGCGCAGCTGGTGGCGGTGTCCGGCTGCCAGCCTGTCGGGCGTCTCGACCTCTTTCCGGGGGCGATCGAAGCCGGGGGGACGCGGTTCCCGGTCCTGTTCGGATCGAACCTGTTCGTGGAGCCGGAGCATCGAAGCACGGGAGCAGGGCTGATGCTCCTTCTCCGCTGGCAGGCGGCCGCTCCGGTTTCCGCGGGTTGCGGGGCATCGCAGGCCGCGCTCCCTCTGTACCTCGGCTTGAAGTGGGAGCACCGGGCGATGGAGCGTCGCCTCCTCCCCTTTACGGTGCGTCCGATCGTCCAGCGAGCCCTCAAGAAAAGAGGAATGGCAAGGGGGCTCGCGCTGCTGCCGGATCTCGCGCTGTCCGCGCGAAGGACGCTTCAGTTCCGAGGGTCTCGTCGCGGGATCGAGGCGGTGCCCGCATCATCACCCCTGGGCCCGGAGTTCGATGAACTTCGATCTTCGGGCGACCGACCGAGGTTCGTTCGGGATCGCGCCTGGCTGGAGTGGTGCATCTCCCACAGATTCGGGTGTGGGGCGCGAGACGAGCGACGACTGTTCGTCCTGAGGGTGGGGGGCGGCCGGACCGAGGGGTATCTCCTGCTGAAGTTCCGTCATTACGCGGTCGCCTCGCGCCGGGAGTTCCCGGACGTGACGATCGGCTCGCTCGTGGACTGGCAGGTACGACCCGGCTCGACTATCGGACTCCTGGACGTCATCGTGACTGCAGCCAGGTTGACGCGCGCCGGCGGCGCGGACGTGTTCGAGGTTTGCTGTCCGGACCGCGAGACGTCCGATGCCGCGCGGAGAGCGGGAATGCTCCGGGCGGGAGCGCTTCACCTCGTGATGCGGACGAGACGCGTGGGCGCGCCCGCGGCCATCCCGCCGCTGGCGTCTGGCTGGGATCTTCGGCCTGGAGAAGGGGACCATGTTTTCTCCTGACATGACGAGCCAGATGAGCGTCATCCTGAACGCGGACGACTTCGGTTGGGACTCGGATACCGTTGATACCACGATCGAGTGCTTCGACCGTGGCCGGCTGACGAGCGCGTCCGTGATGACGAACATGCCCCGAGCAGACCGCGCGCTGGAGTTCGCCTCGACGCACCCCGGGTTCGGCTTTGGGCTCCACCTCTGCTATTGCAGTGACGGCGACGAGTATCCGCTCTCTCCGGCGAGCGAGATCCCAGATCTCGTAGGGCGCGACGGGCAGTTTCTGCCGTCGAACGAACTCCGACGGCGGGCGCTTGTCGGAAGGGTGAGCGTGGCTCAGCTTGTGGTCGAGACGCGAAGGCAGATTGCGAAGATGGTGGCGGCAGGAGTGCAGCCGACGCACGTGGATTCGCACGGGCACCTGCACAAGTTCAAGCCCTTCCGGGAGGCTCTTCGGGTCGTCTTGCCGGAGTTCCGGATATCCCGTGTGCGCGGGGTTCAGGACATCTACATCGCGGGAAAGAGGAGGAGCCCGACGTACTGGCTCAGAAAGCCTTGGCAGACCCGCCTCGCTCGCCTGTTCGCCACCGCCGATCACTTCTACATGCCCGCGAGCGACGGCCCGGCACCGTGGCCGGACAAGCTCCTCGATGTCGTGGGGCCTGGGATCCTCGAGGTAGGTATACATCCCGGGAAGGAGCAGAGCTGGAGAGCGAAGGAGGTCGAGGACCTCGGGCGATTCGTCGAACGCCTGCGGGGGTCTGGAGTCGAGCTTGCCACGTGGGCGAAGGTGGGGGCGGACGGCTGCCGCCGCCACCCTCGGGCGGTCTCGCGGCGACCGGCGACGTGACCGCCCCGCGACTCCTCTTCGTCAACCAGTACGCCTTCCCGGACGAGGCAGCGACGGCACAGCTCTTGGCGGACCTTGTCGATACGTGCCGGAGAGCGGGAGCTGAGTGCCGGGTGGTCTGCTCGGACCGTTCCTACGCGAACGCCGCCCGCCGGTACCCTCACGAAGAGGTACTGAACGGCGTCCGCTACTCCCGCGCCGCCGCCACGGGTTTCGGGCGCTCGAGCCGCCTCGGACGGGTGATCGACTACGCAACCTTCTTACTCGGGGCGATGGGACGGCTGCTTTCCGGTCATCGACCAGATGTAGTTCTGGGGATGTCTACGCCGCCAATCCTCGGGGCGCTTGCGGTGCTGGCTGCGCGACTCCGCGGCTGCCGCAGCGCTTACTGGGCGATGGACGTGTACCCGGACTTGGCGTTCGAATTGGGCGCGATGAAACCGAATTCGGTCCTGGGACGGGCCTTCGCTGTGCTCTCGCGCTGGACGCTGCGGCGGGCCGACCTGGTGATCGCCCTTGGGGAGACGATGGCAGGGCGGCTTTCCATGGCGGGGGCCCGGAACGTGGCTGTGGTTCACAACTGGGCGGACGGCGACGCGATCCGACCGATGAAGGCAGAAGAGAGCAGGATTTCGGCGGAGAGAGAATGGACGGGGAAGTTCGTCGTTCTCTATTCGGGAAACCTGGGTCTTGCCCATGAGTTCGACACGCTGCTGGCGGCGGCCGAGGCCCTTCGCGAGGAGGGCGTTCTCGTCGCTTTCTGTGGCGGAGGCCCGCGAAGGGCCGAGGTGGAGGCCGAGGCAGAGCGCCGGTCTCTGACCAACGTAGAGTTTCACCCTTCGGTCTGCCGTGAAGAGCTGGGCGACCTGCTCGCGGCTGGGCAGCTGCACGCTGTGACAATGAGGCCCCGAATGGCGGGGCTGCTGGTGCTGAGCAAGGTGTATGGGATTCTCGCGGCGGGGCGGCCGGTGCTTTACGTGGGGCCCGCCGAAGGGGAGATCCACGACATCGTGACGAAGGGCAACGTCGGCGCTTCTATCCGAGGGGGAGACGTGAAAGGCCTCGTGGCCGCGATTTCGCGTTACCGCTCGGACGAGGCGCTTCGCACCGAGACTGGCAGGCGAGCGCGAGAGCTGTTCGAGGGGAACTTCAGACGGGATGGTCAGGCGAGGAAGATCCTGGACCTCCTCGAACGGGCAACGGCACATAGCAGGCCCGGAAGGATCCGGTAATGCTGGATTCGTTGAACCGCGGGCTCCGCACGATTCTCGAACAGAGAACTCGTCGATGGCGCTTCCGACGGAGTCTTCCGCCAGACCTGGGAAAGGCATCCATCATGGTGTCTCCGTCCTGTGGACTGAGATTCTTGTTCCGCCCGATGGAGCAAATCGATCCGGCACTTTTGGCGATCGCACGGACCGAAGTGTGCCGTGGCCAGAAGGTGTGGGACGTCGGTGCCAATGTGGGGCTCTTCGCGGTTGCCGCCGCCGCCAAGAGTGGGCCCGAGGGGGCCGTAATGGCACTGGAGCCGGACCCTTGGCTCGCAGACATGCTGCAGGAAACTGCGTCCGGGCTGCCAGATAGTTTTGCGAGAGTCGACGTCCTGTCACTGGCGGTGGCGAGTGCGATTTCCGTCCGAAGGTTTCATCTGGCACGTCGGTCGCGGGGTTGCAACTTCCTCGATGGGTATGGCCTTTCGCAGACGGGGGGCAGTCGGAACGAAATCGCAGTCGCTGCGGTCACCCTGGACTGGCTCGAGGCCGAATTCGGCCGTCCGAACCTGATCAAGATCGATGTTGAAGGAGCCGAACTCGAGGTCTTGACCGGCGGAGAACACGTCCTCTCCGGCTCGAGGCCTACCCTGCTGGTCGAGGTCGAAGAAGAATCTGCGGATGCCGTCACGGAGTTCCTCGTGTCGCGCGACTACGATCTTTTTGACGCGGAGGTTCAGCCCGCCGCGAGAAACCCTCTTTCCCGTGCCTGCTGGAACACGCTCGCTCGACCGCGAGGAGCGGTCATGCAGAAATGACGGACTCGCGAAAGTCGAGATCGCGTTGTTCCATACGTTTTTGTGCTGTTTCACCGGTCTCGTCCCGCGGGAAGACGCGCGGGACATCCTGCTGGCATCGGATATGGCCTTGGTCTTCCTGCGCCGTAGCGATGTGTTCGAGACCGTGATCCCATCGAAGATGCTTGAGGCCTTTGCGGCGGGTTGTCCCGTGGTGCTCGGCGTTCGTGGCGAGGCGAAGCGAATCCTCGAGGAAGCGCATGCCGGCGTTGCGATCGAGCCGGAGGACCACTATGCCCTCGCCGCCGCAGTAGCCGACCTGGCAGATTGCCCTCGGAGGCGAGCCGAAATGGCGGCTGCTGGTCGCCTCTTCGTGGATCGAGAGTATAACCGCGTGAAATGGGCGACTCGTTACCTGGGAATGCTCGAGGACGTGGCGAAACTGAGCTGCTCGCGATGACAGGATGAAAGTCCTCTGGCTCCTGATACCGGCCGCCGTTTCGATGGCACTGGCTTACCTGCTGACGCCGCTGGCGCGCCGGCTTGCGCTGTTCGTGGGGGCTGTGGACCAGCCCGGAGCCCGGAAGGTGCACAAGCAGCCCACGGCCCGGATGGGGGGGCTGGCGGTCATCGCGGCGGTGGCGGTCGTGCTGGCAGCGGCGGCCATGGGTTTCGGGCGGCTCGCGCCCTGGGCGCCGGCTAACGTTATCCGTGGCATCGGACTCGGGCTCCTGCCGGTGCTGGTTGTGTCGATTTGGGACGACATCCGGCGGCTTCGCGCGCTGCCGAAGTTCCTGGCGCAGGCATTCGGGGCCGCGTTAGCGGTTGCACACGGGGTTTCTCTGACGCACGAGGTGCATCTCTTCGGAAACTCGGTGGAGCTGGGCCCAGTCGCGGTAGTGGTGTCGATTCTCTGGATCGTAGGCGTCACAAACGCCTTCAACATCGTGGATGGGTTGGATGGCTTGGCGGGGGGGTTGGCGCTGATCTCGGCAGGGAGCCTGGCCGCGGTCTTCTTCATGTCTGGGAACAACCCGATGGGCGGGACGGCACTGGTGGTGGCGGGCGCGATCATCGGCTTCCTGCCGTACAACGTCTACCCTGCGGAGGTCTTCCTGGGCGACACGGGTTCGGCCTCGATCGGGTTCGTCCTCGCCTGCCTAGCGCTGAAGGGGGGCTCCACACTGTCGGCGGGGCTTGCGACTCTGGTGCCGGTCTTCATCTTGGGGCTGCCGGTGGCCGAGACGCTGGTTTCGATGGCGCGGCGGCTGGTGAAGCGAGTCGAGAGCCGGTCCACGAGCGGCGTCTTCGAGGCAGATAGGGGGCATTTCCACCATCGGCTGCTGGAGCTTGGCTTAGACGAACGGCGGACCGTCCTACTACTGTGGAGCATAGGGCTCCTGCTGGGACTGCTGGGGCTACTTTCCATCCTTTTCACGGCGCGGCAAGCGGGGCTGCTGCTTGTGGCCATCCTGGTGGCGGCCTTCGTCGGCTTGGCACGGCTCGGATACGAAGAGTTCGCCGTCTTTCGCAAGGGGGTCGCCCTACGGCTCTACGGCGCGCCGGTGTTGAACCGGTCACTGTTCGTCGTGTTTGTCGACCTTGCGCTGGTGGCATGCGCCATCTGGCTGGCGATTGGGCTGAAGTGGGACGACTGGGGGTTTGGAACCCATCGGGCGACAGCACTGGAAATGGCTGCGGTCCTCGCGCCTGCTACGGTCGGTGGGCTATGGCTGATGGGGCTCTACCGTCGTGCGTGGCGAGTGGCGGGGATGGAGGACGTCGTCCGGCTGGGGCTGGCAGTTGCAACCTCGACCTTCACGGGGCTCGCGCTAGACTGGATGGTGTTGAGCGGAGAGGTGCCGCTGTCGCTCTTCTTCATCTACGCTTTGGCGAAGGCTGCTCTGTCGGCCCTGCTCCTTGCCGGCTGGCACGGCCATCAGCTCGCGGACGGTCTACTGGGCCGACCGGGAAAGTGTCCGAAGTGCGGCATGAATCTGGAGTCGAAGTCCTGACCGATCTCGTGCGCGGAATGGCGCTCGAACCGCGAACGATCTCGCTGGAAGACGCGCCGAATCCCGAGCTTGTCGACATGAAGCGCCGGCGCGACCGTGAACGAAAACGGCGCGCTCCATTACAGTGCGGCGGGAGATGAGCGCGACGTCGCCCACGCCGGTCCACCGTAGCGCGTACTACTGGATCGCAGTGGTGTCGTGGCTGGTCGCCACGCTCTACACTTGGCCGGTTGCTCTGAGCTTTGAGGATGAAGTGGGCTACGTCGGCGCGGCGCGCATGTTGCGTGGCGGAGCCGTCCAGCCGTCAATCACCATGCCGGGCATCTAAGGCCGACCTTCGCAACGTGAAGCGCGACAGGCGTCGTCTTCGCTCAATATTCCGGGCGCCCTCTGTCGCCTATGTTACGGACTAAGTAGTACTATCCCTAAATCGCCCTCCAGGATGCCCTGCAACCGGCGATGTACCTCTCGGCCATAGCACAGGCAGGGCCCCTGAAGGCCACCACAACGCTCTCCACGCTGACCCTTTGCGGTTGATCACGGCGTATCGCAGCTCCGTCTCCGCCGGCCAGTTCGTCCCTTCCAGCCCCGGCTGCTCCAGAGACCGGAAGAGGTCCGGCTGCAGTGCTTCGAGGTGCTTCACCAGCCGCCGGTTCTCCGGATCGCGGCAGCGACCTGCAAGGAGCCGCCCGACGTCCCTTTCCAGTTCCGCCCTCTCTCGTCGGAGCCGTCGAAGGCTCAAGGCTCCTTCGTCGCGAAGGTCGCGCACTACGAAGGCGCGCTTGAGGGTCGCCTTGACCGCCCGCGGCAGCCGCGCCGAACCTTCTCGCGCCGTCTCGAGCATCTCGTGGCACCGGCGAAGCAGATGGCCCAGGCAGGCCTGACGGCTGGCCTTGGCGAACTTGCGGTAGGGCGCCCAATCGTCCGAGGCGATGGTCCCGGCGTAGTCGGCGCCGAGCAGTTCGGCTGCCTCCGGGTAGAGGCGGCCGGCTGCAATTGCGATTATCGGTCCGAACGACGAAGATCGTGGTGGTGCAATACTGCCTACCGGGCCATGGCGGTGACGCGTTGCGGTTAATTGAGGTGCGTCGGCGCATCACCCGGGGGCAGCCGAAATGAATAACGGATAATGCAGAACGATGAGCGAAGAATGCGCGGACGGGAGCGCCGCGCCGAGGATTCGCGGATGACACTTTCGCCGCGTCGAGCGATAGCAGGTGCCATCTCTCTCGCGTTCATCGTTCGCGTCGCGATAGCAGTAGGCGCGTACGCGCGATCGAGCGACGTCCAAATGTTCTACGGTGGGGACACAGCTTCGTATCTCGCGCCAGCGCGGGAGCTCCTTCGCGCGAGGACCTTCGCGGTCGGCGACGAGCCTGAAGTGTTTCGAACGCGTGGGGACCCCTTGCTGCTCATCGTAGGGCTGCCGCTGGGTGGCGGCAGATTCCGACATCCGGTGATGCCTGAAGTCTGCGTCTTCGCGGCGTGCGCCCTCGCGTGCAGAAAGGCGGCAGCTTCGCCGAGGAACGGCGCGCCGTCATCGATCGCCCGCAGCGTAGCCCAACCGACAAGACGCACTGTCCACGCCTGCACAGACGCCCGATCCGCCGTAGTACGCCGTCATCTTCACGTTCAGCGTGAAGGAGCGGACGCGCGAGATCGGGACGCGATTTGGCACGAGCAGCAGGCGCCGCGGAGCACGATCGGTCCGCTCAGGCGGCATCGCCACCATTTTCTCGGCCATGTCTTCATAGCCGTCGGCGACGTCAGTACGCATCGACTCGTGGCGCAGTTCGAGGGGTCACAAGAGCTCTGCCGATGACTGCCTTCGCTCCGCGCGCTGACGTCGAGCCGGTTTTCGAGATCCGCCCGGCGCACGGATTCCCCTGGCCGAACCTCAAGGAGTTGTGGGAGCACCGCGGACTCTTCAGGTTTCTGGTCTGGCGCGACATCAAAGTGAGGTACGCACAGACGCTCCTCGGTCTCGCATGGGTCGTCCTCCAGCCGCTGTTCTCGATGGCGATTTTTGCCTTCGTCTTCGGCCGGCTCGTTCGCGTGCCGTCGGACGGCGCGCCATACCCGCTCTTCGTGCTCGTCGCTCTCACTCTGTGGATCAACTTCGCCGGAGCGGTCTCCGGTGCATCCGGAAGCCTAGTGGGACATGCGCAGATGATCGGGAAGGTGTACTTCCCACGACCATATATTCCGCTCGCGCAAGTGTGTGCATCCCTTTTCGATACCCTCGTCGCATTGTTGCTCCTGGTCCCGGTACTGTTGGCTCTCGGAGTGAAGCCGTCTCCGTGGGCGATCCTGGTCATTCCACCCGCCGTCGGTGTAATGTTTCTCGCCGCGGCGGGCGTTGGATCATCGCTCGCTGCATTGAATCTTCGCTATCGGGACATACGCTATGCAGTCCCTTTTATGATTCAAGTTTGGATGTTCGCCTCGCCCGTCGTCTACCCGGTCTCCATCGTTCCATCGCATTTACGGCTGCTTTTCGCAATCAACCCGATGGTCGGAGTCATCGAATCGTGCAGGGCGACGCTCTTGCGGACGCCGCCGCCCGACCTTTGGCTGACCGCGGTCTCCGCGACCAGTGCGGTCGTTCTTTTTGTCAGCGGAATCGTTTACTTTCGCTGGTCTGAACGATCATTCGTGGACGCCGCCTAATGACCAGTACGAGGATCCTCGCAGAAGACCTAGGAAAACGCTACACGCTCGAGCCTGCAGCCGGAAAGTACCGCACGCTTCGTGAAGATCTCATGCACGCAGTGGCGGGACCGCTGCGCGGCCTGCGCAGTGCGCTCACGAACGCCGCGACTGCGGGGGGACCGCCGGACATCGTCTGGGCGCTGAGAAACGTGTCGATCGAAGTTGGGGAGGGCGAGGTCTTCGGCGTCATCGGACGGAACGGAGCCGGCAAGAGTACGCTTCTGAAGCTGCTCGCGCGCATCATCACTCCTACTGAAGGGTACGCACGGGTCAGAGGTCGCATCGGCACTCTTCTGGAAGTCGGCGCGGGATTCCATTCCGAACTGTCCGGGCGAGACAACATCTACCTAAGCGGCTCAATCCTCGGGATGACGCGTACCGAGATCACGCGGAAGTTCGACCAGATTGTCGCCTTCGCGGGAGTCGATCGATTCATCGACACGCCGGTGAAGCGGTACTCCACGGGAATGTATCTGCGACTCGCCTTCTCCGTTGCAGCGCACCTGGACGCGGACATCCTGTTCGTCGACGAGCTACTTGCGGTGGGTGATGCGGAGTTTCAGAAGCGATGTCTGGGCCGCATCACGGAGCTCACGCACTCCGGACGGACGGTCGTGTTCGTGAGCCACAACATGGCTGCTATCAGATCGCTGTGCGATCGATGCTGCCTTCTCGATGGCCGCGTGACTCGGTACGGCGACGTGGACGACTGCATCGCCCATTATCTGCAATCAACGAGTGAGGCGATTCAGCCGATCGTGTGGCTTCCGCGTCCACGAAACGCGAGCCCGCGGATGCTCTCCGTTGCGCTGATCTCCGGCGGCGCGTTTGCTTATAAAATCTTCATGGGCGACGAGGTTACCATCCGCGTGACCTTTGAAAGTGATACTCCGCTGCAGAACCCGCGGATTGGGTACTCAATCCGCGGCGAGACTGGTGAATCGTTACTCAGCGGCAACAACCGATATCAGCAATCTGCCGGATACGCGCTCCCTGTAACATCGGGCTCCATTCGCTGCGAGCTCGGACGTGTGCCGTTGATGCGCGGCCGATACTGGGTATCTCTCTACCTTGGCGATGCACCTCTGCACGACTCGCACAGCGTGGAGGACGCGCTTCAGTTCGAAGTCATTGAGCGCGACCTCTGGGGAATGGGGGCTACTCCCGACCCGCGCGTTTCACAGCTGTGGTGGCCTACAAGATTTGAGTTTGATTGAAGAGCTCTTCGTGCGATATCGACTTTTCAGTATTTCGGCTCCTCTGATGTACAAGGCCGTGCTTCCTCGTGCTGCGCGTCGTTGGAACCTTTAAATGGAATGATCAGCGTGACGCTCTCGGGCACCATCCGTCATCTCTACCGTTCGTTCGTGCCCGAGGCATTGAGGAGGTTGATACGAGCACCGCTTGTCGACGGAATCTACGGCGATCGCTTCTACAGTGACCTCGAAGAGCTGCAGTCCGCGAGCTACGACTCGATTGCCGCAACACTGATCGACCGCCTCTCGCCTGCTGGAGTCGTGGATGTTGGCTGCGGGTCAGGCGGCCTCCTCGATGTACTCGCCCGTCGAGGCGTCACAGATCTGCTAGGGCTCGAGCGCAGTGAAGCGGCAATCGCTGCGGCCAGCAAACGCGGGCTGGATGTACTCAGAGTCGATCTGCGTGAGCCGTTACTTCTTCCTGCGAGATTCGATCTCGCTGTTTGTCTGGAAGTCGCGAAACACCTTCCGCCCGAGGCCAGTGATTCCCTCGTGACGACCCTGACCTCTGGGCCGCGGCGGCTCGTATTCTCCGCGGCCACGCCCGGACAGGGCGGAGACGGCCACATCAACGAGCAGCCACACGAATACTGGATCAGTAGGTTCCGATCGGCCGGATTCATCGTGAACGATCGCCTGACGGAGACGGCGCGGGAAGAATGGGGAGGGGATGGTGTTGCATCGTGGTACTGCGTGAACGTCTTCTTTCTCGAGCCGAGCGAGACCTCCGCGTGCTCCCAATCCAGAAACGCCCGCAGGTCGAAATCACACAAACGAGCAGTTCTTCGGCGCCGAGATGCGTGAGTGTCCACAAATGGCGTGGTTACTCGTCCAGATCGGCAGTCCATCTGGTCATACGCCGCTGGTGGTCTAAGACGAAGAGCGCCGCATATGATAGCATGACGGATCTGGTTGCGATGGGTGTACTTTCTGTTTACCGCGGCGTTCCGCCGCCGTGCGATCACCTCATCGTCGCGCTCTCGCAACGGGCGCGACGACTACCATAGCTTTGTCCAGATATGACTGAGCCACTGATCACGTTCTTCATGATTGTGACCGACCGCGACTGCGTCATTGCGGATTACGCAATCCGGAGTTACGCGAAGATCAGGGACATTCCGTTCAAACTGGTGGTGTATTCGAACTGGGTCCGCTCCGATCTGCGTGCCTGCTACTTTCGACGTTGGCGCCGTTACAGGTACGTGGAGATCTGGGACGATCCCGCGAAGACTGACGACCGGAAGCCGCAGGACCGCTCATTATATGGACCATTTGAGCTCTGCTACCCGATCTGGGATCGCGAGCTGAAGAAGCTGACTCAGACTCGCTACCACGCAACCGTCGACGCCGATTTCGAGATTTTCGATCCTCTGTTCGTCTCCGTCATGATCGACCGCCTCGAACGCGAGCCCAAGCTCATCGCGGTTTCGACTGATTACAACCCGCACCTGCCCGAGTACTACGACTCCTACTCTGACGAGCTGATCTCCTTAAACGAGCGATGGCACACACATTTCGTGATCTACAAGCGCGAGGCGCTGAAGTGCCCCGTCTCGCACATGTACCACGTAGAACTTCAGGCGGGCGGCGTCGCCCGATCCGTATGGGACGACGGCGGGTACTTCCAGAAGGCACTGCGCGAGCAATGCGGATATGATATCTTGGTGCTGCCACCGAGCTATCAGAGGAGCTTCATCCACTATGGCGCATTTGTCCAGAATCGGCATGTGGACGAATCCAACGTCGCTTTGTACCGGTTTGTTCAGATTCTCGCGACCAAGGGCCTTTTCCGTCGCGGTGACCGTGTGAGCCGGCGCATCGGCCGCTTCCTCGATCGGCATCTATTCCGTCACGCCGATCGCGCGACTTTCGTGCCGGGGTGGGCAAGGCCGGCGCCCCAGCGGTACCGCGGCCATCCAGATGTCGCGGCGGCAGTGGATCATCCGGAACGGTCGGAGAGCGCCGCAGCGCGCCGGACCGAGTGAAGAGTAAGAGCATGCACCGCGCCTCGCTGCGTACCGCCTGACGCGCGCCGGTGCATATGGTGGAAGTTTAACCATGTCCCACCCGAATGCCAGGATGGAGAGTAGTCGGGCAGAGACTCTGCAGAAACCGCTACATATCGGAATAGTACCGTCTCTAAATCGGTACACTGAAGGCATTTACCAATACAGCATGACTGTCCTGGAGGCGCTGCGGGGATATGGCAGGTCCAGAGCCGTTCGCCTGACCGTACTCGCGTCGCCGGAGGAGATTCGTGAGTATTCAGCCATGTTTCCCGAGTACTCCTGGATTCGGATCACTCCGCCGTCTGTGACGGCCTCTGCGCTCTCGGTCCTGCGGCGCGTCATCGGTGAGGGACCGCCCCGCCGCGCATGGCGGAAATTGAGAGTTCGCCTCGCGCAGTCCATTAAACAACTGCATCCGGGTCAGTTTGCGGTCAGTTCGCCGTGGTTCCGCAGGCACGGGTTCGATCTCTTACTTGTTACCCATGCCTACTGGCCCACTTGTGATGCAGGCGTACCGTACGTCTTTACGATCCATGATTTGGAGCACCGGCTTCAGCCTCAATTCACTGAGAATACGGAAGACGGGTGGGGCGACTGGATCGAGGGCCTGCATCGGAATGGCGTACGTCATGCGGAACTCGTAGTGGCCGAGTCAGCGGTCGGGCGCAGCGACATCATTGAAGCGTACGCGGAAGACGGAGTGACCGCTGACCGCGTGAGAATTCTCCCGTATTGCGCGCCACGCCAGGTCATTGCGCCACCGACACCTGAGGAAGTGGCGACGGTGCGGCGGATATACAACCTTCCAGAGCGTTACCTCTTCTATCCAGCGGCCTTTTGGTCGCACAAGAATCACCTGCGCATCATCGAAGCGCTCGGGATGTTAAAGCAGCGTGAGGGGCTGGAAATCCCCATCGTCCTCTGCGGGTCGCAAATCGACGCACACACCCGTCGTACCTTCGCACAGGTGACCGAGCTGGCGAGCCGGCTCGGGATCACACACCTCGTCCGGTACCTCGGCCAGGTGCCAGAGAACGTCATGAGCGGTCTGTATGGAGGAGCCGTAGCGCTCGTGATGCCGACGTTTTTCGGTCCCACGAACCTTCCTATATTGGAGGCCTGGGCGGCCGGTTGTCCTGCACTGACCTCACGCATACGCGGGGTCGAGGAGCAGGCCGGTTCCGCTGCCATCCTGGTGAACCCCAATTCGGCCGACGAGATCGCTGATGGTATTCGCCGGTTGTGGGTGGACCCGTTACTACGCAGCCGCCTGGCCGCTTCAGGCCGTGACCATCTCGCCGCCTATTCAGCGGATGCGTTCCGAGAGCGCATCTTCGACATTCTCGACGAGGCGATCGCGTGTTTACAGGGTAATCCGTGACAGCCACGAATCCGACGATCGTGTTCTTCATGATTGTGACGGAGCGCGATATCGTCATCGCCGAATTCGCAGTTCGGAGTTACGCTCGTCTCAAGAACGTACCGTTCAAGCTGGTGGTTTACTCCAACTGGATCCCGTTCGACTTGCGTCAAAGCTATTTCCCGAGATGGCGGCGTTTGCCGTTCCTCGAAATCTGGGAGGACGCGTCGGAGTCGGACACCGGCAAGCCGCAGGACCGGTCGCTGGAAGGTCCGTTCGAGCCCGGCTACGTCATCTGGGATCGGGAGTTGAAGAAGCTCAGTGACGTTCCGTTCCACGCTGTGGTCGACGCCGACTTCGAAATTCTCGATCCGGTCTTCGTCGACGCGATGCTGGCCAGACTCAGAGACGATCCCGGTCTCGTCGGGATATCTGCAGAGTACAACCCGCCTGTAGCCGCGTTTGCGGACACATACACAAAGCGCCTGATCGAGCTCAACGAGCGGTGGCACACGAGCTTCTGCATCTATAAGCGCGAGGCGCTTGCATGCCGGGAATCGTACGTGTATCGCGAGGAGCCGTTGCCGGGCCCGGTGGCCCGTCATGTCTGGGACGATCACGCTTACTTCCAGCAGGCATTGAGACGCGAGCACCGCTACCGTTTCGACGTAGTCGATCCGCGCTTTCGCCGCTGTTTCATCCATTACGCCGCGTTCAGCAAGAATCGCGACATCGATGAAGCCAACGTGGCTCTGTACCGCCGCGTGCAGATTCTGCGGCAGCATGGACTTTTCCGCCGTGGGGATCCGGTCACGCGGTTCGCCGGCCGCGTCTTGAACCGCCTGCTGTACGACCGTGTGGACCGTCTCACGTTCGTCCCCGGATGGGCACAGCCTTCGGCCGACGCCAAACACCGTACCAGGACGTTGCCCGGTTGACAGGCCAGTAGGATGAGTGCGCCGAGGCCGCATGTGCCGCATAGAGAAGCGTGCGCGACCGGCGTGTGGGCGTACCCTCTCCCGGCGAGAATGGTATGACGGACAGGAGTCAGATGCGCGCGGGTGCGGTTCGCTCGTTTTTGAGACGCGGGCGGCGCATGGTGATCAGGTGGTTACAGGGGTTTTCGATCGAATACCGTCGCGTCGACGCGTGGCCCGCCTCGGTCCCTGACGACTGGCGTGATCGCGGCGCAACCCGCCGCTTCGAAGCGGGTTTCGCGGGCGGCGATTTCATGGAAGGTGTCAAGCCGTACGGCGGTGCGACACCGCTCGTGCTCGACCAGCTCGAGGCACTGCGGCGGACGGGGCTGACGCACGCTTCGCTCCTCGACTTCGGTTGTGGCAACGGCACTTACCGAGAGATTCTCGCGTCCAATGCAGCGACGCGCGTTTGGTCGTATACCGGCGCAGACATCAATGAGTCGCTCGTCGCCACGTGCCGGCGGCGTTTTCCCGGCGCACGTTTCGAGCCGACGGCCGACGGCGAGCCGCTCCCCTTCGCCAATGGTGAGTTCGACATCGTTCTCGCCAGCGGCGTTCTCCAGTATTGCGAGCACCCGCTTCGGACGCTGTTAGAATTGCACCGCGTCTCGTCGAAGTGGGTCCTCGTCAGCCGCGTTCCCGTCAGGAAATGGTGCGCCGACGGCGTGTACGTGCAGCACGTCCGGCACCCGTGGGGCCGGGAAGCACATGCCATGCACATCTTCAACCGGCAGAACCTCGAGACTATGTTCGCCCGCGTGGGGTTCAATATCGCCTGGTGGGACTATGGCGACGACGCGTTCGCAGTGGAAGATGAGCCGGAGAAAGCGACGAATCTGCTGTATCTGTTGCGCCAAGCAGCCGGCCACGCAGAATCTACGGCCGACGCTATTCAAAAAAGGTCGCAGGACTTCTGATGGTTGAGACGCTCACGGCGCATGGGAAGGTCCTCTGTTTGATCGTAACAACGGAGGCTCTGCCTTCCGAAACCACCTTTCACACGAATCCGGAACACGCCCTCCAGGTGGGGCACATCGTCCACTCGGCGGGCCACGAGATCCCGCGCCACATACACGTGCCGGTCGAGCGGCAGATCACCGGCACCCCCGAGGTATTGATGGTGCGGCATGGTCGCTGCCAAATCGACGTATACGACAGCTCACGCCACCTCGTGGCCACGCGCGAGCTCGCCGCCGGTGACATCCTAGTCTTGCTCGCAGGAGGCCACGGATTCCGCATGCTCGAGGACACAGTTCTGCTCGAGGTGAAGCAGGGGCCGTACGCCGGGCCAGCTGAGAAGGAGCAGTTCTGAGCACGCGACGAGACATGATCCCCGTGAGCGCGCCAGTGATCGGCCCGGAAGAACGTGCGTATGTTCTCCAGGCGCTGGAACGGGGTGAGATTTCCTCGTCTGGCCGCTTCGTCGCCGAATTCGAGGAACGATGGGCCGCCTACTGCGGCCGCCGTTTCGGCGTAGCCGTCGTGAACGGCACCGCGGCACTTCAACTCGCCGTCGCGTTGCTGGAACTCAACCGCGGCGACGAGGTGATCCTGCCGACATTTACAATCATCTCCTGCGCTCTCGCGATTATCAATGCTGGCGCCGTGCCGCGGCTCGTCGATTCCGACCCGCGGACATGGTGCATGAGTGTCGACGATGTGCACCGCGCGATCGGACGGCGCACGCGCGCTATCATGCCGGTGCACATATACGGCCACCCCGTCGATATGGATGCGATCCTCGATCTGGCCGACCGCCATGATCTGACCGTCATTGAGGACGCCGCGGAGGCGCATGGCGCGGAATACCGCAGCAGCACCGACGGACGGTGGCGGCGCTGCGGAAGCTTTGGTGCGATCAGTTGCTTCAGCTTTTACGCAAACAAGCTCGTCACGACGGGGGAAGGAGGAATGCTCGTCACCGACGATCCTCAGCTCGCTGAGCGCGCACGCCTGCTTCGCAACCTCGCGTTCGAGGGCGTTCGCCGCTTCCGCCACGAGAGGGCCGGCTTCAATTTTCGTATGACGAATCTGCAGGCTGCGCTCGGCATCCCGCAGATCGCGCGCATGAACGAGATCGTCGCGAAGAAACGATGGATTGCCGCGGAGTACACTCGCCGCCTCACGGGTATTCAAGGTATCGAACTGCAGGCGGAGGAACACTGGGCACGCAGTGTTCACTGGATGTATGGCCTTGTTCTTCGCGCGGACACCGGTTGCGATGCTGAAACGTTCAGCCGGCGTCTGACCGAGCTCGGCGTCGAGACCCGTCCTTTTTTCCTCGGAATGCACGAACAGCCGGTCTTCCGTCGCAGCGGCTTGTTCGCTGGCGAGTCGTACCCAATCGCCGAGCGGCTCGCGCGGCAGGGATTGTATCTGCCGAGCGGCCTTGGTATTACGGCAGAACAGATTGACCGCGTGACTGCTAGCGTGCAACAAGCACTCGTATGAACGACGTGTTTGGGCCAGACTACGCTTCAGCGTACGATCTCCTCTACGCGGGGAAAGATTACGAAGCCGAGTGTGACGCGATTGAACGCGCCCTCGCTGAGCACGGATCATTCACCGCGCGACGGCTCCTCGATCTGGGCTGCGGCACGGGAGGACACGCAATCCCACTCGCGCTGCGCGGCTACGAAGTTGTGGGAATTGATCGTTCCGAGGCGATGCTTTCCGCGGCGCGGGTCAAGGCAACCGATGTGGGCGTGGCCCGGCGGATCTCGTTCCGCCGCGGAGATCTCGTTGATACCCACGTGGACCCATCTTGCGATGCGGCCATCATGATGTTCGCGGTCCTGGGCTATCTTGCTAGACCACGGCGCGCGACTGCAGCGTTGAGGAACACCCATCGCAATCTTTGCACGGGTGCGCTGTTGATTTTCGACTTCTGGTATGGTCCCGCAGTTCGAAGAGAGCCACCCGGGCCACGGCAGCGCATCGTGGAAGACGGCGGCGAACGGATCGTCCGTCTCGCCTCGAGCGAGCTGGATGGCGAAGCCGAAACCTGCACCGTGTCTTTTCAACTGCGCCGCATGCGGGGCGGCTCTGTCATCGGCGAGACGCTCGAGAAACACACGTTGCGCTACTACGATCGGGAGCCGCTTCGCGAGCTGCTCGCAGCATCAGGGTTCCAGATGCTGCACCTGGGCGGTTTCCCCGACGACCAGCGCGAGCCGGGCGAAACGGGATGGAGCGCCATGTGTGTGGCACGCGCGGTGGAGCCAGAGTCGGCGACCACCTTTCGTCCTCCCTCGTGATGCACGGGCCCGCCTGTCGTTGATAGCCCTCAAATCGACGTGTTATATTTCGCCGCGAAACATGGGCGCAAGACTGGGTTCACTGCTCCCGTTACTCGCGCGCTGGGTTGGCCGATTCTGTCCGCCTGATGCGCCGCAAGGTCCGCTTTCCTCCCGGCTCAAGGCTGCCTGCCGGTGATACATACCCGGGCTCGCCTCTTCGCGCACGCCGCAGAGCTCATGCAGCACGTTCCGATCTTTCGCGGGAAGGGATGGTTCCTGCGCCATATTTGGACCTTGCTCCGACTGGAGCATGAGCACATCCCCGTGCTGGCTCACCTTCGGCGTCCATTCCGATTCAGAGCCATGCTGGATCTCCACAGTGCATTGCAGCGTCATGCTGTCTTCTGCGGCTCCTGGGAGCACGACACTGTCGAGTTCCTTGGGCGTCTCTACAAGACGCTTGGCAACACGGGCTACTGAATGGACATCGGCGCCAACGTTGGACTGATCTCTGCGCCACTCGCCCTCGCCATCCGCAGTGGTACGTCATCACGGCCATGCGTCGTAGCAATCGAGGCTCTTCCAGACAACTGCACTGCTCTTCGGAAGAACATCGTGCTGAACTCTCTGGAGGACTGTGTTTCCATCCATGAACTCGCTCTCGGCGACGTCACCAGAGATGCGCTGATCAATGTCGAAGGAGACCTGGAGCGGGGCGAAGGCTCAGGAACGGCGAGCATCGATCCCGATGGGTGGACTGAGAGCCGCGTCCTGCAGACGGTTCACGTCGTTACCATGGATGCCCTGTGGGAGGAAGGACGCCTTCCGCCCGGTTGTCACGTCATCAAGCTCGACACGGACGGATACGACCTGAAGATCATGCGAGGCTCCCGGGAATTCCTGAGCTTTCACCGACCGGTCATCTTCGGCGAGTTTCATGCAGAGTGCGAAGGGTGGCACGGGCACGGATTGAAGGATGTCATCACCTTTGCTGCAGGGGGCAACTATGTTGTCTGGCAGCGCCTTGCGAAGTCCTTCTTCTTCTCTTCGACGATATCGCCAGACGATTACGTTCAGGACCTCCTGCTCGTCCCGCGCGAAACGGTCGCTGCTATGCGCTGGTGCATGAGAGACTGACGAAGTTCCACCTCTCAGACGTGAGGAACACAGGAAGGTGTGCGACCGATGGCGAACGCGCGCCATGATCCGACACGCCTGAGCCGCATTCGGCGTGACCGGCTCACCACGGAGAAGTGCGGCCGTCCGCGCTGATCTCCGCGCGAGGCCACCGATCCGGCGTAGTACGATTCGCCTGTTGACACCCGAATCGTTCGCAGCCAGATCCGTATCCGTCGTCATCTGCACTCGGAACCGTCCCGATCTCCTCCGAAAGTGTCTCACCGGCGTGTCCCGCCTCACAGCACTTCCGGTGGAAACCGTCGTCGTCGACGACGCATCCGAGGCGCCCGGAATCGAACAGATCGCGGCCGCATACGGCGCAAAGTACATCCATGAGCTGGTGATCGGCGTGAGCCGCGCTCGAAATACGGGTCTCCGGGCCGCAAGAGGAGAGATCGTGGCCTGCGTCGACGATGACGCTTTCCCAGACCGCGACTGGATCGCCAACCTCGTCCGCGAATTCGAAGACCCGCGCGTGGCGGCAGTCGTCGGCCGCACAATCCCCGGAGGCGGCCCCGCCGCGGACGACTCACTTCCGGCCCGGCTCTCGGGTCTCGACGGCGGGCCGCAGCGGCGCGTCGTCGATCGCGAAACGCCGCACTGGTTCGAGATCGCGAATTTCGGCGGGCTCGGCGCCGGCGCGAACATGGCCTTTCGCCGTTCATTCTTCGAGGCGTGGGGCGGATTCGACGAGCGGATCTCGTCCGGCACGCCGATGCCGGGATTCGAGGAACACAACGCCTTCTTTCGCGTCCTTCGGTGCGGGTTCAGGATCGTCTACACGCCGGGCGCTGTCGTCTACCACCCAATCACGTTCGACCCCGGGGAGGCTCGGCGGAGACACCTCGCCCGGGTCCGTTCCTCCGCAGCCTACGCTCTCCTCCTTTTCGTGGAACATCGGGAGCATCGTAGGGCCCTTCTGCAATACGCCGCGGAAGGCCTCTGCCGCAAGCGGCGCGCGTGGCGGACGACGGGGGCTCCCGCCGAACCGTTGCCTGCCCGGAAGCTCGTCACCGCCATCCTTGCAGCACCGCTGCTCTATATTCGCGCGCGCATTCGCGGAGGCAGGACCACCGCCCCGCGAATCGCCGGCGTGACCGGCGCGTCTGGAACATCCTAGGACGCGGCCTGCTCCCCGGATTCAGAGCTCGCGGTTCAGGAGGGACTGCTTTTCAACCGGCAGGAACAGCTAGTTGATCACGCCTGGCGTCGGACGCTCCGCTTCGAGCAGCTGACGGCGATGCCACACGAACCCGCGATAGCCGTGGCTCTCCGTGAACCGGAACGGCGCGATCACAGGCACGCCGTAACGCGACTCGGAGACGCCGGAAATCTCGCAGAGGAGCGCAGGCTTGAAACGCGAGAGGAGACCGGAGGCGCCCCGGAGGACTTCCAGCTCGAACCCGTCGACGTCGACCTTCACGAAATCCAGGCGCGCCAGGTTCGCCTCGGACGCCCACACGTCGAGCGGGATGACCTCCACCAGCTCCGCTCCCGAGTCGCTGATGTGCGCTTCCGCGGTGTTCCGGTCGGGGATCGACAGACGCAGCACATCACGGCGCGATCCGACGGCAAACGGATATACCGAGACGTTCCGGAGTCCCATGTGCCGGATGACACGCTCGAAAATCCGCCGGTTGTAAGCGAGCGGCTCGAAGCTGTGAAGGAACCCAGTCGGGCCGGCCGCGCGCGCGAGGAACGACGCGAACTGCCCGAAGTTCCCTCCGACGTCGATGCACACCGCACCCCTCGGAACGAGATGACGCAGCGCCCGCGTTTCGGGCTCGTATTCCGTCAGCCGGAGCTTCACAGACCAGTAGAAGCCCCGGAAATCCGAGAAGAGATCTTCTCCGATCGCGGAACGAATTCCCGTTCGGATCGTGTCGCGAACGCCTGCCGTCGCAGTGGGCGGCGCTAACTCACGACGCATCACTCGGACTCTACTTCAAAGAGCGCGTTCTCGAGGATCTCGCCGTCACGGGACCGGGAACAGGATCGCTCAGCGGATGAATCGCCAGAGGATGAGCAGGACGACGGCGCCGACGATCGAGAGCACGAAGCCGGCGGGATGGAACTTCGCGACCGGCTCCGGTTTCTTGATGAGCGATCCGACGAGCCTGTCGCATTTCACATCTGGACGCTCATCGCCGTGATCGGCTCGCGGTGCTATATACATCCAGAGGTAGATCGCTTCGCCAGCCGGCCCATCTCATCGGGACGTTCTGATCACTCTCCGCTGCTCTTCACCCTCCGTTTTCACGCGAGCGTCCTTCCGCAGGACTCTTTGGTACACGGCGAGCGTCTTCTCGGCTGTCGTCTTCCAGGAGAAGCGGGCGGCCTGTCGGAAGCCCCGCTCGATCATGCCGTTCTTCACCGACGGATCTTGCGTGAAGCGGACAATCGCCTCCGCGATGGCGGGGACCGAAAGAGCGTCGAAGTAGACAGGGGCGTCACCCCCGATCTCCGGGAGCGATGCCCGGTCTGAACAGAGAACGGGTACGCCTCGGGCCATCGCCTCGAGAAGAGGAAAGCCTAGGCCTTCGTACAGGGACGGGAAGATCAGCGCTTCGGCGCCGTCGAACATTTGTTCCTTCTCGGACTCCGACACATAGCCGGCGAACCGCACGCCCTCGGTGTTTCCGGCGCTGCCCTTCGCCCATGGTGGCCGATTGCCCAGCACTTCGAGTTCGTGTCGAACGCCTCGCTCCATCCGGGCGATTCGAAAGGCTTCGACGAGGCGATCCAGGTTCTTGTGAGGATGCGGGCTGCTGAAGGCGATGAAGTAGGGGCGGCGCACCCCTCCGCCGCTTGTCGCGAGCGGCGGACCGACGAGAGCCGGCCGCAGATCTGATCCTGGATAGGTCACTTCCACACGACCGGGAGGGACTCCGATCCAGCGAATGACCTCTTGGCGACCGAATCCCGAAAGTGTGAGCACCGCGCCGGCTCGCTGAGCCGACCACCTCGTCAGCGTCCTCGCGACGACGAACCTGGCCAGACCAAGCCGATGCCATTCCGACCATGCGTTCGCGTCAGGGATCGTGACGACGGTCGCGCAAGGGGCAATCGCTGGCCCGACGTATCCCAGGGAATGAAGGAGGCGAATCCGTCGCCTCTTGATCTCGTATGGAAGCCTCGTCTGCTCGAACAGAAGCCGTCGAAACCGGCTGGTCGCTTTCAGAGGAACGACTTGCCGCTCGAATCGGTTTCCCTCCCCCGCGTCCCAGTCACTCGATTCCTCGTTCAGAAAGAGCACGAACTCGTACTCCGACGGGGTCGTGGCGAGACCCGAGATCAGACCCCGTGCGTACGTTTCGGTCCCTCCGGTCACGGTTGGAAGCATGAAAAGCAAATTTAGGCCAATTCGAGATTTCTCCCCTTGGTCGAGCGTCAGGCCCCCCTTCCCTGCCTCCTCAAAAGCGCTTGCCCATTCGACTCATGCGGCCCCTCGCGTTCTCAGGGGCGAGGTCCGCTACGCCCGAGAAGGCCATCGCGAATCCCAAAGGATAAGAGGTTTGATTCGCGCCCGCAAGAGGGCGAGGCTCTCCATGAGGTGCGGAAGGGGCTCCTGGCGGCGCGCAGCGGGCGGGAGAGATGCCTCCGGACGTCAGCGTGAGGGCTTCCGGGCGGCGTTCACGCCTCCGACAGCGGGGGTAGAGGAGGGGATCGACCTCGTTAGACCCCGCGGATGAGCTCTGCCCAGCGCCGGCGCAGGGCGGCGAGGGCGTCGTCCCGGGCCAGGGGCTCGACGGTGGGGGATCCGGGGGTCCACACTGGCAGGCGGCCGAGGCTGACGGCGGAAGCGGCTCGGGCAGGCCCGTTGAGCCCCGCATGGGGGGCGCGAGGGGGGTGCTTTCCTTGAACGCCTCTTTCGGCCGGCAGCCAGAGACACGGCCAAAGAATAGCCGTTTCCAGCCGCCTGCGGAACGGTTGCGGGCCCGCCGACTGCCGTGTAGTGTCACTTCTGGGTCCTACGATGTCCGCGTGGCCTCCTGCTGGAGGCAGTGCCACGAATGAGATGAGAATTGCCATGGAGAGATCCGCCGACGCCCACCCGGTCGAGTTCGTCGACGAACCGCCTCCGCCGACCTTCGGCGGCCGTCGCGGGAGGGGGCGAATGAAGGCGATCGGGCTCGGGCTGCTGATGGGCCTGTGCGCTGCCGATGCGATGGCACAGCTCTCCACCGAGGCCCCGGCGCGCGCGCGCACGGTGCCCGTGGCCGAGCAGGTGAAGGACGAGAGCGAGCACCCGAGGTTCCGCCTGGGCCCGTTCCGGATGCGACGGGTGTTCGGGCTGCGCGATACCGGGTACAACAACAACGTCTTCGGCACCCAGGAGAACAAGGTAGCGGACTGGACGGTCACCGCGTTCGCGGGGGTCAAGTACCTGCTGCCGACCGGGCCCAAGACGTACCTGCGTGGCGTGGTCGTGCCCGAGTACACCTGGTACAACAAGCTGAGTTCCTATCGCGCCTTCGGCGGGACGTACTCGGCCGCGCTGTTGGGGCTGTACAACCGGATGTCCGTGGAGCTGGGAGGCAGCGGGCAGCGGACGCTGGCCATAGTGAACTCGGAAACGCAGCAGCTCGCCCGGCAGGACTCGCTGGGCGGCGGGTTGAAGCTGGAGGTTGAGATCCTGCGGCGGCTCTCGCTTTACGCCGGATTGCAAGGCGCCAGGCTGCGCTTCGACGACAGCGGCTTTCCGGTGAGCGACTTCAACGCAGTGACGGACCTGAACCGCACCGAGATAGCCGGCCGTGGTGGCGTGCGGTACCGCTTCAGCGAAGTGCTCTCGCTGGCCGTACAGGCCGAGCAGGTGCGGACCCAGTTCGTGAACCAAGCCCAGGACCGGGACAACGACGCAAACAGCTACGTGCTCGTCGCCCGCCTGGATCAGCCGCGTTTCTACATCGATCTGACCGGCGGCTACCGTGAGGGGACGGCGCGAAGCAGCGATTCGTTCTTCCCCCCCTACCGGACGGGCTTGTACGGGTACTTCGTGTCGTACTTCCTGAATCGCTCGCTCAAGCTGCAAGGGTATGGCTGGCGGCGGCCCGTCAACAGCCTCTCCTTGGACAACCCGTACTACTTCGAGACGCGGAACGGTGGAGGGGTGAGCGTCGGCCTTGGCGCCAGGATGGCGCTTCAGGGGTTTGTCCTGGTGGGCTCGAACAGCTACCCCATGGACGTGCTGGTGGACGGGACGCCTGTGCGGCGCGTCGACGACGTGACGACGTTCGGCGGCGGCTTCACTTTCCAGATCCATCGAACGACGAAGCTGCTGGTGCAGGGTACGAGCGACCAGTATCGTTCCGACGTACCGGGAAGCGACCGGAGCATCTTCCGCCTCTCCACCGCGCTATCATTCGAAGGGGAATGAGCACGATGAGACCCTCCTGCGTGCGGACGGTCGCCCTGACGGTGATTCTGGCGTCGCTTTCGGGCGCGGTGGCATTGGGCCAGACCGGGGAGTACCTGATCGGTCCACGAGACCTGCTGGAGATACGGGTGTTCGAGATCCCGGACCTGAACGTCGAGAGGCGGGTCACCGAGATGGGGGCCGTCTCCCTTCCGCTGCTGGGAGACCTGCCGGTCTCGGGCCTGACGACGAACGGGGTGCAGCAGAAGCTGGAGACGCTGCTCACCGCCAAGTACGTGAACCGGGCGAGCGTGACAGTGATCCTGAAGGAGTATGGGAACAAGCCGGTGTCGATCGTGGGCGCGGTGCAGAAGCCCGGCTCTCTGACCATCTCTGGCACGTGGGACCTGCTCCAGGCAATCACGGCCGCGGGGGGTCTGGCGCCGGGGGCTGGGCGGAAGATCTACGTGCTGCGGAAGTCGGACAACGGCCTGTCGGACCGGCTCGAGATCGACACCGACGAGCTGTTCGTCCGATCGACGGCGCGCTGGAACGTGCCCATCTACCCCTCGGATGTGGTGAACGTGCCAGCAAAATCGTCGGTAAAGGTCTTTTGCCTGGGCGAGGTGAAGCAGCCGGGAGCCCACGAGTTCGACAGCGACGACCGGCTGACGCTGCTCTCGGTGATCGCGAAGGCGGGTGGGCTCACGGACCGGGCCGTTCGCGGGGACATCCGGATCAAGCGGAGGAGTCGGGACGGGCGTGACGTGGAGATGAAGGCGGACTACAAGCGGATCGTGGCAGGCAACGACCCAGACCCGGCGCTGAAAGGCGACGACGTGGTCATAGTGAAGGAGTCGTTCTTCTGATGCGCGACGTGCAAGCGGCCGAATGGCCACAGGGTCCCGCCGACGCCCCGGCGGAGATCCACCTCTCCGAATACTTGGCGATCATCGTCAAGCGCCGCGTCGTGGTGTACGCGGCAGTGGCGGTCGCGCTCCTGTGGGCGCTCCTGGTGTCTCTTCTCTCCCGCCCCACGTACAGGGCCACGGTCGTGATCGACGTGGAGAAGGAGAAGGGAAGCCCGCTGGACATCGGCGAGGCGATGCCGATCGTGGACATCTACAACCCGGAGTTCATCCCCACGCAGACGCGCCTGATGACGAGCCGCGAGACCGCCGAGCGGGTGGTCCAGCGGCTGAACCTGGTGCAGAACGTACTGATCAAGCCGCCGTCGTCCGGCCTTTTCCGACGCGGCGGCGACGTCTCCAAGACCGCGTCGAAGGGAAACGGTATCGAGCCGGCCACGCTGCTCGCCATGCAGATCCAGGAGAATATCGGCGTGGCGCCCATTCGCGGCACGAACCTCGTCGAGCTGTCGTACACGGCGCCCACGGCGAAGCTGGCGTCGGAGATCGCGAACGCCCTGGCTGATGTCTACATCGACTGGAACCTGGAGTCGAAGTACCGGTTCATGAGCCAGGCCTCGCAGTTCCTCACAGGGCAGATCGAGCAGCTGAAGGGCGGGGTGGAGGAGAAGGAACGGCAGCTCCAGGCCTACGGCCGGCAGAAGGACATCATTTCGATGGACCCGCAGTCGAACATCACGCTGCAGAAGCTGGACGCGCTGAACAGGGACTACTCGGCGGCGGTGGGCGAGCGGGTCTCCAAGGAAGCCAAGTACCACGAGGTGGAGACGTCGCGGCCCGATGCGATCGCGGATATGCTGTCGAACGCGCTGGTGACCCAGATGCGCAACGAGCAGGCGCGCCTGGAGCGCGATTACGCGGAGAAGCTGAACCTGTTCAAGCCCGAGTGGCCGGCCATGGAGCAGCTCCGGGCGCAGATCCAGAAAGGCAAGCAGCACCTGAACTCGGTGATCGAGGAAACGGTGACGAAGGCCAGGGAGACGGCGCGGGCCGAGTACCAGACGGCGCAGCGGAGGGAGGAGAGCCTGAAGAAGGTGCTCGGGACGCAGAAGGCCGAGGCGATGGCGCTGAACAGCAACGCCATCGAGTACAACAATCTGCGGGTGGAGGTGGCGACGAAGCGCACCCTGATGGACACGCTGCTGAAGCGGCAGAGCGAGACCGAGGTGACCTCGCGCCTGCGCGGCTCGCGCGAGTCGAACATCCGTGTAGTAGACCGGGCGATTCCGCCCAGCAGCCGGTACTCGCCGTCCTACAGGAAGAACCTGATGCTGGCGGCCTTCCTGGGTATGGCCTTCGGTGTCGGCCTTGTCTTCCTCCTCGAGTACCTCGACCGGAGCATCCGGACGATGGAGGTGGTGGAGAGCTATTTGCACCTGCCGGCGCTGGGGATCATCCCGGCTGTCTCCTCCGCGAAAACTTACGGCTACGGTTATGGTTATGGATACGGGTACATCTATGGCTCCAAGCGGAGGAAAGCTGCACAGAAAGCGGGTGAGACCGGACCCGAGAAGCCGAAGGAAGCGATTGCCATCGACCTGCTGCCATACGAGCACCCGCGCTCGTCGGTGGCAGAGGCGTATCGAGCGCTTCGGGCGGCGCTTCTGGTCTCGCATCCGGGCGGCGTGCGTTCGGTGGTTGTGACGTCGGCGAACTCCGGTGAGGGCAAGACGGCGACGTCCATCAACCTCGCCGTCGTGATGGCGCAGCTGGGCAAGAAGGTACTTCTCATCGACGCGGACCTACACAAGGCGCGCATCCACGAGGCGCTGAAAATCTCGAACCTGGTGGGGCTGGTCTCCATCCTGGCGGAGAACTTCGACCTGACGCGGGCCATTCTTCCTTGCAGCGTTCCGAACCTCTACGTCATACCGGCGGGCCCCCACTCGCCGAACCCGTCGAGTCTGCTGGCCTCGGAGGCGATGGAGAAGCTGCTGAAGCTGGTGCTGATGAAATTCGATTGCGTGATCCTGGACTCGCCTCCTGTGCAGCTGGTGGCCGACGCGCTGGTACTCGGCGCCCAGGTGGACGGCGTGATGCTGACAGTTCGCGCTGGCAAGACGCCGCGCGAGCAGGTAGCCAAGGCGCGCGACAAGCTGCAGCGAGCGCAGGTGCGCATCCTGGGTGTGCTGCTGAACCGGCTGGAGGAGCGCGACGACAGGTACGGGCACAGCTACTACTCTGACGGGGAGCGGTACTTGTCCGACAGGAATCGGGCGACTGAGCAACCCGTCGAAAAAGTCGTCTCGGGATCAGGCACGACGCATGCACCCGCCGACGCTTGATAGAGGTCCACTTCCACTGCCTCCCTGGGCTCGATGATGGGCCGGAGACCTGGGAGGAGTCGGTCGCGCTGTGCCGCGCCGCCGCGGCCGACGGCGCGCAGCAGATCGTTGCGACGCCGCACGTGCTGCGGGATCGCTGGATCAACGACGACGCGGTGCTGCGCGGTGAGCTGCTGGCACGGCTGAACCGCCTGCTGGGCGGCACGCCGGAGGTCCTGCCCGGGTGTGAGTACTGGTACGGCAGCGACATGCTGGAGCTGCTGGAGAAGGGGGCTTCGAGCCCCCTCACGCGTTTGAACGGGTCGTGCTATCTGCTAATGGAGTTCGCGCCGGGCTACGTACCCCCGAACACCGAGGCCATGCTGCACGAGGTGCTGTTGCTGGGAGTCACGCCAGTGATTGCCCACCCGGAGCGAAACCGCGTGCTCGGGAGCGAACCGCAGAAGCTCGGCCGGCTGGTGGAGATGGGCGCCGTGGTCCAGGTGACCGCCGGAAGCATCACCGGCGAGTTCGGCAAGTGGTCGAGGGGCGTTGTGGATGAGCTCTTCAGGGCGGGCCTCGTCCACGTGGTCGCTTCCGACGCGCACGACGTGACCCTTCGCCCGCCGCGGCTCACGCAGGCGCGGGAGATCGTGCGGAAGCAGTGGGGAGCAGAAGCCGAGGACGGCCTGTTCGAGGCGAACCCTCGAGCGATCGTGGCGAATCAGGAGCTGCCGTGGCGGGGCTGAGGCAGCGTGCGTATCTCGTCTCTCTCGCTCCAGGAGCCCGCGGCCCAGCCGGCGCCCATGAGGGCCGCGAGCGTGGCGGGGATGGCGGGGAGCGAGAAGTTGAACTCGGCCAGGCCGTGCAGGAGGAGCGAAGCGAGAGCGCCCAGAGCGCCTAGCGCCAGGACGCGCTCCTCGCGGTGCGGCTGGCGCCGAAAGAGGCGAACAAGCAGCCAGAGCCCGCCGAGGAGGCCCAGTGTGCCCAGGGCCAAGCCCACGCCGCCGCCCGTCACGAGGAGCTGGAGCGGCTCGCTGTGGGCCTGCTCGACGAGACCCGTAAACTCACGCGGCTGGACACGGCGGAAGGCTTCGCGGAACGTACCCAGGCCCGACCCGGCGACGGGGAACTGCCGGAAGGCGTCGACGGAGAGGCGCCACATCTCGAGGCGGCCGTCGCGCCCGACCTCGCGCGGGTCGAAGGCCAGGAAGCGGAGCAGCGGCTCCCGTCCGGTAGCCATCGCCACGAAGACGAGGCCAGCGAAGAGCGCACCACCGACCAGGAGCGCCCGCTCGCGCTTCCGCATGGCGTCGTTGCCGCGCAGGACCGAGAGCAGCGCCATGAGAATCGTGGCGAGGAGCGCGGCGAGGATCCCGCCGCGGGACTTCGAGAAACCGATGCCGCTGGCGATGGTGCCCCAGAGGAGGATGGCCGCCGCTAGCGGCACGACGCGCTTCTCGAACCTGTCGCCCGGGTTTGCGCCACACCTTCTTTTGGCGCTTGGCTCGCGAGGGGAGAGCGTCATCACGAGGAGGGCGAAGGCCAGCGCCAGCGCGATCTCCAGGTAGCCGGCGAAGTGGTTGGGGTTCACGAAGGGACCGTATACGCGGTCCTCGGCGTACTGGCGCAGTGTGGCCAGGAGGACGTGCCCGCCGCCGCTCGCCAGGAGGACGCCCGCGAAGACGCGCCGGCGGGGGCGCGAGTGAAGTGTGAGCGCGGCCGCGATGAAGGCGGCCAGGTAGGCCAGCGTGAGGAGCGCCGTGTCCACCGTCTCCGACGGGGCGATGGAGATGCGGGGCGACCAGCGCTCCGGCTTTTCGAACAGCCGGAGGATGTCGGCCGTCTCGCCGTAAACCCGTGCGCTGGTTGGTGATACAATTTGGAGAAGCGTCCCCGGAAGGGGCAGAAGCTGGAAGCAGCCCAGGAGGACGAGGCCCATGATGGCCAACAGGGGTCCCCAGGCGAGGCCCAGGGGGCGCGCCGGCCGGCGCGACAGGAAAGCCGCCCCAGCGGCCAGGAACGCCAGGGCCTCGAGCAAGGTCGTCCCGCCCGGCAAGACGGAGCCGTAGGGGACGGGTACGGTCACGATGAGCATCAGAAGGAGAACGAAAGCGGAGGTATCGACGGGGTCCGGCCCGAGGAGATCGCCGATCCACTCGCGAGCGCCATGAGAATCCGAAAACGCTTTATTCATCTTCTCGGAGTTGCCGGGATGATAAGCGCGGCCGCGCTGGCCGGCAACATTGACTTCTACCAGCAGCGACTGCAGGCGGGCATCGAAGCCTTCCGGGCGAAGCGGCTGCAGAAGGCGTTCCAGGCCGCGCCGAAGCGCGACCCGAAGAACCCGATGTCGTCAATGGAGCTGGCCCGAGAGGTCGCGAACCGAGGCGACCACAACAGTCGCCCTGACGCCTCTCAGAATCGAATCAGATGACTCGGCTCCTTCTCACCCTTCTCTCCTTCGCCCTCGCGGCGCTCTCCGTCGTGAACTACGCCCGCGACCAGGCTGCGAGGCGGCCGGGCGAGGGGTTCGCGAGGACGTACACGCTGGACGTGCGGCGTCCGCGCTATGTGGACTCCGCGCGGCTGGAGCCGAAAGCCGACCTGAGCGCGCTGGTCCTCGCGAACGCGGCGCTGGAGGACGCGCTGGGGACGATCCCGTGGCGGGAGATGTCGCCGGCCGAGCGGGAGCGCTGGGTGGCGGCGCTGTCGCGCCTGAACGAGGAGCTCGCGGGGGCCCGCGCGCTGGCGCTGGAGGCCGCGGCCGCGCGGCCGGGCTGGCCATTCCACAGGCTGCTGCTGGGGCAGCTGGTGTACGCGGCGGACAGGCGCGCCCTGAGCCTGGATCTGTACGCAAGGCCGGAGAGGTGGATGACGCCGCTTCGGGAGGCGGCGTCGGCGGCACCCGGGGTGGACTTGGGCTGGACGTTCCTGGGCGGCGCGATGCTGGAAAGCTGGGGGTTCCTGCCCCAGGCCGCGCAGCGGGAGGGGGCCCAGGTACTGCGCCGCGCCTTCCTCGACCCCAGCTTCGTGAGCCGGGCGTTCTATACGGCGTCGGACGTGTTCGGCCGGGCGAAGGCCATGGAGCTGCTGCCCGACGCCACGGGCTCGATCCGTGCGGCGCGCGAGGCACTCGCTGGGATCGGCGACGTGGCGAGCGTGGCGACGCTGGAGGAGCGCTGGGAGCGCGTGGAGATGGCGGCTCGCGAGGCCGACCTGAAGAAGCTGGAGGATCGCGCGCGTCTGGGTGACGAGGACGGCCTGCGGGCGGGCTGCCACGCATGGGTGGCCACCCACCCGCTGCTGGACTTCGACACGCCCAAGGGGCGCAAGCAGGCGGCGCGGGTGCTGGAGCTGTGGCCCGGCGACGTGGCCAGGCCGTGGCGCGCCGACGGTCGCGGCGAGCTGGTGCGCTTTTTCCTGGACGGACGCGCGGCCGATGCGCCGGCCGACGCGGTGGGCCGGGCCGTGGGAGCGCTGGTCGGCGTGCCCGAAGTCGCACGGGCCCGGGCGGCGCTGATGGCGGGCGATCGTTACGCGCTGAGCCGCGTGCTGCACGACACGCAGACGCTGGGGGCATTCGAGTGGACGCCGCTCTTCGTGGAGCTTTCGCGAATGGAGCTGAGGGCCGGCCGCCTGGCCGAGGCCGTGGAGGCGGTGGGGCAGGTAGCCCCCGGCGCGCGCGAGGAGTGCGAGGTGCTGCTGGTGCGCCGCGACGTGGCCCGCGCTGAGCAGAACAAGAAGGAGCTGGACGCGGTTGCGGCGGGGCTGAGGAAGGCCCGAGCCGGCATGTTGGAGCCGCAGGGGGTGGGCGGGGCATCCCTCTCCCTGTGCGTCGATTCCGAGCAGGACTCCGGCCGCGAGCTCGCCGCCACAGTGCGCGTGACGGGGCAGGGCCTGGTCGCCTACGGCTGGAACCGCGGGCGGCTTGGCGCCGAGCTGGTCGAGCGCGAGGAGGAGATCTCTGTGCCTCTGGCCGGCCGGCACGGGCGCGTGGCGTTCTCCATACGCACCCTCGCGGGCGGCGCCGCGGAGATCAAGAGCGCCGTGGTGAAGTAGCACACCGTTCGAGCTCAGCTTGAGCACGCCGACGATGACGACGTCGCCGGGCAGTATAATTTCGGCGAATGAGCTCTCCGCCGCGACGAATGCCGCGCGTCGCGGCCGTGGACGACGATCCCGGCGTCCTCGGGCTGATCCGCTGCGTGCTGGAAGGCGAAGGGATCGCGCTCGACGGCTTCGCCGACGCGCAGAGCTTCCTCGACCGCGCGGACGCCGCGAGCTACGACCTGATCCTCTGCGACCTGAAGCTCCCCGGCTGGAGTGGCCTCGACCTGCTGAAGGAGATCCGCGACCGGACGACGCGGCCGCGTGTCGTGATCATCACGGGATACGCCACCGTCCCCACCGCCGTGACGGCGATGAAAGAAGGGGCATCCGACTACCTCATCAAACCGTTCTCCGTGGAGGACCTCCTGGCGCTCGTCCGCAAGTCAACGCTCGAAGGGGAAGCGGCCGGCCCCGCGCCCGCCGAGCGGGCCGTACCGGGCGTCGTCGGACGCTCGCGCGTCTTTTGCGACCTGCTCGAGAAAGCCCGGCGGGTCGGCGCGCTGCCGGCGACGGTCCTGCTGCTCGGCGAGACCGGGACCGGCAAGGAGGTCGTGGCGCGCTACATCGTCGCGCACGGGCCACGCGCCAATGGACCCTTCGTGGTGCTCAACTGCGCCGCGCTCCCCGAGAACCTCGTCGAGAGCGAGCTCTTCGGCCACGTGAAGGGCGCCTTCAGCGGCGCGACGCTCCCCCGCCGTGGGCTCTTCGAGGAGGCGCAGGGAGGGACCCTCTTCCTCGACGAGGTGGGGGCGCTGCCGCTCCCGGCGCAGGCCAAGCTCCTTCGCGCGCTCGAGGAGCGCGAGATCCGGAAAGTTGGCGACAACCGGAGCGTCGCCGTGGACGTGCGGATCCTCGCCGCGACGAACCTCGACCTCGAGGCGGCGGTCGCGCGGCAAGCGTTCCGCGAGGACCTCTTCTACCGGCTCTCGGTGGTCACGCTCGTACTCCCTCCGCTCCGCGATCGCGTGGACGACATCCCGCTCCTCGCCGAGCACTTCCTGCGGGAGCTGGCCCCACCGGGCGCGCCTCCGAAGACGCTCTCGAAGGAGGCGCTCGCGCTCCTGCGCGGCTGCCGGTTCCCCGGGAACGTGCGCGAGCTGCGGCACGCCCTCGCGCAGGCCTGCGCCTTCGCGGCCGGGACCGAGCTGGGCGCCTCCGATTTCGACGCGCTCGCGGCACGGCGGGACCTCCGCACTCCGGAGGCGGCGCGCGACGAGGAGAGCGCGCCGCTTACGCCGGAGAGGATTCGCGAGGCGCTCGAGAAGACACGCGGCAACAGGCTGGAGGCGGCCCGGCTCCTCGGCGTCTCGCGCTCGACCTTCTACCGCGCGCTCGGCAAGACGCCCGACTCGACCGCATAGTTCCTGCTGCTAGCTCGCGGGCGCCTCGCTGACCACCGCGCGATCGACCGGGCCGGCGGCGGGGAGCAGCACCGTGAACGTCGATCCGCGCCCCGGCTCGCTCTCGACCCGGATCGCTCCGCCGTGCCCGCGGACGATTCCGAGGACCGCCGCCAGGCCGAGCCCCCGCCCCGTGAACTTCGTGCTGAAGAAGGGATCGAAGATCCGAGCCCGCGTCGCCTTGCCCATGTCGTGGCCGGTGTCCTCAACGTCCAGGGCGGCGTTGCCCACGATCACGGTCAAGAGGTTGTTGAACTCGTGCGCGATCCCGCCGGCGAGCGTCCCGAGGGCTTCCATCTTCTGCGCCTCCAGTTCTCGGGTCCTGGCGGCCAAGCGCTCCATCATCCGGTCGAAGGATGCGGCCAAATCTCCGATCTCGTCGCCTCTGACAAAGGCCACCCGCTGATTGATGTCGCCCTCGCCGATCGACTGTGTGACCTTCAATAAGGCGCTCAGAGGTCAGAGGGTTCGGCCCACGTCGCCGGGCTCATGCGAGTATCTGATTGTCCCTCGCATATCGAGGATCATCACGCCCTCGAGTCCCTCGCGTTGGTCAATGGACCGGATGACGCTCGTGATTTCGGTCGGGTTCGAGAGATCATCGCATTTTCCAGACCGGTCTCGGCTACCTGGGTGAGTCCGATCGCGAAGTTGCGATAGTCCTCCGCCAGATGGGTGCGGCTGTTCATTGTGAGCCAGAACGCGGACAGTCCCATGATAACGGTCACGATTCCGGTCACGCCGAGAGCAAGCTTTATTTGAAGCGTTGGGCGCATGGTTCGTCTGCCCGGGCCAGGAACTCACAGCTCGCTCGCGCCGGCCACGGCCCCTGTTCCTATGTATCGAGCACTTCGCGGATCTTCCGTGTGAGCCCGTCGGGCGTGAACGGCTTTTGAAGAAACTCCGCGCCGGCGTGGAGCAGCCCTTGGCGCGCGATCGCATTGTCGATGTAGCCCGACATGTACAACACACGGAGGTCGGGTCTGAGGCGGAGCAGCCGTTGCGCGAGCTCCGGACCCCTCATGCCCGGCATCACGACGTCGGTCAACAGGAGGTGGATCGGTCCCGGGTGGCTGCCGGCGATTCGTTCGGCCGCCACCGGACTCTCCGCGAGAAGCACGGTGTAGCCGGCCTTTTGCAGGATGACGTTCGTCAGCTGCCGGATCGCGGCCTCATCCTCGACGACGAGGACGGTCTCGGACGCGGCCGCCAGCGCCGGGTGGATTCCCGGGACCGCGCGCGGGACGGCCGAATCGCCGGCGAAGCGCGGGAGATAGACCTTGAACGTCGTGCCCCGCCCCGGCTCGCTGTACACGTCGATTGCGCCGCCGCTCTGGTGCACGATGCCGTAAACGGTGGAAAGGCCGAGGCCGGTGCCCTTCCCAGCCTCTTTGGTCGTGAAGAAAGGCTCGAAGATGCGCTTCTGCGTCTCTGCGTCCATCCCCGTCCCAGTGTCGGAAATCGCCAGGAGCACGTACGGTCCCGGTTTGACCTCGGCGTGCATCGCGGTGTAGGCGTCGTCGAGCTCGACGTTCTGCAGCTCGAAGATCAGGCTGCCGCCTTTCGGCATGGCGTCCCGCGCGTTGACCGCGAGATTCATGACGACCTGCTCCAACTGGCCGCGGTCCGCCTTCACCCGTCCGAGGCCCGGAGACACGACGACGCTCACCTTGACGTCCTCGCCGATGAGGCGT
>Ga0208080_1000133_pt1 | contig 35830 bp, 31 predicted proteins | sample NGESurdeep092012_3_FD_184476 | JGI IMG/M metagenome (GOLD analysis project Ga0208080, IMG submission 184476) | Arctic peat soil microbial communities from Barrow, Alaska - NGEE Surface sample 210-3 deep-092012 (SPAdes) | ecosystem: Environmental > Terrestrial > Soil > Wetlands > Peat ...
GCGAGTGGAGGTCAGGCGATTCTGGCCGGGATTCTTGTTGAAGAGCGCGACGCGATGGTGTCAGCGCTGGATGCCGGCGGTTGGGCGATCGAACGCGAAGATACGGAGGACGTCTGGTGGAGTGTACAGATCGCACCGCGGTAGCGACGTTTTTCGCCGCGGAGCCGCTCGTCGTCGGTGGAACGGTGACGTTGTCGGACGAGGCCGCGCATCACATCCGCGTTGCGAGGGTCGCAGTCGGCGAATGCGTCGCGCTTCGTGACGGCGCGGGCAGAGCCGCGGTCGGCACGCTGGTGAAGGTCTCCAGGAATTCCGCGCTCGTCGACGTGAGCGAGACGAGCGAGATCCCACGGCCCGCTCCGATCCATCTGCTGGCGCCCGTTGCCGACAGGGAGCGGATGCTGTGGCTGGCGGAGAAGGTGATGGAGCTGGGCGTGACGAGCTGGAGGCCGGTGATCTGGCGTCGCTCGAAGAGCGTGTCACCGCGCGGCGAGGGCCCGACGTTTCAGGCGAAGGTGCGCGCGCGCATGACCTCGGCGTTGATTCAGAGCGGCAGCGGATGGCTGCCCGACATGTTTCCGGAGGCGACTGTCGAACGCGCCGTCGCCGCCGCGCCGCTCGGGACGCGCATTCTGCTCACGAAGGACGGAGAGCCGATTGCCGGCATACCGATGCACACTCCGATCACGATAGCTCTCGGACCAGAGGGTGGAATGGAGCCGGCCGAGCGCGATCTTTTCATCGGCGCCGCATTTCTCCCTGTGAAGCTTGGGTCGAGCACGCTACGTTTTGAGACTGCGGGTGTGGCCGCGGTGGCGATCGCCGCCGCATTGCAAGCAACTTCGAGGCAATCCAATGTCTGAGCCCTGCATCTTCTGTCGAATCGTGCGCGGGGAGGTACCCGCGCAGATGCTCGCGAACAACAAGGAAATCGCGGCGTTCCGCGATCTCAATCCGCAGGCGCCGGTTCACATTCTCATAGTCCCGAAGAAGCACGTCGCCTCGCTCGACGACATGGCCGACTCGTACTTATTGGGCCAGATGGTGACGCTCGCCGCAGCGATCGCGAGGCAGGAGAAGATCGCGAAAACCGGGTACAGGACGGTGATCAACACGGGTAAGGACGGTGGTCAGAGCGTCGATCATCTGCACCTCCATCTGCTCGGCGGGCGGCCTATGACCTGGCCGCCTGGCTAAGAGCGCCCGCCCGCCCGCGTCGATGGGCGTCTCTGCGCGGGGTCGGCGAGGGGTATCCTCTTCGGGAGCTCTCGCCTGCAGCGTCGCCTTGCGGCTCGCTGCACCGCGCCGCCTCGCGGCGGCGCTGGCTGCGGCCGCTCCCTCAGAGGACACCCCGGCGCCTCCCCGGTCGAGATCTTAACAGCCCGAGCCTCGAACGGTGGGGTCGGCGCCGCTGGGTGCGCTCGACCTCTGACTCCGCGCGGGCACTCCGCGTCGTCGCGCCAACGTCGGACGCGGGCTTGTTCGAGCGGCCGCAGCGGTTGGTGGTTGTGACGCGGACAAACAGCACGCGGCGCTTTGCGCCGCGGGCAGTTACGAAACCCGTTGGGAGGGAGGGTGAGGGTGTCCTCGTAGGCGCTTTGCAAAGCGAGCGCGAGGAGGAGACCCGCGACTGAGCGAAGCGAAGGAGCGTAGTTAGGGGCTCCGACCAAGCGAGCGTAGCGCCGAAGAGGACACCCTCGCCCGACCGACCGTCACGGATCTCAAGACTGCCAAGACAAAAAGCGCGGGCGGAGATCCCCTACTATATGGAATGAATGGCAGTTGCTTTCGAGGTGCCCTTTGCCCGCCATGTTTTTATCGTACCGTTAACAATCTGTAGCCTGTCGAGCCCCATCAGCCCTGGCGGAATATCCGCCTCGCGCGGCACGACGAGGATCGTCTGGCCGAGTCCGCGCTCCTCCAGCATCACCAGAATTTTGCCGGCGCGCCGAATGTCCAGCTCCGCGAACGGGTCGTCGAGCAGGAGCAGCGGCTCCGCGCCGGCGTGATCGCGCAATGTCGCGGCCTCGAGCAGCCGGAGCGCGATCGCCGCCGAGCGTTGCTGGCCGGCCGAGCCGAAGAGGCGGAGGTCTCTGCCATCGAGCGTCAGCTCCAGATCGTCGCGATGCGGGCCGACGTGCGTGATCCCTCGTCTGAGATCGAGAGCGCGCTTTTCCTCGAAGGCGGCGAGCAGGACATCGTATCGCGCCTCGGAGTCGGCGAACGGGCTCACATAGCGGATCTGTGCCTTAGCCGTCTCACCCATTCGTTGCACGAGGTTTGAAAACTCCACCGCCGAATCGCGCACCCACCTCGCGCGCGCCTCGATCAGCACCGACCCGTGCTCGGCCAGCGCCGGCTCCCAGACAGCCACCTGCTGCTCGTTGTCGGCAGATCCGCGGCGCGTCGCGTTCCGGAGCGCCGCATTTCGCCGCGCGAGATTGGCGCGGTAGTTCTGGAGCGCGTGCAGATATTTTCTGTCGGTGAGCGCGAGCACGAGGTCGAGATACCGGCGTCTCTCGGTCGGCGCGCCACTCACCAGCTCCAGATCGCGGGGCGAGAATATTACGGAGGGAAGAGCGCCGAGCGCGTCGCTCAACCGGCGAATTTCGCTCCCGTCGTGCAAGACTTTCTTGCGTTTGGCGTTGCGGTCGAATCCGACCGAGATGTCGTGCTCTTCCGGAGTGTGCGCGTGCGCGGAGATGTGGAATCCCGTCGTGTCGAAGCGTGTCAGGTCCTGATCGCGGGCGTCGCGGATGGAACGCATGATCTGGAGATAGTAGATCGCCTCGAGGAGATTCGACTTTCCGTGGCCGTTGTCTCCGACGACGACGGCGCCCTCGGGCGGCAGCTCGAGATCAACGCGCTCGAGATTCCGGAAATCGCGGATCGCGATGCTGTCGAGCCGAATCCGATCTCCGGTCCCCGTGTCCGATGCCCGAGCCGATTCGGCAGCGGCAGCGGCGGCAATGATACTCACTTCCCCTTGAATGCGGGCGCGCGCTTCTCCATGAAAGCGCGCATGCCTTCGCGCATGTCGTCGGTCGCCGCGAGCAGACCGAAATGGTTTGCCTCGAGAATCAGGCCTTCCTCGAGCGACATCTCGAGCCCGCGGTCGATCGCCTCGATGCAGAGCGCGACCGCGAGCGGGCCGTTGGCGAGAATCGTCTTCATCATTTCTCTTGCCACGTTCATCAACTCTGCTGCCGGCGCCAGCTTGTTGACGAGACCGATTCTGTAGGCCTCGGCCGCATCGATCGTCTCGCCGGTCATGAGGAGCTGCATCGCGCGCCCCTTGCCGACCAGGCGCGGGAGGCGCTGGCTCCCTCCGTATCCGGGCAGAATGCCGAGCTTGCTCTCGGGCTGTCCGAATTTGGCGGCGTCCGATGCGATGCGAACGTGGCAGGCCATCGCCAGCTCGCACCCGCCGCCCAGCGCGAAGCCGTTGACCGCGGCGATGATGGGCTTGGGGCAGGTCTCGATTCTGCGGAACACATCCTGCCCAGCACGTGCGCGTGCCTTTGCGAGCACGGGCGTCTGGCTCGACAGCTCGGAGATGTCGGCGCCGGCGACGAACGCGCGTCCGGCGCCGGTGACTATGACGCCACCGATCGAATCGTCCACGCGGATCTCATCTATCGCGTGGCCGAGCTCGGCGATTGTCGCGTCGTTCAACGCGTTGAGCTTGTCGGGGCGATTGACGGTGAGAGTGGCGACACGGTTCGCAACTTCCAGCGTCAGGAATTTGAAGGGCATCGAGATGTGTTTGTTGGTAAATTTGCCGGCATCCGTCGAGCGGCGGCGACTGCTCAAATCTACGCAGAAGCTTCGCTCCTGGGCGATGGGATAAATGACGCAGAAGTGGATCGTGCGTGAAGGCTCGAAGTCAAAGGGATTTCTCTACAAGGGGCCGAGCGGGAGCGCGATAAAGAACGCGGCAGAGCTGGAGCGCTTCAATTCGCTCCGGATTCCGCCGGCGTGGCGCGACGTGCACATCTCGACCAATCCGCGCGCCGCGATCCAGGTGTGGGGGTTCGACGCGCGCGGGCGGAAGCAGTACAAGTATCATCGCCGCGCCGTCGAGAAGGGGGAGCTGCGCAAGTACTATCGCGTCCGGCAGATGGCGCGCGATCTTCCGGCTCTGCGCGCCAGGATCCAGCGCGATTTCCGCCGCAAGGGTCTGACGAAGGAGAAAGTATGCGCCGGGATCGTTCGATTGATCGGTGAGGGATTCTTCCGCGTGGGGAGCGACAAGTACCAGAAGGAAAACAACACCTTCGGCATCACTACGATGCATAAATCTCACGTCACCATCCTTGGCGACACGGTGGTATTCGAGTACAAGGGCAAGAGATCGATCACGCAGCGGAATGTCGTGCCCGTTAAGGATCTGACGCGATTCGTCAATAAGCTGCTCGAGACTCCGGGGGCGCGACTGTTCAGGTACCAGGAAAATGGGAAATGGCAAAACGTCGATTCGCGCGACGTGAACGACTACATCGAGACCGTCGCGCACTTCCCGTACACAGCAAAGGATTTCAGAACGTGGGGCGGAACTCTTCGCGCGGCGACGGTGCTGGCCGAGCTGGGGAAGGGAAAGAGCCAGAGCGAGCGGAAGAAGAATGTCGTCACCGCGGTTCGGCTCGTCGCGTCCGAGCTCGGCAACACCCCTACTATATGTAGGAAGTCCTACGTGCATCCGGTGGTGGTTATGAAGTACCTGCGGAGCGGGACGACCATCTCGCTTCCGCTGCGAGCGAGGGCCACTGGTTCGAACGGCACTGGTTACGCGCCGGAGGAAGAGGCGCTGATTTCCTTCTTGGACGAATACTTTCCTGAGAGGCGAAAAGCTCCTCGTGACGAGTAACGGAACTGCAACTGATGACTACCTGCCGGGAGCTGTTGGCGGGTCGGCTGGTGGCTCGGAGCTGAAACCAGAACGGTTCGAGCTGCGGCCCGAAGCCATCAATGGCTGGCCCGCCCACCGCCCCTGGCAGGTAGTCTTCAGTAAATGTCTCTGAACGACGCGAATCATGAATGAAGCATTGCTCTCCGAGGACGCACCGGTCTTTTCGCTCCATCGAGTAGACAGTCCGATGAAGCACGTTCTCGCGATCGACCAGGGCACGACCGGAACCACGGCGCTCGTCATCGCCGCCGATGGCCGCGTCGCCGGGCGGGGCTACCAGGAGATTACGCAGCACTATCCGCAGCCCGGATGGGTGGAGCACGACGCCGAGGAGATTCTCGAGCGCACGCTCTTGGCGGCGCGCGATGCGATTGCGGTGAGCGGAGTGAGGCCCGACGTGATGGGCATCACCAATCAGCGGGAGACGATCGTCGTCTGGCACCGCGACACGGGGAAGCCCCTCGCGCGCGCGATCGTGTGGCAGGATAGGCGGACCACGGAGCGCTGCGCCGAGCTCAAAGGCAAGACGAGTTTCATCGCCGAGCGCACGGGACTGCGCCCCGATCCGTATTTCTCCGCGACGAAGATCGAGTGGCTGCTCAAGAAGCCCGAGATCGCATTCGTCGCGAGAAACGGGAGACTGTTAGCGGGCACGATCGACACCTGGCTGATCTGGAAGCTCACCGGCGGCCGTGTTCACGCGACCGATCCCACGAATGCGTCGCGCACTCTGCTCTTCGATATCAATCGGTTGAAGTGGAGCAGCGAGCTGTGCGACATCTTCAAGATTCCCATGGAGATCCTGCCCGAGGTGCGTCCCTCGGCCGGCGACTTCGGAAAAACGGTGACTTCGTTCTTCGGCAAGTCTCTTCCGATTACCGGAGTCGCCGGCGATCAGCAGGCCGCACTTTTTGGGCAGGGATGCTTCGTCGCGGGGCAGGCGAAGAATACGTACGGCACGGGCGCGTTTCTGCTGCTCAACACGGGGAACGAGGTGCCGCGCCCGGGAGAAGGACTGCTCGCGACGGTCGCGTGCGACGCCCAGGGCGGAGCGGCGTACGCACTCGAAGCGTCCATCTTCGTCGCCGGCGCCGCGATTCAGTGGCTGCGCGACGGACTCGGCATCCTCTACAACGCGTCGGAGAGCGAGCGATTGGCGCGCTCGCTCGACTCCAACGATGGCGTCTACTTCGTTCCCGCTCTCGTCGGACTCGGCGCTCCGAACTGGGAGCCGAGGGCGCGCGGGACGATCGTCGGTCTGACGAGGGGCACAACGCGCGCGCACTTCACCAGAGCAGCGCTCGAGGCGATGGCGTACGGATCGGCGGAGATGCTGGCGGTGATGGCCAAGCGAGGTCGTGTCAAATTCGAATCCATGCGAGTTGACGGCGGAGCGTCGGCCAACAAGTGGCTGTTGCAATTCCAGTCGGACATCCTCGGCATCCCTGTCGAGCGGCCCGACATGGTCGAGACGACGGCCCTGGGCGCCGCGGGTCTCGCTGGAATCGCGGGCGGAGTTTGGAGCGATGCGGCCGAGTTCATCGGCACGAGACAGTTCACGCGATTCACGCCGGCGATGCCAAGGGAATCGGCGGATGAAATGATGGCTGGGTGGCAGCGCGCGGTGAGGGCCGCGCTATTCTGGGCGCGCGACACAGGAGATGCCGGCGCGGTTAAGAAGAAGAAAAAGCGCCCGGGCTCCGCGGCAAAGAAGGCGGCTTCAAAGAAGCGGGTTTCAGCGAAGGCGACGGCGAAGGCGAAGGCGACGGGAAAAGGGAAGGGGAAGTCGCGCTCGGCGAGCGGCCGCAAGTCCGGCGGGGCCGGAAGTAAGTCTTCTCCCAGGCGTGGGAAATGAATCAGCTTCTTGGCGTGTGCCTCGCCGTCAATCTCGTTTACGCCCAGACGGCCGTCGTCCGGGACAGCTGGTTCGGGATCGACAAGATCAAACACTTTTTCATGTCGGCGTTCATCGAGAGCGTTTCGTACAGCGCGTTACAGGCTGCGCGCGTGAACCATCGGTCGGCGATGGCGGGCGCGATCGGAGTGACGGCGGCTTTTGGTGTCGGCCGCGAGATCCACGATTCCCGGAATCCGAACAACCACTTCAGCGTGAAGGATCTGACCTGGGACGCGCTTGGAGCTGGTGCGGGCGTGGTACTGTTGTCGCATACTATAAGGTAGGGCAGTCGGCGAACCGGCTCTTCAAGTAGCAGTCAGCAAGCCTGACTCTGCGATTCACCATCAGGCGCCGGAAAATCAAAACATCAGGAGGTTCCCGTGCGACGCACCGCTCTCGCTGTCGGCGTTCTGTTTTTGTCCGCAACCGCGTGCAACTTCGACTCGGCGAAATCGTCTTCCGGAACGGCGAGCTCCACGATCTCCAGCGACCCGAGCCGGCCGGATCAGAGCGAGGCGCTGATGCAAACGAGCCGCGACTGGGCCAAAATCGTGGCCAGCGGAGATGTCGAGGGGATCCTTTCCTACTGGACGGACGACGCCATCCTTCTCCAGCCGGACCAGCGCGCCCTCATCGGGAAGGCGGCCATCCGTCAGATGGTCGAAGAAAGCATGAAGAATCCCAGGTTCAGCATCACCTGGGGTCCGGAGAGCGCCGTCATCTCGAAGGGCGGAGACATGGGATATCTCGTCGAGCACAATCGCATCACGTTTGCTGACCCCACGGGCAAGATGCGCACACGGTTCGGAAAGAGCGTGACCATCTGGCGGAAAGATGCGAGCGGTGCGTGGAAGTGTGTCGTCGATACCTGGAACAGCAGCCCCACGGAAAACGTTTTTCCCGAGATGTGAGTCGCCGCGCGTTCTCGATCGGCAGGCGACCAAGCGCGCGGCGAGGCAAGAAGCCCGCTTCATCCAGAGTCAATCCATTGTCTATATTCCGCTCGTGAAGCCACGCACAAAATTCCTCATCGGCGGCGCCCTCGTCCTTGGCACTGCAGGCTACCTCGCCGCGAGCGCGATCAAGGACACGGGCGTCTACTACCTCACGCCCGGCGAGCTGTCGGCCAAAACCAAAACTGATCCGACGTTCTACGAGACCGGCGTCAAGGTTGGCGCCCGCGTCGTCAACGGCTCGATCGTCCGCGCTCCCGGCGGCATGCAGGTCGCGTTCAAGATGACCGACGGCGCCCAGACCTACGACGTCGTCTACCGCGGCATCACACCCGACACATTCACCGACGGCGTCGACGTCGTCGTCGAGGGAAGGCTCGGCCGCGACAACACCTTTCGGGCGACCACGCTGCTCGCCAAATGCGCGTCGCGCTATGAGAACGCGCCCGAGAAATACAAGACCACTCCGGGATACAAGAGAGCGGAGCAGCGGGCTTGATCCTCGTGGGTGAGCTGTCCCTCTGGGTCGCGCTCCTCATGGCGGTCTGGGCGGCGACGGTGTCCTTCGCCGGCGGACAGATGCGCCGAGCGGACCTGATCGAGAGCGGAGAGCGAGCGATCTACGCGACGCTCGCGATGGTGGTGCTCGCATCGCTCGGACTTTTGACCGCGCTCCTCACCCACGACTTCTCGATCAGGTACGTCGCGTCCTATACGAGCGCGAATCTCCCCAAGGTCTATACGATCACGGCGTTCTGGGGCGGGCAATCGGGATCGCTGCTGTTCTGGGCGCTGATTCTCGCGAGCTACTCGGCCATTGCGCTCTGGACGAATCGAACGCGCAATCGCGAGCTGATGCCGTACGTCACCGGCACTCTCGCGATCATTCTCGTTTTCTTCCTCGCCATGATTTGCCTCGGCTCCAATCCATTCGAGCGCCTCGACTTTATTCCCGCCGACGGTCGCGGGCTGAATCCGCAATTGCAGAACCCGGGGATGGCGATCCACCCGCCCAATCTCTATCTCGGGTACGTCGGCACGTCGATTCCGTTCGCGTTCGCGATCGCGGCGCTCCTGACGAGACGGCTCGACGCCGAGTGGTTGGCGGCGGTCAGACGCTGGGCTCTGCTCGCCTGGTTCTTCAACACAGTGGGAATCGTGCTCGGCATGTGGTGGGCGTACGTCGAGCTCGGCTGGGGCGGATACTGGGCGTGGGACCCGGTCGAGAACGCGTCACTGCTGCCGTGGCTCGTCAACACCGCCTTCCTGCATTCGATCATGGTGCAGGAGAAGCGCGGGATGCTGCGGAAATGGAACGTCACGCTTGTAGTGTCGGCGTTTCTGCTCTCGATCTTCGGGACGTTCATTACCCGCAGCGGCGTGATCTCGAGCGTTCACTCCTTTGCGCAATCGCCGGTCGGCATGTGGTTCGCGGCGTTCCTGGTTCTCGCAATCGTCGTGACCGCTTATCTCGTCTCGACGCGCCTGCAAGATCTCAGATCAACCGCCGAGCTCGAGAGCATGATCAGTCGCGAGGCGGCCTTCCTCTACAACAATCTCGTGCTCGTGGGAATCGCGTTCTCGGTGCTGTGGGGGACGCTCTTCCCGATCATCAGCGAAGCGGTGCGCGGCAACAAAATCACCGTCGGGCCGCCCTTCTTCAACACGGTCAACATTCCGCTCGGACTCTTATTGTTGCTGCTGACTGGAATCGGACCGTTGATCGCTTGGCGCCGAGCGTCGGTGGCGAACCTCAAGCGGCAATTCCTGATGCCGGTGGCGGCCGCGGTGGCGATCGGAATTCTGGTTTTTGCTCTCGGTGTACACGACCTCGCCGCACTCCTGTCGTTTACGTTCGGCGGGCTCGTGCTCGCGACGATCGTCCAGGAGTTCTACAAGGGTGTGAACGCCAGGCATCACATGTACGGCGAGTCACGGGTAATCGCGCTGCCGCGGCTGGTGGCGCGAAATCGGCGGCGATACGGCGGGTACATCGTCCACCTCGGCATAGTCGTGGTGTTCGCGGCATTCGCCGGCCTCGCGTTCAAGCGCGAGTTCGATCTGACGTTGAACCCCGGCGACTCGAAGACCGTGACCGATGCGTGGGGACATCGCTGGACTTTCCTGAGTCAGGGGATCTCGCGCTACAGCGTTCTGAACCGCGATGTCACGGCGATCGCGCTCGACGTCACGCGCGATGGGAAGCCCGCCGGCGTCATCACGAGCGAGAAGCGTCAGCACGTCGATTCGCGTGGAGCGCCGACGTTCGAGCCGTCGACGGAAGTCGGAATCATGGGATCGTTCAAGCAGGATGTGTACGTCGTTCTCGCGGGCGTTCGCGGAGCCGATGACGCCGAGATTCGCGTGACGTTCAATCCTCTCGTGCGCTGGGTCTGGCTCGGTGGAGCGCTCATGGCGCTCGGCGGACTCGTAGTGATGTGGCCCGCCGCCGACCGACATCGCGCGCAGAGCGGGTACGCCGCGGTGCTCAAGCCACGGCCCATTGGCGAACGGGTGCCGGATCTCGTCGGAGCATGATGATGGCGTCGCCCGTAAAGGACCTAACCGCAAACGGCTCGCGCCGGCAGTTCATTCTGGCGATTCCCGCCCTTGGCCTCGCGGCCGCCGCATTTCCGCGAGAAATCCGCGCGGCACAGGTAGCGGTGCAGACGTTCAACGGTCCGATGGCCGACGCGAACGAAGTCTATCGGCCGGTGACGCTGCCTTCCAAACCCGGCGCGCAACCGTCGATGACGGCTGCGCAGCGCGACGAGCTCGAGCACCAGATCCATTGCCAGTGCGGTTGCAACCTCGACGTTTATACGTGCCGCACGACCGATTTCTCGTGCAGCGTCTCGCCAGCGATGCACGCCGACGTGATGGGTCTCGTCGCAGGCGGCTACACCGCCCCGGAGATCCTCGCCGCGTTCAGGGCGGCGTACGGCGAGAAAGTGCTGATGGCGCCCATGAGAAGCGGATTCAATCTTGTCGGCTACACGATGCCGTTCATCGCGCTCGGCACCGGTGCCGTGATCGTGGCGGTGCTGCTCAAGCGGTGGAAGTCGCGCGCGCCGGCTGTGGCGACGGTCGAGCCGAAGCAAATCGACGCCACGGCGGGAGAGCTCGCGGAGCTCGATGCGGCGGTGAGGCGCGACGCATGACAGCGCTCCTCATCGGCACCGCGCTCGCAGTCGCGTCGTTGTGCTACGTGCTCTACCCGCTTTATCGCACCGGCGTCTCCAACGTACCACGCGCGTCGACAGCCAGGAAAAATCGGCAGAGTGGAGCGGTGGAAGCCCTTCGCGAGCTGGAGTTCGATCGGGAGACCGGAAAAATCTCCGACTCCGATTACGAGCCGCTCAAGGCGCGCTACACCGAGCAGGCGCTGGTCGCGATGCGCGCCGGAGGTGCGCCGGTGTGCGAGAGGTGCGGGCCGAGGCACGAGGCGGAGGCGGACTTTTGCTCGAAGTGCGGGGCGGCGCTGGTCCGATAAAACTGGCTCGGACCATTCGCACCAACTATCCAGTTACGCCCAGCTGACGCTCCGCGAGCACTCTTATGATGACGCTGCGGCCTGGTTGCGGGGTCTGGAGCGGAGAAAAGCAGACGCGATAAAGCTCGTTGGGGAAAGGACTTAGCGCGTGTGGAGGCTCTACATGTCGGCGGGCGCGTACGGTTTTCGCACTGCAGGATCAAGTAGTGCAGAGGCTATTGTCGAAACCGGCGCCAGGCGGCCGCGCCGGTGTCCCGCTCACGCGGGAAGACCTGTATGATTCAGATCGCCGTAGGAGAGGAACGAGCCGATGGCTGTGCGCGATTTTGTCGACGACAAGAATGTGAAGTGGAGAGTGTGGCCAGTCCTGGGCGCGTCGATCCATCCGAGGACGGCGGTGGAAGATTACCTCGGCGATTACGGCGAAGGTTGGCTCTGTTTCGAATCGCCGCACGAGCGCCGGCGCCTCGCCCACTACCCGCGCGACTGGGACCAGATGCCCGACAAGGGTCTGTGCAAGCTGCTAAGCGGGGCAGCCATTGTTCCCGTGCGGGGCACGCGGACGCCGCCCAAACCTCGCGATTCGATCAACCCGTAGCTGCAGAGTACAGTGCAACGGGCGATTGCGGTATCGCCCGGAAGTACGAATGTTTGCTTCGACGAGGAGGCCTTTCTGCCCGGGTACGATTTCACAAATAGAGTACGCGGCACGCTGATCAAGGCGCGAGAGGAAGCGCATCGCCGCCATCACGAGTATGTAGGAACCGAGCATCTCCTCCTCGGCCTGCTCGAGGAAGACGACGCGCTGGTGATGGACGTTCTCGAGAACCTGGGCGTCAAGCACTACGAGATCCAGACGGCCATCGAGCGCGTGGTTCAAAACGGTCAGCCGAGCTCGAAGGACCGCATGCCGGATCTACCGTACACGCCGAGGGCGAGGGTGGTGCTCGATCAGGCGATCGCGGTGGCCCACGAATTCGGCGACGGGTATGTCGGAACCCAGCATCTTCTGCTTGGCCTCATTCGCGAGCGACAGGGAATTGCGGCGCAGGCACTCGCTACGGCCGGATTGACCGAGCCCATTCTGCGGCGCGAGATTGTGCGGCTTCTTCAGGGTGAGGGCGTGGCCGCGGCGCTGGACATCGACGCCAGCGAGCGGCGCGAGGAGACGCAGGTTCCGCTCAGCATTGCGGTCGAAGTGCGTTACGAGGACGGCACGCTGGCGAAGAAGATCTTTACGACCCCGACCGAAGCGATCGGATTCCTGCGCGACAGGTCAAAGGAGTAGCTACCGCTCCAGCTCCTTCATTCGCTTCACAGCGATCCGGATCGGAACGAACGTCGTCGCCAGGCAGACGAGCGTCGCCCCACCAAAGCCAAGCCACATCGCCGACGGATCCGGATCCAGGTGCATCATGCGCGCGCCCACGAACTGATAGACCGGCCGCGCCTCGAGGATGATCACCACGCCGATCAGAACCACCGACGTCATCATCAGCACCAGTCCGCCGAACGATGTCGGAATCTGCGCCGCGTTCTCGGTATTGAATTTCGGGAAAAGCGCGCCGAAGCCGAGGGCGAGGCCGGCGATCGCGAAAGTCATCATCGTGATGGTGAAAATCGACACCGCCATCATGAATCCACTCACCTCGAGCAGCACGTCGGTCACGAAAACGAGGATGAGTGCCAGGACGAGCAGAGGAAGCGTTCCGACCCAGAACTTGGACCAGAGCAGCTGACGCATCTCGAGCGGACTCGATCTGAGCAGCCAGAGCGTGCGGCCCTCGAGACTGATTCCCGGAAAGATGAATCGCGCCGCAATCGAGGCGAGAACGAATCCCGCCAGAATGAGATTCACGAACGGGATCACGTTGGCGAGAAAGAACGTCACGCCTTCTCCGCGCAGCGGCAGGAACTTGATGTTGAACACGTAGACGACGACGAGCACGGTCAACAGGATGAGCTGCGACCACTGTGTCGTGTCGCGGAAGAAGAGGCGCATTTCCTTGAGCACCAGCTCCCGGCGCATCACTCCCCATGGTGTGAGAAGGCGCGCCACGAACCGGCCGAACGTCCCCTGTCGCACCCAGCGCGCACCGCTCTCCTGGGATTTGCTGAAGCCGCGCGCGTAGAGCCAGCGATGCAGTATCGCTCCGAAAACCACCGCGACCGCGGCCGTCGACCAGAGCAGGTAGAAGTGCAGAATCTCGGGATCGTTCCTCAGCCACGTCATGATCCCCTGCGCCACCCACTCGCTGGGCATCCAGGGAGAGGTCGGCGTCCGGAGCACCGAGATGAACTCGACCAGTGAACGAAATCCTTCGGGCCGCGCGAGTCTCTCCGGGCGGACGAGACGGAATATCAGCACCACTCCCGCCGCCGCCAGCACGGCGATGACGCTCAGGATGTCGCGCGTTCGCCGCGCCGGAAAAATGTTGACGAGCAGAAGGGTCACCGCGCTGCCGATCGCCCCGGGAATGAAGAGGAAGGGCAGCACCGCCGCGATCGCCACCAGTGGATAGAGAAATCCGCCCTGATAGATGATGCCGTAGGCGGTGAGCACCGGAGTCGCGACCAGCACGACCATCCAGCTCGAATGCGCCGTCGTCTCCAGCAGCTTCGCTCCGTAGAGTCGGAGCCAGTCAACGGGGGCGGCGACCAGTAGATCCAGATCCTTCGCCAGGAAGAAGCTCGACAGCGCGGTGACGACGTTCGACAGAATGAGAATGCCGAACAGGCTCACGAACATGAGGCCGAGCAGCTTGGCCGCGAGCAGCGCGCCGATCTCGGGGATGCCGTGGAAATATTTGAGGAGCCGGTAAAACATTCCGAAAACGAACAGCCAGAAGACCGCGCCGATCACGAGGAACAGGATCAGCCTGCCCGACCGGCTCTCCGTCTTGCCGAGCGGGCGCGCCCTGACCGAAATAAACTTGGGCGAGAGGACGTGCAGCAAACTCGGAGAGGGCGGTAGCTGCGGGGTCGGGCTCGCGCCAGCGGCCTGTAGACCGAGTTCGCTAGGCATCGAGAACTTCCATCGCGTCGCGCGCCGCGCGCTCACCCGTGAGCTTGAGGAATATCTCCTCGAGCCCTCCTCCCCCCGTGGCCTCGTCGCGCAAATCCTGGATCGTCCCGACGCTTCGGATTTTCCCCTGCTGGATGATCGCGATGCGGTCGCACAACGTCTCCGCGACTTCGAGCGTGTGCGTGGACATCATGATGGTGTGGCCGCGCTTCACGTATTCGCGGAACAGATCCTTGAGAATTCGCGTCGCCTTCGGATCGAGGCCGATCATCGGCTCGTCGACCACGAGCACTTCCGGCCGGTGGATGAACGCGCTCGAGATGATCAGCTTCTGCCGCATCCCGTGACTGTAGCTCTCGACCAGCTCATCGGCCCATTCCTCCAGATCGAACAGCGCCATCAGCTCGCGACCGCGGTGCTCGACCTTGTCTCCGTCCTGGCCGTACAATCCCGCCACGAAGCGGAGGAATTCCGCGCCGGTCAACTTTTCGTAGATGAACGGACGGTCGGGAATAAAACCCAACTTCGATTTTGCGGCGAGCGGATCTTTAGCGAGATCGATTCCCGCGAGGTGAATGGTGCCCGCGGTCGGCTGGAGGATTCCCGCGATCATGCGAAGCGTGGTCGTCTTGCCCGCGCCGTTGGGGCCAAGGAATCCGAACAGCTCTCCGTCTGGCACGGAGAGGTCGATGGAATCAACGGCTGTGAACGAGCCGTATTTCTTGGTGAGACTTCTCAGTTCTATCATTTGGATTTGGCTTTTGCGTTCTTGAATGCGATTTCGAAGGCTGTGCGGATGGCACTGAGATCACTGACCTGCGCTGCGACAATCCGTCCCTCGGCGTCAACCCACGCAGTAAGGCCCTGTGGTGCTCCTTCAATGCGCCACGCGCGCACGGTGTCACGATGTGCCGGCGCCCATTCTCCGGCCGCGTCCAGCGACGCGCTGTCCACGACTGTGAACAGCGACTCCGCGCGGATCGCCAGCTCCGGCCGAATCACGAGTCGAGTGGTCGGATCGAACACGGACATCACCTGCTTTCGTCCGATCGCGTGCGGACCACCCAGCATGAACGCGACAGGCGCCAGAGATGGTGTGAACAGCGGCCGTATGAAACTGTAGTGCGCCGGCGGATGCCCCCCCGTCGTCTTCGTTCCGGCGATGAAGAGGAGAGTGTCCTCTTCGACCGATGCGTTGATCGCGAATGGCCGCGTTGGCCGAGCGATGTCGATGGTCAGACCGGCGAGGCGGAATCCCCGCGTCAGTCTCGTTTGCCAGCGTGCCGACGTCCGTTCGAGTGATTTGCCCGCTGGGTAATCTCCGACGAAGTACTCCTCGCTGACGAGCGTGTTGGCGGTCGTATCGAGCGCCGAAGATGCCGCGCCGATCTGCAATCCATCGCGCTCGATGGTGTAGTAGAACGTCTCGGGCTGGAGCCTCAGCGCGACCTGCGCGAGCTGCTGCGCCTCGCTCACGTTGGCGTTGCGGCGAAACATCATCGCGAGTCCGCCAATCCAGAGCGCGACGACGACTACCGCGAGCGCGGCGCGCGTCGATGTCATGAACGGTTGTGTGCTGGAAGACGGGGCAGGAGTCACCGCTTTAAGACGATTCAGACGATCGTCAGGCTCGTCTCGCTGTTGATCCACCCCAGGTAGCGTTCGAGCCCGCCTGATACGGGGATCGTGAGCAGCTCCGGGACCTTGTAAGGGTGCAATTCCTTGAACGCTTTCTCGAGCCCGTGAACGGCTCCAGACCGTGTTTTGAGCATGACGACGACTTCGGTCTCGTCGGCGAGCTTGTCCTCCCACCGGTAAAGCGATCGCGCGGCGGGGAGGATCGTGCCGCAGGCGACCAGCCTTCGATCGAGCAGCGCCCGCACGAACTTGGCGGCTTCGTCGGTGTTGGCGAGTGTGGTGAGAACGACGACCGCGTCGGTGTGGCCCACGTAACGATTCCGAAAGAAGGTGATCAGAATCTAACGCTCAGTCGGTCTTTGAACGAACGTTAAACCATGCGCGGCACGTCTCTAGCGCTGTAATCCAGTTAACATGCCCGCCATCGACCCCTCCCTCTACATCAATCGCGAGCTTAGCTGGCTCGAGTTCAACGCCCGGGTACTCCACGAGGCGTTCGATCCCAGGAACCGGCTGCTAGAGCGTCTCAAGTTCCTCGCGATCTTCAGCACCAACCTCGACGAGTTCTACATGGTCCGGGTTGCTGGCCTGCGTCGACAGATTGCCGCCGGAGTGCAGCACGTCCCACCCGACGGGATGACGCCCACACAGCAGCTCGCCGCGATCACGGCGCGCGTCGCCGAGCTCGTGGAGCAGCAGCGCAAGTGTCTGTACGACGTATTGCTGCCCGAGCTTGGACAACACGGAATCAGGATCGTACGAATCGAGGAGCTGACTCCTGAAGAGTGGCACGTTGTAGATCAGTTCTTCGAGTCACAGGTCTTTCCGGTGCTCACACCTCTCGCCGTCGATCCCGGGCATCCGTTCCCATACATCTCCAACCTTTCACTCTCACTGGCTGTTCAGATCTTCGACCCGGAGACCAGCACCACACGCTTTGCCCGCGTCAAGGTGCCGAAGGTTGTGCCGCGGTGGATCCCTTTCGGCCGCTCGAACCAGTTTGTCCCCCTCGAGCGGGTCATCGGAGCCAATCTGGGAGCGCTCTTCCCGGGAATGGAAATCCGCGGCTTCAGCACATTCCGCGTCACTCGATATTCCGACCTCGAGCTCGCCCACTCCGACGAGGACGAAGATCTGCTCACGATAATCGAGGAACAGGTCTTCCAGCGTCGCTTCGCCGAGGTGGTTCGAGTCGAGGTGCAGAAAGGGACACCGCCGGACCTTCGTGAGCTTCTGCTCGGCGAGCTTCTGGAGGATCAGCCTCCGGAAATGCCCGCGCTGACCGAGGCGGATCTGGTCGAGACCGGACCGCTGCTCGACCTCAGTGATCTGATGTGGCTCGCGACAATGGAGATCCCCGACCTGCGGGATCCACCCTTCGTCCCTGCCACCCCCTCCGAGCTCAAGGACACGTCGCGTTCGATCTTCGACGCAATCCGCGACCGGGACATCCTCCTCCATCACCCGTTCGATTCGTTCCCCGCCTCGGTCGAGCATTTCCTGACATCGGCGGCGGTCGATCCGAACGTGCTCGCGATCAAGATGACGCTCTATCGCACCTCGGGCGACACGGCGATCGTGCGCGCGCTGACTGAAGCGGCTCAGCGCGGAAAGCAGGTTGCCGTCCTGATCGAGCTACAGGCTCGATTCGACGAAGTCAACAACATCACCTGGGCGCGCCAACTCGAAGGATTCGGAGTGCACGTCGCCTACGGGCTGCCCGGTCTCAAGACGCACACGAAGACCGTCCTGGTCGTCCGGCGAGAGCCCGATGGAATCCGACGGTACTCCCACATTGGGTCCGGCAACTACAACTCGAAAACGGCGCACGTCTATACCGACCTCGGCCTTCTCACGAGCAGCCCTTCGATCGGCGCGGATCTGACCGATCTCTTCAACGCGCTCACGGGGTTTTCCCACCAGAGCGACTACCGGAACCTGCTCGTGGCGCCGGCCAACATGCGGAAGCGGTTCATCGAGATGGTGGACAGGGAAGCGGACAACGCCGTGGCAGGGAAGCCGGCGCGGATCATCGCGAAAATGAACGCGCTGGTGGACGCCGAGATCATCCAGCACCTCTATGAGGCTTCTCAGGCCGGCGTCGAGATCGATCTGATCGTGCGCGGGATCTGTTGCCTCAGGCCCGGCATTGCCGGGATCAGCGATCACATCAGAGTCATCAGCATCGTCGGACGCTTTCTGGAACACTCCCGCATTTTCTATTTCGCGAACGCCGGCGACGAGGAGATCTATTTCGGATCGGCGGACTGGATGCCTCGCAACTTCGATCGGCGCGTCGAGGTGGTTACTCCGGTCGAAGATCGGCGCCTGCATCCGCGCATCAGTTCGCTGCTGGAGACCCTCCTTGCCGACAACAGGCAGGCGTGGGATCTGGGTCCGGACGGCACGTACGTACAGAGAAAGCCGGGCTCGGGTCCGGTTGTCTCAGCGCACGAGCGTCTGCTGGTGAATTCCTGGGGAATCCTCCCGGCGCCGCTCGCGCTCGAAGAGCAGTACGCGCAGGGAACGCGTTCCGGCCAGCGCGCCAACGCTTAGTCGGGGCGCGACAATTGATTGCCTGCGCGAACGCCTAGTCGGCCGCGCCAACCTCGTCGTCGTAGGTCATCACAGCTCCGTCCGGCGCCACGATTTCGACTGGAACGCCGGCGACCTCGGAGAGCAGTCTGGATTTGCGGCTCGCTCCCCAAATTTCCAGCCGCAGGTTCGCACCCTGGTGCTGGGGCACGGCCGTGAGTCTCAAAGCGCGGTCCAGCCAGCGGACCCTGATTTCCGCCACGGCGTCGGCGTGACCGCGGTCGAAGCCATCCGCGACGCGGAGTATCGCCGCCAACCTCTTGATCGTTGCACGCATCGGTTTTTCCAGGCCGCCGTAGTTGGCGTGTTTTTTCTTTGGCTCGGCGCCCCGGTGATAGCGCGCGACATTCGCCGCCATCACTTGCTCGGCCGGCGTCATGCCCAGCAGGTCGGCGTGCTGTATCAAGTGGTAGGAATGCTTGTTGTGGTCGTCGTAACTGATGTGATAGCCGATGTCGTGAAGAAGAGCCGCGTCGGAGAGCAGCCTTCTGTCATCGGATGCGCAGCCCAGACGCTGGCCGATGGAGTCGAAGAGCTGAAGCGCCAGCTTCTGAACGTGCTTCGCGTGCGGCTCTTCATAGTGCGACCGCTCCGCCAGCTCTCGCACTGAGCGTTCCCGGGCCTCTCCCGGATCCGCGGGCGCCGGCGCGACGCGCGCGCTCTCGAGAAGAATTCCTTCCCTGATGCCGTAGCCCGAAATCACCAGCTCCTTCGCTTCAACGCGGGCCGCGACTTCGGCCGCGACCGCAAGTCCGGCCACGATGATGTCGCTTCTCGCCTCGCTCAGCCCCGGAACCGACTGCCGCTCTTCCGGCGACATGTTGTGCAGCATGTCGACCATGTGCTCCAGCTCGATGCGCGGAATGACCGTTCCGTGTACGGTCTTCGCACTCTCCATCCCAATGCGCGCGAGGTAGATCGCCGCCAGGCTGGTGAAGGTTCCTCCCGAGCAAATGATGCGCGTCGCGTGCCAGTGGCGCGCCGAAAGGTGACGTCGCAGCTCCAGTCGAACGTGCTTTCTGAGCTTGCGCATCCCTTTCTTTTTCGCTGCCGGGGAGAGGTACATCTCGGTCATGCGAATCGCGCCCAGGGGCAGTGAGATCAGGCGCTCGACGAGGCCGTCTGCGCTGAGCGCGAGCTCGAATGAGCCGCCGCCGATGTCCATGACTACCGCGCGGCCAACTCCCAGATCGAAATGCGCGAGCGCGCTGCGAAAGCTGAGACGCGCTTCGTCCTCGCCCCGAAGAACTCTCACCTTGAGGCCCGTCTCCGCCCGTACGAGCTTGAGAAATTGCTCGCCATTGCTGGCTTCCCGCACGGCGCTCGTGGCCACGACTTCAGTGCGCTTTACGCCGAGCTGGGTCGCGAGCGTAGCCATCCGGGTCAATGTGCTGAGCGCGTTCTGAATGGCGATCTCGCTGAGCGACCCTTTCTTATCGAGGCCGGCGCCAAGTCTGGGCGCCGCCTTCATTTCGTCCACCACGCGGATGACGCCGGTGGGCGAAACATCGGCAATCGTCATGCGGATCGAGTTGGACCCGATATCGATCGCGGAGATGCGGATGTCCGAATCGTTTCTCAGCTGGTGAGAGCCGGTGCTGCTGAGAGTCAGATAAGAATCCGGCGAGATGCCCATGGCTCGGAGTTGATGGTCGGTGCCGCTACACGAAAGCTATCGCACGCTCCGCGTTAATGGCATTGTCGAAGGCCTGGGTCCCAGACTCGGCCCTCGGTGTCGAGAAATGCGTGACGATACTCGCCGGCGCCAAGCGTCAGCTTCAGAACCCCGAAGTGGCCGTGAATCTGGAAGACGGAATTGTGAGCGAGAGGACTACGCAATTGACGGAGCTCTCCTCCACCGGTGCCGGCGATGATCTGCTCGATGCCCTTCTCGGAATCGGCGACACCGTCCGGTGTCTGTGGGAGAAATCGTTCGTAGTGGTGCTCGTGCCCGTTGAGAATGAGATCGACGCCGCTCTCATAGAGAATTCTCCACAATCGCTGCACATCCGGCGTCGAGCCGTGAACCCCGGAGCTGAAAAGCGGGCGGTGAAAGTACGCAACCGTGCATAGTGTGCGGTGAGCCGTGAGATCCGCTCGCAGCCAGTCTTCCTGCGCTCTCACCTCGGATGGGCTCCCGTGCTCGAAGTAGAGCTCGCTATCGAGTGATATCACGTGCCAGCCGACGACGTCGTAGCTGTAGTAGCCCTTTCCCGGAGGGCCCGCGCGCTCACCGAAGTACCTGAAGTAAGGCGCGCCATTTCCGCTGTCGTAGTCGTGGTTGCCGGGCGCAGGATGAATGACATTCATGATGCGCCTCGTGCCCCACGACGGAGAAAAACAGCGCGGGAAATCATTGTCCACTCCGCTCGAGCCAGACGGATACGCGTTGTCGCCGAGCGTGAACACCATGCTTTCCACTTTGGCGGCGCTGTCGACCGCGAGCACGCTGTCCACGATTCTGCCGGTTGACTCGTCTCCGCTGGTTCCGCACACCGCGATGTCGCCGGCGCCGATCATCACCGCTCCGGCAAGCGCGAGCTCTGTTGGGCCTGTACCCGGCGGCGTCGGAGTCGGGTGTTCGTCGCGCGCGCAGCAGAGCACCAAGCCGGGCAACGCAACGCACACCACCAGCTTTGCAGCTCCGCGCACGAAACGATCGCGGGCGCGAGTTCGCGGAGAGTGCCGCGACCCGATCAGCCCGTCCTCACTTCAGAACGCGAATCCAACACTGGTAGCTATTCGACTATGGTGACTATTCGTGAACAGCACGTTCACGCTCGTCCCGGGGTTGAGGTATCCGACCCAGAACCCTGCGCCCGCGACCGAGTGCCAGGCACCGGGCGACTGGCCGTTCAGATAAACTCGCCCGACATCCGTGAAGCCCAGCGCTCCCACGTCGAGCGGAAGGATGAAGGGGAACTTCGCGATTGGAACCCGCAGCTCCGCGCTGCCATAGAGCGAGGCATCTCCCGCGTATCTCTGGCGCTCTTCCGTCCTCAAGGTTTCTGATCCGCCGAGATACGCCGCGTCGAAATACGGAAAGTTGCCCCACAGCTTCTTGCCGCCGGCGCGAAACGCCAGCACCGGCTTCTTCGGGACCGGCAATGTGAAAAAGGCCGCTGCCAAGGCGTCAACCGATTCGTATGGAGTCGCGACATCCCAGAATCCCGGATAACCCGTCCCCGCAAGATCGAAGACCACACGCGGTCTCAACGTATCCGGGACGTAGCGACTATCGAGATGCATCTTGAGCCTCAGCCCTGCCTGGCCGAATCGCGTGAAGCCGTACGGCTGCTGCTGCGCGATGAACCGGTTGCTCAGACTGTCGGTGGTGGTGTAGCGAACGACCGGCCCGATAGAAATGTCGCTGACCGGGCTGAACGACCGGCCAATGCCCGGATTGAGCTGCCACTGCCTCTGCCTCACGTTGTAGAAACGTCCAAGCAGATCTGGAACGTCGTTGCCGAAGCCGTGGAACTGGACGACCTCGAACTGCGACATGCTGGCTGTAACCGGAATATGCACGTCGGATTCTTCGAATCGCTTGTCCAGCACGCTGCGAATTCGCATACGATTGCTCGCCGCCGAATACGCGACATCGGCCTCCGCCATGCTGGAATACGGAACGGTGCGGAACCCGTACGAATAGCGCGCCAGGCCGATCACTGGATAAATCCCGAGACCGCGCTGAGAGTGCAGTCCTAATACGGGGCGAAGCCTGGTGCCGTTGTCCGTCAAAGGCGGTATCAGCCCTCCATAAGCGCGGACCCACGGCCGGCGATTGAAGGAGTGGTTGAACGCGTTGTCGATATTGATCTTCTCGTCGACGGTGTCCTTGGCATACTTCACGTCCTGCACCGTTCCCACGTCATAGAAGCGCGTCGGATTTCTCTTGCCGCTGACCGTCGAATGGTCGACAAACGTGTTGGTGCCGTTCCCGCCGATGATCCTCACCGGGATACTCCGTTGCACACTCCCTTCGACGGTAGCCCGGTCATCGCCGCCGTGCAGGTAGATGCGGATCTCCTTCGTTTCACCCAGGTCGAACCGCCGCGCGAAGTAGGGAGCGCTGTTCCCGGATTGGATGCGAACATCCACGATTCCCTCGCCGGACCGAACCACAGTCGCCTGATCGTCGGCATCCGTACCGTGGATGTCCGCGACCTGCCATAGCTCGTGGTAATAGCGATCGGCCGCGCCGCGCAGCCGGTCGCGCCGCGCCTTGAGCTTGCCGGCAATCTCGGGTGAGCTGCCCGCGTACTCCGGCGGCATCGCCCGCACGGCGTTGTCGATCACCGGATCGGTGATCCGTTGCATCAGGCTGGTCGCGACTGAATCCCAGACCGTTTTGTCGAGGCTCCCCAGCATTCGGCGGTCGAACTCGCCGGCGTTGGCGAACAGATGCGTGGCATTCGGATACTTACTCTCGAAGGTGATGAGACTCGGCTGGACGAAGCGCACGATACTGAGCACCAGGCCCTCGTACGACACGAACGCCTTGTCGCGATCAACCGCAATGGGTTCCCACGGCGCCTCATCCTTTTTGCCTATCCGCGCCCACTTCCATTGGTCCGGATGTCGATCGTTGTCGCCGATCAGCAGATCCATCTCGCGTGCCGTGAGCAGTGCGCGTGCATCGACCTCCGTCCGCGGATCAGTATTGATTCGCCCGAGCAACGTGTCGCTGTCGATGATCTTGCTCGCGCCCGCGAATCCGGGAGCGTTCTTCGGCACATCCGGACGCTCCTCGAGCTCGCCAAGCATGCCAGCAAATTCCTTTCGGAACTCACCGAGCACGGGATCGTCCGGCATCATCGCGACGACCGGAGTCGGATGAAGCACTCCAGCCGCGGCCTGCATCGGAGCCGCCGCGATCGCTCCCAGCGGGTGCGACGCGCTTCCCTCATCTCGCACGACATACCAGACGACGGTGCCCTTGTACTGCTCGGGAAGGACGCTGAATACTTTCCGCACCGACCGGAAGACAAACTCGTAGCCGTCGGCCGCGGTGAAGCGGAGCGATCTGGTTTGTGCTCCGCCTCCCGTCTTGGTAGGCCGGAGGCCCCCGTGAAAGGTTCTCAGGTTGAGAATCGGTACCTTGATCGGCGTCGTCCACGCGTCGCGGTGGTTGTCACCCAGAAGAAAGCGATGGAAACTTCCGGCCTTGAAGATTTCCCCGGCGGCGACGACTACGCTGTCCGTCCCAACGTTTCGCACCGTCGGGGTCTGAGCCGCCGCGCTCGAAATCGCGCCGGTCACGAGCGCCACTGCCAGTGTGAGGACATTCCGCGATATCATGGAATTGCGTCTATTCACAAAGAGCTCGGTTTATTGTGGCCGCCATTTGTACAGCGTGATCGCAGCTGGTTTCACGTTTGCTTCGTCGCTTATCAGCAGGATGCTGTCGTTGGTGATTGCAACTCCTTCTGGCTGTCGGTGATCCCCCGGCAGCGGCTCGGATCGCACGACATCACCGTCGGGCGTGAGGACGAGAAGCCCCTTTTCGTGGGATGCCACGATCACATAGTTCCGCGTGAACGGATCGATGGTGATGTCGGAAGGCCTGAAATTCTTCCACTTGTTCGATCCTACGACTTGCTTGATCGGCACCTGGATAACCGAGAACGTCGCGCGATTGAGGGGGAGCGGCATTCGGTATATCACGAGGTCCTTCGGTGCCTCCTTGTCGAGAATCCTCTTGCACGCCATCACCAGACGTGTGCTGTCAGCTTCGTAGGCGAGACTCTCGAACTCACATTTCTTGCCCAGGCCGGTATCGAACATCATGAACTGAACCTGTTGTCCGTCCGCCCCCTCCCTGAATCTGAACAGCTTCCCATCGCTTGCCATCAGGTAGATGTCATTGCCGGCGATCGCAATCGCTTCGAAATCCTCCTTCTGATTTCCGAGGAGTGAAAAACTCTTGACCAGAATTCCGGTTTTGGGGTCGATCTCGGAGACTCGTCCGGAGTTGTCGTCGTGCGTGAGCACGGTCCCGCGGGAGGTGAGGGCGAGTCCGGAAATCTCCCGCAACTGTGGAGGCATGATCCACATCGCCAGCGGCAGGGCCATCTCCGGAGCGGCGTCCGCCGTCGCCATCCGGTGCGCGAACTCCTGCTTCCGCGCTGCCGCCAATTGTTGTAGCTCAGCCGCCCTTGCCTTGGGAGTATCGCGGCACGCGACTACGCACGGCATTGCACACAGAAGCAGTACGAGCCCGCGCCTGCTGGTCATGCGTTCACGTCATCATTCTTTTCCTTCTTTTCCTTCTTTTCCTTTTCCTTGTCGACCGGCGCGCCCGTTTCAAGATCTACCGAGGCGATGACGCCCTCAGTGTTCTCGTGGATAGCAGTCAGGAGCACGTCTCGCGGGATGGATTTCTTGAGGCGCGTGAGGTAGTAGATCTCGCTTGGCTTTCCAATATTGGTCACGATCTCGTCGAGGGACCAACGCTTGGTCATTCTCTCGAGAACCTCTTCGATCCGACTCTGCGCTTCCGGCACGACATCGGTCGTGACCGTCAGGATCGAGTCGAAGCGCGGTTTCTTCTTTTTTGATCCGACCGCTTTCTTGACCCGCGTGAACCGATCAGCGAGCGCTGCCGCGTTTTCCGGCGTCAGCGACAGGATGAGATCTCGATCGGGAATCTGATGGTCGCCCGTCGGACTCGCGAGCGCTTGCAATGGGCGTGACCACTGCGCCGCCGCGGTCGGCATCAGCATGTTCCTGCCGTAGTCATAACGCCAGGTGAGGACCAGCACGAAGTTGAAGACGACCGAGATAACCGCGCCTACGGCGAGCGACTGGACTCCCGCCGCGAACCCCACCACGATGCTGAGGAAGATGTAAACGAGGTCCCGGGAATCGCGGAGCGTCGTCCTGAATCGCACCGCGCCGACCACACCGGCGAGACTGAACGCCAACGCCAGGCTGTTCTGGACAATGAACACGATCCCCGCGACGACCAAAGGAAGGATGATCAGCGTCTGCACCACGTTTTGATTGTGTTGTCCCCCGGAGGGGCGGGCGGACATGTACACCCACGTCACCGGGAGAATCAGGACGAGAGCGCCGATGAGAATCAGCACAGTCGTCAGCGCGACGTCGAGGAGTGTCCCCGGGCCGAAGCTCACGGATGATGTGGGCGACGAGCTGAGTGCGTCGGTCAATACGGTCGGACCCTCTGGGACATCCCCGAGACCCTTGGCGCTGATTCGCGCGATCTCGCCGGGGAAGAAATACGCCAGTACAAAAACCACTATCACCACGATCGCGTAATACGCCACCAGGCGGCGCACCGGGCGGTCCGACTTCATCGTAATGACGTCGATCATCTCTCTTAACACGGGCATGAGGCCCCCCGAATGCAAGTTGGACGCCTGAGCTACGCCGTTTTTGCGCTCTTCGGCCAGTTTCCCGAGCGTATAGGATGGCTTGAGTCTGGCGGTGTAACCCGCGAATTTACAAGGCTATGCCTGAAGAATCTCTGATCGTCCGCGGCGCCCGCGAGCACAACCTCCGCAATATCGACGTCACCATTCCGCGAGACCGCCTGACCGTCATCACCGGCCTGTCGGGATCGGGAAAGTCCTCGCTCGCGTTCGACACCATCTACGCCGAAGGACAGCGCCGCTACGTCGAGTCTCTGTCCGCGTACGCGCGCCAGTTCCTGGGGCTGATGGAAAAGCCCGACGTCGACTCCATCGAGGGACTCTCTCCCGCGATCTCGATCGAGCAGAAGTCCGCCGGACACAATCCCCGATCGACCGTTGGCACTGTCACCGAGATCTACGATTACCTGCGACTCCTCTACGCGCGCGCCGGAACTCCGCATTGCCCCAACTGCGGACGCCCGGTGGAGCGCCAGAGCGCCGGACAGATCGCCGACTCGATTCTCACCTGGCCCGAAGGGAGCAAGATCGAGGTGCTGGCGCCGCTCGTGCGCGGCCGCAAAGGAGAATTCCGCGAGCTGTTCGACGCCGCGCGCAAACAGGGATTCGTGCGCGCGATCGTCGATGGTGACCTCGTCGAAGTCGCAAATCCGCCGAAGCTCAATCGGCGGATGAATCACAACATCTCCGTTGTCGTCGACCGTCTCGTGGTGCGCGCTGAAGACCGCGGGCGTCTCAGCGATTCCGTCGAGACCGCGCTCAAGCTCGCCGAAGGGCTCGTCGAAGTTCAGCGCGCCGACGAGCCGAGCGTCCACCTCTTCTCCGAGAAGTACGGCTGCCCGCAATGCGGCATCTCGCTCCCCGAGCTGGAGCCGCGACACTTCTCATTCAACTCGCCGTTTGGCGCCTGCCCCGCCTGCGGCGGACTCGGCTCCCGCCGCGAGGTGAGCGAGCAGCTCATACTCGGCGACCCGAGCATCAGCATCCTCGAGGGCGTCATCCTCCCCTGGGGCGAGCCAGACGGATACCTCAAGAAAGTGATTCTTCCCGGACTCGCCAGGCAGTTCGGATTCGATCTGAACAAACCGTGGGGACAGCTCACACCCGAAGTGCGGGAGAAGCTCCTTTACGGTACGGGCGGGAAAAGCGGGCGAAAGGCGGACACCTCTGGAACGCACTGGGAAGGGATCATCTCCAATATCCAGCGCCGCTACGACGAGACCGAGTCGGATTCGGTCCGACTCGAGCTCGAGGAGTTCATGCAGGCCAGCGCGTGCACGACCTGCGGCGGACGCCGGCTCAAGCCCGAATCGCTCGCCGTCACGCTTGCCGGGCGAAATATCGGTGACGTTGTGCAATTGTCTATCACTGAGGCGCAAAGCTTTTTCGAGAACGTTCCGGTTCGCGGCAATGGAAAGCCCGGCCTCGACCCCGAGATCGCGGCGCCGATTCTCAAGGAAGTGCGCGAGCGACTTCGATTCCTGAACGATGTCGGGCTCGAGTACCTCACACTCGGCCGTTCCGCTGAATCTCTCTCGGGCGGCGAGGCGCAGCGCATTCGTCTCGCTACCCAAATCGGCTCGCGGCTCGTTGGCGTGCTCTACATCCTCGACGAGCCGTCGATCGGTCTGCACCAGCGGGACAACGCGCGGCTTCTTAACACGCTTCGCCAGCTCCGCGACCTCGGCAACACAGTCATCGTCGTCGAGCACGACGAGGAGACAATGCAGGCGGCCGATCACTTGATCGACCTCGGGCCCGGCGCGGGCAAGCACGGTGGACTCGTGATCGCCGAAGGAACGGTCGACGAAGTTCGAGCCAACAAGGAGTCGATCACCGGCCGCTACCTGCGCGGCGAGCTCGAGATTCCCATCCCCGAAGTGCGTCGCCGGATGGATCGCGCCCGCGTGATTCGCATCGAGGGGGCGCGCGAGCACAACCTGCGAGACCTGGACGTCGAGATCCCACTCGGTCTTTTCGTCGCCGTCACCGGTGTGTCCGGCAGCGGGAAGTCCACGCTCATCGAGGACATTCTGCACCGCGCGATGGCGCGGCACTTCTACCGCGCCAGAGTGATTCCCGGCGCGCACACGCGCATCACCGGCTTTCAGCACCTCGACAAGGTCATCGACATCGACCAGAGCCCTATCGGTCGCACGCCAAGATCGAACCCCGCGACATATACGGGATTGTTCACCCCCATCCGCGAGCTCTTCGCGGAGCTGCCCGAAGCGAAGATCCGAGGCTACGGGCCGGGAAGATTCTCTTTCAACGTGAAGGGCGGACGCTGCGAGGCGTGCGAGGGCGATGGTCTCGTCAAGATCGAGATGCACTTCCTCCCCGACGTCTACGTTCCGTGCGATGTGTGCAAAGGCAAGCGCTACAACCGTGAGACGCTGGAAGTGCGATTCCGCGGTCTCAGCATCGCCGACGTGCTGGAGCAGACAGTCGAAGACGCGCTGGCGTTCTTCGAGAACCAACCGCGCGTTCGCCAGAAGCTGCAAACTCTATTCGATGTTGGGCTCGGCTACATCCACCTGGGCCAGTCGGCGACGACGCTCTCGGGCGGAGAGGCCCAGCGCGTCAAGCTCGCCGCCGAGCTGTCGAAGCGCGATACGGGTAGAACCTTCTATATCCTTGACGAGCCAACGACGGGTCTCCATTTCGAGGACGTGCGCATGTTGATGAGCGTGCTCCACCGTCTTGTTGACCGCGGCAACACCGTGCTCGTCATTGAGCACAACCTCGACGTCATCAAGACCGCCGACTGGATCATCGATCTGGGTCCGGAAGGCGGATTCCGCGGCGGCGATGTCGTCGCCGCCGGAACTCCGGAAGACGTCGCGGCGGTAAAGGAATCGTACACCGGTCAGTATCTTGGTCCGCTGCTCGGCAGAGCCCGAAGCGGCGGCGGTGGTCGCAAGAAGGTCGCGCTCAAGGCAGGTTGAACGGGGGGCGCAACGCCCGCGGGAGGACGTAGCTCATGGTTTCACTGCTGGACATAATCGGGCCCGTGATGGTCGGTCCCTCCTCCTCGCACACAGCAGGCGCGTGCCGGCTCGGACTTCTCGCGCGCGGTCTAATCGGTGGCACTCCGCAGAGCGGACTCCTTCAGCTCCACGGCTCCTTTGCGCGCACCGGCGAAGGTCACGGCACCGACAAGGCGCTCGTGGGCGGTCTGCTTGGCTTCCGTCCCGACGACGAGCGGATCCGTGAAGCGCTACAAATCGCCGAGCGCGAAGGCCTCGACTACAAGTTCGAGAAGGTGACGATCGCCGATGCCGCGCACCCCAACACCGTGCGCATCAACGTCGAGCTGAATGGCAAAAAGGCGACGATGCTCGGCTCCTCCCTCGGTGCCGGCCGGATCATGGTGCAGGAGATTGACGGCTACCCCGTCGAAGTCACCGGAAACTTACACACGATTGTTCTCGTAGCTGAGGATAGGAAGGGCTCGATCGCCAGAATCACGGGGGTCCTGGCCGAGCACGATATCAACATTGCTACGCTGAGGCTGTCGAGAAAGGAAAGGGGTGGCGACGCATTCATGGTGATCGAGTGCGACGAAGAGCCCGACAAAAAAGCGGGCGAGGAGCTGCGCGCGCTCGACTGGGTACGGTGGACGCGTCGGCTCCCCAAAGTCAGCGGAGGTTGAGTGTACAAGGCCCTCGCTGACGCGATCAAGGACGCTGAACGCGACAAGAAGTCGCTCGCGCAGGTCGCGCTGGCGGCTGAATCGCGCGATCAGGGACGTCCGGTCGAAGATATTCGTGCGGCATTGCAACGCGCGCTCGACGTGATGCGCAGCGCGATCGAGAAGGGTTTGGTCGGTGATTTGTACTCCGCGTCGGGACTCGTGGGTGGCGACGCCGCGAAGCTGCGGACCAGCGCTAAAGGTCCGCTGGCGCAGACCCCGTTTCGCGATATCCTGACTCGGGCGCTGGCGGTGCAGGAAGTGAACGCGGCGATGGGCGTCATCGTCGCCGCGCCGACGGCGGGCGGAGCGGGAGTGCTGCCGGCGATCCTCACCGGTCTGGCGAAAGCGAAGTCGGTTTCGGACGAGAAGGTCGTCGATGGACTGGCGACGGCGGGACTGATTGGAGCGGTGGTGGCGGAGCGAGCGTCGCTCTCGGGCGCCGAGGGTGGTTGTCAGGCGGAAACGGGCGCCGCGGCGGGAATGGCGGCCGGCGCCGCAACAGAAATGCTGGGCGGAACGCCGTCGCAGGTGGGACACGCGGTGGCGCTCACGATGCAGGGAATGCTGGGGCTCGTTTGCGATCCGTTGGGCGGACTCGTCGAATTGCCCTGCGTGTTCAGGAACGCGACCGGCGCCGCGATCGCACTGGCTGGAATCGAGATGGCGCTGGCCGGAATCACCTTCGCCATTCCGGTGGACGAGGTGATCGATGTGATGGGCGAGATCGGGCGCGAGATGGATGTCCGCTATCGCGAAACGGCGGGCGGAGGGTTGGCAGCGACGCCGACCGGACGACGGCTGGCAAAGGAGCGGCTGTACCAGATCAAGCGTTCCGACGGGTAACTCTCAGCTAGTTAAGAAGGGGAGAAGGCAGTATCTTCGCCCCTCAGCGGGCAAAAACTCAGGGGCATTCACACAATGAATATCTTCGATCGCATAGCAATGCTGTTCCGCGCCAACGTCAACGCGGCCATCGGCGAGTTCGAGCAGCCCGAGAAGATGCTGAATCAGATCATTCTCGACATGCGCTCGCAGCTCGTGAAAGCGAAGCAGCAGGTCGCCGGCGCCATCGCCGACGAAAAGCGTCTCCACGACCAGACCAGGCTGGAGCTGAAGGAAGCGGAGGACTGGGAGCGCCGAGCGATGCTCGCGGTCCAGCAGAATCAGGACGAGCTCGCCAAGCAGGCGCTCATGCGCCGGAGCGAGCACATGTCACGCGGCGATCAGCTCAATCTCACCTGGCAGGCGCATAAACAGGAAACCGACCGCCTCAAGGAATCGCTCCGCGGCCTCAACGACAACATCGAAGAGGCAAACCGCAAGAAGAATCTCCTTCTCGCCAAGCAGCGCCGGGCCGACGCGCAGAAGCGCATCAACGAGACGATGTCGCACATCTCGGAGAAGTCGGCGTTCGAGGCCTTCGCGCGGATGGAAGAGAAGATCGACGCCAACGAGCGCAAGGTGAGAGCGAGCGCCGAGATCGACGAGGAATTCTCGGGCGACAAGCTCGCGAAGGACTTCAAGCGCCTCGAGGCGGCGGGCGGAAACCAGTCGGCCGAAATGCTGCTCATTCAGCTGAAGCAGAAGATGGGCGTGCTTCCCGCCGGTCCCGTCGCGAGCAGCAAGGCGCTCGGCGCCGGCCGGCAGGCGGAAGAGGAAGCCGTTGAGGTCGAAGAGATCCACGACGAGAACAAGTAGCCTTGGCTAGCGCGTCGGCACCGAGGGTCAAAGTTGCGCCGATTCTTACGGGCGTAATTCTGACGCTGCTGCTCCTCTGGATGTTGGGAGCGACAGCCGACGTCTTTCTCCTCCTCTTCATCGCGATCATCATCTCGCTGTACCTCGGTGCGGTGAGAGACCTTCTCGTCGAGAAGACGCACGTTCCGCCGAAGCTCGCGTTCTTCATTTCAATATTCGGGACGGCGGCCGCGCTGCTCGGCCTGTTTGCGATCCTGCTCCCACCGGTCGTCGAGCAAACACGGGCGCTGATCGTCGTGATGCCCAAGTACATCGAAACGTGGGAAACTGGCATCGATCACTTCGTCATTCGCTTTCCGGCGATGCGCGACGTATGGAAGCCGGGCGAGCACCGGCTCATGACCGCGGTATACAATCAGCTCTCTGATCAGGCATCGCTTCTGGTGCCGAGGGTGCTGTCCTTCGTGCGCGTCATGATCGATTGCTTCGCTGTTATCGTGATGAGCATCTATCTCGCGCTTCAGCCCGGTGTCTACCGGGAATGGCTGATCGCCCTCTTCCCTCCGGTCCATCGCGATCTCGTGCGTGATGTTCTGCGTGATCTCGCCGACGGCCTGCGCGCCTACATCGTCGGCCAGCTTCTGACGATGACTTTTCTCGCCGCGCTGACCGCGGCGGGACTCTACATACTGGGCGTTCCCTACTGGCTGACGTTCGGGGTTTTCACCGGACTCGTCGCAATTGTTCCGTTCTTCGGGACGCTTCTGGCGACAACGCTGCCGGCGCTGTTCGTGCTCGGCGGACCCGGCGGCGGGACGCGCGCGGTTTATGTACTCCTGCTGGGGGTGGTGATTCACCTGATCGAGGGGAACCTCGTTTCGCCGCTCGTGATGTCGAAGAAGATCGACATGCCACCGGTCCTCACGATCACATCGGTGCTGGTGGTCGGGACGCTGCTCGGTCCCCTGGGGCTCGTGGTCGCCCTCCCGACGCTTGTCACAGTGATGGTGATCGTGCGGCGGATCCTCATCAACCGCATCTACGAGGGGAAGGGATTCAGGAAGAGCACGCGCGACCGGATCTTCGTGCTGCGCGTGCCCGTTCCCGACGGAGGAGTGCTCGTTCCTTCTTCGCCTCCGCCCGATCTGATCGCGATTCGCGAGAAAGGGCCCCTCAAGAAAACTGCTTAGCGCGTCCTCCGCCTATCAAGGCGACCTTCTTGTTTGCGGAATGGCCGTGCGCGACCTACTGAAGCAAGATGACTTGGGAGTTTCATCGAAGAGTGCTTCATGTTCTCCTTTCTGCCGTGTCGGGTGCGGTAGACGCATCACCGTGAAAGAATCACGCCATTGCGCGATGGAATGATTTCGCGGGCCAGTCAACGATTGCTCGACTTTCGCGATACGCTGCGATCCTGTCCGCACACGTTTGCGGAGGATCGACCGTGCCGATCGCTTTGTCTGTCAGGGGCCTCAACAAGACGTACCACTCCGGCGCAAGATCGCGAGCCATGGCGATTCCCGCGCTGCGCGATGTCAGTCTCGATGTGGGAGCCGGCGAGATAGTAGGGCTCGTCGGGCGGCCCGGCGCGGGAAAATCCACGCTCCTCCTCTGTCTCGCCGGCCTCCTCAGGACCGATGAGGGCACGATCAACTGGTTCGGCGAACAGATCACCGGACACCACGTTCCGCCCGGACTCGCCTACGTTCCCAAGCGCGCCGGCTACTACTCCTTTCTCACGGTGCGCGAAGCGCTCGAGTACTACGCGACGCTTCACGACCTCTCCACCGCGAACCGGGCCGCGCAGGTGGAAGCCGCACTGAGAGAAGTTTGTCTCCACATCCATGCCACGCGGCGCGTGAGCACCCTCTCGGCCAGCCTGGTGCAGCGGCTCGGACTCGCGCAGTCGCTGATCGGATCGCCGCGCGCAATCCTGCTCGACGAGACGCTCTGCGGCGAAGGCCTCCTCTTCGACCCTGATGTCGTCTCAGTCCTCACTCGTCTCACTCGGCGCGGCATCACGATCATTCTTGCAGCACCCAATCCCGTCGAGCTGCATCGAATCGCCGCCCGCATCATCAATATCGTAGAGGGTCGAGTGATTGCTGCGCGGGGGGAATTGGCCGCGGCGGGCCGAAGCGCGACGAAGCCGGCGTTCGAGCTGCCGGCGACTCCGCCGCGCCTCGTAGCGGAGCAGTCATAGCGGCGCAACAGTCCGCCGAAACGTTCTGCTTTTGCCGACCTAGACCGCCTGTATGAGAGCTACCAGCTTGAAGGCTGCAAAGCTGTGGGCTCCCTGCTTCGGTTTTGTGGATGCCATTTCCTCGGGTCTCACCAGGACTGGACAGTTGTGTTGACCCCCTATACGGAGCCACCTACCTTCCGCGGATGCCCGCCCCCGATTTCCGCCTGTACTGCACCCTCACCCGAAAAATCGAATCGTTTTCGCCCGAGGATGGCAAAACGGTTCGCATCTACGCATGCGGTCCGACCGTCTACAAGCCGGCGCACCTCGGCAATTTCCGCACGTTTCTGTTCGAGGATCTTCTCCGGCGCGTAATCGCGCTGCGGGGCTGGAAGATCTTCCAGGTGATGAACCTCACCGACGTCGACGACAAGATCATCAAGTCGGCGAGCGAGCGCGGCATCAGCATAAGCGAAGTCACGACGCCGATCACCGAGATATTCCACGCCGATCGCGCCTTCCTCCGGATTCAGGACGCGGAGCTGTACCCGAGGGCGACGGACCACATCCCGGAGATGATTGCGATCGTCGAGCGGCTCGTCGAGCGGAAGCTCGCGTACCTCGCCGACGACGGGAGCGTCTATTTTGCGATCGACAAGTTCAAGGGTTACGGAAAGCTCTCGCGCCTCGACACGCGCGAGGTGAAGGCCGGGGCGCGCGTGATTCAGGACGACTACTCCAAGGAGAACGCGCAGGACTTCGCGCTGTGGAAGGCCGCCAAGCCCGAGGATGAAGCCACTGGCGCTGCGTGGGATTCACCGTGGGGACGCGGCCGCCCCGGCTGGCACCTCGAGTGCTCGGCGATGGCGATGAAATACCTCGGCGAGACACTCGACATCCACTGCGGCGGAATCGATCTGATCTTCCCGCACCACGAGGACGAGATCGCGCAGTCGGAAGGCGCGACCGGAAAGCCGTTCTCCCACTTCTGGTGCCACGGCGAGTTTCTACTCACCGATGGCAGCAAGATGGCCAAGCGCCTCGGCAACGTCGCGACGGTGCAGGATCTTCGCGACCAGGGCGTTCCGGCGGCGGCGTTCCGCCACTTCGTTTTTTCGACGCACTACCGGAAGCAGCTCAACATGTCGAGCGAAGCGCTCGAAGCGTCGATCGAGGGCGTGCGCCGCATCGCTGATTTCGCGGAGCGCTTGGCGGAAGCCAAAGCTGCGACACCGGAGCTGGAAATAATCGCGGAGGAGACCGACGCTGAGGTGACCGCCGCGCTGTTCGACGATCTCAACGCGCCGATCGCGCTCGGAGCACTTTTCACTTTCGTGCGGCGAGCGAACGCCGAGCTGGATCGAAACGGCGTCGACAAGCGAGCACTGGAAAAGGCGAGAGAGGTTTTCACGCGCATCAATTCGGTGCTCGATGTGGTGCCGGAGACCGCAGGCCCCGATCCCGAGCTGGCGCTCTGGGTGGAGGAGCGTCTCAAGGCGCGCAAGCAGGCGAGAGCCCAGCGGGATTTTGTCCGGGCCGACTCGATTCGCGCCGAGATAGAAGGGCGGGGCGTAGCGATCGAAGACAGCCCGCAGGGGACCAAATGGAAGAAGTTGCGGTAAGATTCGCCCAGTTGTCCGCGGTCGCAAATCGTCTGCGACTCCGGACGGGCGGTCGGGTTGACTCGTCACCCTAAGTTGGCTATTCTACTAGGCTTGCGATGAAAAATCGCTGTTTGTTGCTGACGTAGCTCAATTGGCAGAGCAGCTGATTTGTAATCAGCAGGTTGGGAGTTCGATTCTCCCCGTCAGCTCTGCCGACGAAGTTGAGTCGGCGCGGAGCGAAAATCGGTGGGGTGCCCGAGCGGCCAAAGGGAGCAGACTGTAAATCTGCCGGCTAACGCCTACGAAGGTTCGAATCCTTCCCCCACCATGGATGTAGGGGCGGGTTTTTTTGTGTGTGGTCGGTTTCAGTAAACGGTCGTACGCGGGAGTAGCTCAGTTGGTAGAGCGCTAGCCTTCCAAGCTTGATGTCGCGGGTTCGAGTCCCGTCTCCCGCTCTGAGGGTACGGTGCCAGGAAGCGCGAGGATGCAGTAAGGGTGGACTGGAAACTCCACCGGATGTAGCAGGAAAGAAGAAGAAGCCGCTCGCGTAGCTCAGTTGGTAGAGCACACCCTTGGTAAGGGTGAGGTCATCGGTTCAATCCCGATCGCGAGCTTGTACTACGAACGAAACACGTTTGAGGACGAAATGAGCAAAGAGAAATTTCAGCGTACCAAGCCCCACGTGAACGTCGGCACGATTGGCCACGTCGACCATGGGAAGACGACTCTGACGGCGGCGATC
>Ga0208080_1000141_pt1 | contig 34646 bp, 36 predicted proteins | sample NGESurdeep092012_3_FD_184476 | JGI IMG/M metagenome (GOLD analysis project Ga0208080, IMG submission 184476) | Arctic peat soil microbial communities from Barrow, Alaska - NGEE Surface sample 210-3 deep-092012 (SPAdes) | ecosystem: Environmental > Terrestrial > Soil > Wetlands > Peat ...
AAGGATCAAGGATCAAGGATCAAGGATCAAGGATCAAGGATCAAGGATCAAGGATCAAGGATCAAGGATCAAGGATCAAGGATCAAGAAAACCCTCTGCTCCGTCTTTCGCTTAAGCCCGAATCCTGAATCCTGACTTATGAAGCCCGTCGCCATCTTTCGCCATACCGCTACAGAAGGTCCCGGTTACCTTGCAGAATTCCTCAATAAGCGAAAAATCCCGTGGCAATTGATCGCGATTGATGCGGGCGATGCCGTGCCATCGAGCGCTTCGGCATATTCAGGGCTGGTCTTCATGGGCGGGCCGATGAGCGTCAACGACGATTTGCCGTGGATACCGAAAGTCGAAGCATTGATCCGCGATGCCGTTGCTCAAGACGTTCCGCTGTTGGGGCATTGCCTGGGTGGGCAACTGATCTCCAAGGCACTGGGCGGCATCGTGTCGCGCAATCCGGTCAAGGAGATTGGCTGGGGAAAGGTGCAGGTGTCGGATAATGACATCGCGCGCGACTGGTTCGGCGATATCCAAAACTTTGCGGCCTTCCACTGGCACGGCGAAACATTCAGCTTGCCGCAAGGCGCGACTCACCTGCTGTCCAGTGCACATTGTACAAATCAAGCCTACGCTATCGGCAAGCATCTTGCGCTGCAATGCCATATCGAGATGACCGCCGAAATGATCGCGACCTGGTGCGCGGCGGGTGCGGATGAAGTGGCGGCCAGCGGCGCCAGTCCGGCAGTGCAACCGGTGGGCGAGATGCAAAAGCAGATGGTGCACAAATTGCCGCGCTTGAATAGCGTGGCGATTCAGCTTTATAGCCAATGGGCCAAGGGCTTAACACCTTAATGAATCTGCCGATAAATGTTGCTGGTGGGATTGATTGATTTCGCTATAATGCGCGGGTTTCCGCTGCACAGGGAACTTTATTTACCGACTATATCAAGAGGGATTCCATGAAAAAACTGATCGCATTGGCATGTTTTGGTTTTGCATTTTCCGTATCCGCTCCGGCTTTCGCTGGCGCACAGCAAGAAAAGATGAAGGGCTGCAACGTAGAAGCAAAAGGCATGAAGGGTGACGAACGCAAGGCGTTTATGAGCAAGTGCCTGAAAAAGGATTACGTGCTGAAGTCTGCCGCACCTGCTGCCGCTCCAGCTGCCGCTCCTGCCAAAGCGGATGCCAAGCCGGCTGCCAGTGCTGCTGCTCCTACCGCAAAAATGAAGCAACAGGACAAGATGAAGTCATGCAATGCTGATGCCAAAGCCAAGGCACTCAAGGGCGACGAGCGCAAGAAGTTCATGAGCTCCTGCCTCAAGGGTTAAGCTTCATTAGCCGCACCGGGAACGCGCCGCAAGGCGCGTTTTTCTTTGGGGCTGTATAATCCACGATCTTTGCGCGACTGAGTCGCGTTTTACATTTTAAGGTTGCATGATCAAAAAATTCCTCAAGCGTGTATTCCGCAAGCCTGCCAAGGTAAAATCGGTAGGGAATGCCCAGGTTATCCCATTCAGATTGCATGGTGTGACGCGCGACCAGATCAGCTACGGTGCGTTGAAAGTCACCGACGGGCTGCAAGCAGCAGGCTATCAGGCCTATGTGGTTGGCGGTGCGGTGCGCGACCTGTTGCTGGAACGTATGCCAAAGGATTTCGATGTGGCGACCGATGCCACTCCGGAGGAAGTGCGCCGGCTATTCCGTCGTTCGCGCATCATCGGGCGGCGCTTCCAGCTGGTGCATGTGATGTTCGGCGAGGATGTGGTGGAGGTGTCTACTTTCCGCCGCATGATCGAAGCCGAAGATGCGCAGACCGACGAGCATGGGCGCCTGCTGCGCGACAATGAATTCGGCGATCAGGAACAGGATGCGGCAAGGCGCGATTTTACCGCCAATGCGCTGTTCTACGATCCGAGCACCCAGGAGATCTACGACTATCACGGCGGTTATGCCGATACCCGCAATCATCTGTTGCGCATCATCGGCGATCCGCTGGTGCGTTACCGCGAAGACCCGGTGCGCATGCTGCGCGCGGTACGCTTGTCCGCGAAACTGGGTATCAAGCTGGATGCGGCGACCGCCGCGCCGATCGCCAAGATGAAAAGCCTGCTCGACAACGTGCCGCAGGCGCGCTTGCTCGATGAAGTGCTGAAGATGCTGTTGTCCGGGCATTCGGTGGAATGCATCAAGCATTTGCGCAAGATGAATCTGCACCATGGCTTGTTGCCGCTGCTGGATGTGATTCTGGAGCAGCCGATGGGTGAGAAATTCATCATGCTGGCGTTGCGCAACACCGACGAGCGTATCAGTCAGGACAAGACGGTCTCACCCGCCTTCCTGTTCGCGGCATTGTTGTGGCATGAAGTGCTGGCGACTTGGAAACTGCATCAGCAGCAAGGCGAGCGTCCGGTGGGAGCAATGCATGAGGCGATGGACGAGGTATTGGCAAGACAGAAGGCGCAGCTGGCCATTCCGCACCGCCAGGATGCGGTGATGAAAGAGATCTGGCTGATGCAGCAACGCTTCGAGCAACGCGCCGGACAACGACCGTTCCGTTTGCTGGAGCAATCGCGTTTCCGCGCCGGATTCGATTTTCTGTTGCTGCGCTGTGCCAGCGGCGAAGTGGATGACGAACTCGGACTGTGGTGGGACGAATTTCAGGATACCAGTGCCGAGCGTCGCGCGGAAATGTTGCAGCCGGAAGGAGCGGGGGAAAAGAAACGCCGCCGCCGCAAGCCGCGCAAGAAACCTGAAGTGGCGGCCGGGGATGAATCGGCAGCGGATGAGCAGTCAGCATAATTCTGGAAACAGCTCACACCACGGAATACTGATAAAGCCACTAGCCATTCCACTAAACGACCAAAGAACGGTCGCCAAGTGGCTGGTTAACGGAACACACGGAATAAAAACAATGAATTTCGCACTCTTTGATATTCACCCTGATATTCACCAACTGGGGGACGTCATAAAACACGCCAAGTTTGTTCTTTTCCGTGTATTCCGTGATTATGAATTGCAGTTTTCAGCGTAATGCCGCACATCGCCTTTATCGGGCTGGGTAGCAATCTGGGAGACCCGCACAGCCAATTGCAGCGTGCCTTCGTTGATCTTGATGGACTGCCCGGCACGCGTTTGACGGCACGGTCTTCGCTGTATCGCAGTGCGCCGCTGGGTTGTCTTGATCAGCCGGATTTCGTGAATGCGGTTGCAAAGATCGCGACGAGCCTGTCGCCGCAAGCGTTGCTGCAAGCCCTGTTGCAAATCGAACATCAGCACGGTCGCCAGCGCACCTTTCGCAACGCGCCGCGCACACTGGATCTGGACGTGCTGCTCTACGACGATATGCAACTGCAAGAGCAGGGCCTGACGATCCCGCATCCGCAGATGCACCTGCGTGCGTTCGTGTTGCAGCCCTTGCTGGAGATTGCGCCGGATATCGGCATTCCAGGCGTGGGGCAGGCGCAACGGTCATTGCAGGCTTGCCAGGATCAGGTTTTGGAGAGGCTAACCAGTGTTGTTTGACAAGTATCGTTACGTGGTCGTGGAAGGTCCGATAGGCGTGGGCAAGACCAGCCTTGTACATCGCCTTGCGCAACATGTGGGTGCCACGACTTTGTTGGAAAAGCCCGATGAAAATCCCTTTCTCGCCCGGTTCTACCAGGATCCGCCGCGCTATGCGCTGGCGACCCAGTTGTTCTTTTTGTTTCAGCGCGGCAACGAAGTGCGCGACCTGGCGCAGATGGATTTCTTTCGCAACAGCACGGTGTCGGATTACCTGTTCGAAAAAGATCCCTTGTTCGCACGTCTCAATCTGAACGAGGAAGAGTTCGCGCTGTATCAGCAGATTTATCGGACGCTGCAATTGCAGGCCCCTGTGCCGGATCTGGTGATCTATTTGCAGGCCGCGCCGGAAACGCTGGTGGAGCGTGTGCGCCGCCGCGCCCAGCCTTACGAGAATGGCATCAGCGAAAATTATTTATATCGGCTTGCACAAAGCTACAGCGATTTCTTCTATCATTACGACGCGGCGCCGGTGTTGATGGTGAACAGCGAACATCTGAATTTTGTCGATGGCGATGAGGATTTCACCTTGCTGTTGAAGCGCATTGAGGAAATGCGCGGACCGCGCGAATTCTTTAGTCGGGGGTGAGGAGCCTCTGATTTAATCCTGCATGGTCGCGACAATGGCTTTGCGGGATGTGATGCAAGGAGCACAACATGGCAGACCGCCCGCAAAGCCTTGTCCCGAAGGGTTGCGACCAAAACGGATGCTTGCGGCGTTGCGCTCCTTGGCATCGTAGTCCAAACTACGACCTTCGTCGCGCGTCTTGCAATCATCTCGTTTTGGTCTGCAACGCGTCCCATGAATGATTAGATCAGAGGCTCCATAGATGCGAACTACGCTGACCAAATTGCAAACCATGCGCAGCAAGGGCGAGAAAATCGCCGTGCTGACTTGTTACGATGCCAGCTTTGCCACGCTGCTGGAAGTGCAGGGCGTTGACGTGCTGCTGGTCGGCGATTCGCTCGGCATGGTGTTGCAGGGACATGAGACCACGCTGCCGGTTACGCTGGACGACATGGCGTACCACACCGCCTGCGTGGCGCGCGGCGCGAAACAGGCGTTTATTGTCGCCGACATGCCGTTCGGCACCTTTCAGGTCAGCCCGGAAAAAACTTTCGAACATGCCGCGCGGTTGATGGAGGCGGGCGCGCAAATGGTCAAACTGGAAGGCGGCGCGGCTATGGTCGAGACGGTGCGTTTCCTTTCCGGACGCGGCATCCCGGTGTGTGGACACCTCGGGCTGACCCCGCAATCGGTGCATCAGCTGGGCGGCTATCGTGTGCAAGGCAAGGATTCCGCTGCCGCGCAAAAAATATTGGAGGATGCCGTTGCGCTTGAACAGGCCGGCGCGGGCATGATCGTGCTGGAAGCGATGCCCGCGCTGCTGGCTGCGGAGATCACTGCTGCACTTTCCATTCCCACCATCGGCATCGGCGCGGGCGCGGCGTGTTCCGGCCAGGTGCTGGTGCTGCACGATATGCTGGATATCTATCCGGGCAAGAAGGCGCGCTTCGTGAAGAATTACATGCAGGGCGCGAACAGCATTGCAGATGCGGTGGCGAACTATGTTGCCGAAGTAAAGGCGGGCGATTTTCCGGCGCAGGAACACAGCTTCTGATGCAAGTCGTTTCAACTGTCGCGGAACTACGTGCACGACTGGCCGATGAACGTGCCATCGCCTTCGTGCCGACCATGGGCAATCTGCATCAGGGACATCTCGATCTGATGGGCCTCGCACGCGGGCATGGCAACTGCGTGGTGGCGAGCATTTTCGTGAATCCGCTGCAATTCGGCCCGAACGAGGACTTCGAGAAATACCCGCGCACGCTGGAAGCGGATTGTGCCAAGCTGCAAAGCTTGGCGGATGTGGTGTTTGTTCCATCGATCAACGAAATGTATCCCGCACAGCAAACCGTGTTCGTCGAGCTGCCGCAGATTGCCAACGAACTGGATGGCGCGTCGCGTCCCGGACATTTTCGCGGCATGGCGACGGTGGTGCTGAAGCTGCTGAATATCGTGCAGCCGCACACCGCGCTGTTTGGCAAGAAGGATTACCAGCAACTGCACATCATCCGCCAGCTGGTCGCCCAGTTGAATCTGCCGGTACGCATCATCGGCGGTGAGACGGTGCGTGCGGCGGACGGTCTGGCACTGAGTTCGCGCAACCAGTATTTGAGCAAGGCGGAGCGTGGCGAGGCGGTCTTTCTGTACCAGACGCTGCAAGGTATGCGGTTAGCCATCTTGCAGGGTGAGCGGGATTTTGAACGATTGCAGCAACAGGCGGTCGAAGTGATGTCAGCGAGGGGCTGGGCTGTGGATTATGTAGTAGTGCGCAACCAGTCCGATTTGCTACCGGCAAGCCCGGTACAATGCGATCTGGCGCAGCAGGATCTGGTGATTTTGGCAGCGGCCAGGGTGGGCAGTACCCGCTTGCTGGATAACGTTGAAGTTTGCCTGGTTGATTGATTGCGTATAGATTGATTACTTGGGCGGCAGGGTGCTATATAATCCGCGCCCACTGAAATAAGAGGTGTCCTATGCAAAGAATTATGCTTAAAGCCAAGTTGCACCGGGTGCATGTCACGCACTCCGAGTTGCATTACGAAGGCTCCTGCGCGATCGATGACGATTTGCTGGATGCTGCCGACATCAGGGAATATCAGCAGATCGACATCTACAATGTCACCAATGGCGAGCGTTTCACCACCTACGCGATTCGCGCGCAACGCGGCTCCGGGGTGATTTCCGTGAATGGTGCGGCAGCGCATAAGGCCAATCCGGGCGACATTCTCATCATTGCCAGCTACGCCATGTATTCCGAAATGGAGCTGCAAAAATTCCATCCCCAACTCGTCTACGTGGACGAGCATAACCGCATCATCGCGCAACGCGAACAGATTCCGGTGCAGGCAGCCTAGTAGCAGGTTGATGGTTAAATCAGGTTAGCCGTGGTTCACCAGCGTCCTTGCCCTTTTAATCATTAGCTGTGAATGATCGGGATGGTTTTGAAAGAAGGAAATGCTTTTCTGGACGCCTTGGCTATGTCGGCCAGCGTATATTCGTCGAGTACGCCCAGAAAGCTGGCCTGCGCTTTGAATAAGACCGATTTCAGGCTGCAGGAACGGGTGATTACGCATTGATCCGTGGCAGGATTGAAACATTCGAGCAAATCAAAATCGGGTTCGGTTGATCGGACCACTTTCCCTATGAGAATTTCTTTCGCGGGACGGGCGAGTGTTAGTCCTCCGTGCCTTCCCCGGGTTGTCAGGATGTAGCCGTTCAGTCCCAGATTGTGTACCACTTTTACCAGATGGTTACGCGAAATCTTGTAAAAATCTGCCAGTTCACTGATAGTCACGATTTTATCTTGCCGGTTGGCAAGATAAAGCAGGACGCGCAGCGAATAATCGGTGTACATGGTCAAACGCATTTCATACCTTTCCGGGTTGACGGAATATTAAAAAACTACAGCGGTGGCGATCTTTGTGTTGGGAGACCATATCCCAATGCCCATCACCACTCGGCCGCATGCAAATTTTGTATTGTCGCCGGTTTCCGGCCCGTCTGAGCGCTCCTCGTCACAATTATTTACACCTTATTAAGGCATTACTCTTGACAGGGTTGTTAACGGACAATAAGATGTATTTAGGATATATATTATAACCGTGTTCTTATAAAGTAAAGCGGTCCGAATATACCTCCTAAGGAGGCATTTATACAATTGCCGGATCATTCCGGCTGTAATCAAAATAATTTGGAGAGTCGAATTGAGTCTGTATAGCGAAATTGGTGGGGAAGGTGCTGTTAACGCTGCGGTGGATATTTTTTATCGCAAGGTTTTGAAGGATGATCGTATCAAGCGATTCTTCGAGGGTGTCGATATGAATAAACAGGCAGCCAAGCAAAAAGCCTTTTTGACGATGGCCTTCGGTGGACCACACAATTACTCGGGCGCGGATATGAGAAAAGGCCATGCACATCTCGTGGCTCGGGGTCTTAACGATACACATTTTGACGCTGTGATGGAGCACCTTGGTGCCACGCTGACAGAACTTAAGGTGCCGGGGAATTTGATTGCTCAAGCCGCTGCAATAGCTGAAAGTACGAGAAAAGACGTTCTGGGCAAGTAAGTCCTAGCACCCATGTCCAAGGTTATTTATGGGGGGCAGTCATATGAGTGCGGGGAAAGCTCGATTCTCGATTGTTTGACTGCCCAAGGTGTTCCTGTACCTTCCTCTTGCCGCTCCGGGGTTTGCCAGACCTGCATGATGCGCGTGGTCGAGGGCGAGGTGCCAGAGAAGGCCAAGGCAGGGTTGAAGCCGACCCTCGCTGCCCAGAATTATTTCCTGGCTTGTTCCTGTTATCCGGAAAATGACGTCGAGGTCGTATTGCCGGAGGCGGGGTTAGGCAAACTTGAGGCCAGGGTTACCAGTGTCGAATATCTCAATGGCGACATTCTCGGCATCAGGCTCAAACCTTCCCGACTCTTCGAATATAAGGCAGGGCAGTTCATCAATTTGTTCAAGGACGAAATCACAGCGCGCTGCTATTCATTGGCGAGCGTTCCGGCACTTGACGAGGAACTCTTTCTAAACGTGAGGAAAGTCCCAAGCGGCCTGGTGAGCGGTTGGGTTTTTTCGAGTCTCAAGGTGGGGGACGCCATCACGATTTCAGAGGCTTCCGGCGATTGTTTTTACGTCCCAGGCAATTCGGAGCAGGATATTCTACTCATTGCGACCGGCTCCGGTCTCGCCCCATTGTATGGCATCATCCGTGACGCGCTATTGAGCGGTCATCAAGGCAAATTCAGTCTTTACCATGGAAGCTATAACACGGATGGGTTTTATCTGGTCGAGGAATTGAGGAGGCTTGCGCAGACTCATCCCAACTTCAATTATGTTCCATGCATATCCGAAGGGGAGGCCAAGGCAGGGTACGCGCCAAGGATGGTTTTGGATATTGCACTGGCTGACAATCCTGATCTCTCCGGCTGGCGTGTTTTTTTATGCGGTAATCCGAACATGGTCAATACGGCCAAGCAGCAGACCTTCTTTGCGGGCGCTTCCATGCGCGACATTTTCGCCGATCCTTTCTAGCTCACCCTCTTTATTAACCAGAATCCTCCCCGTTTACTTGGCGACAACGTTGATCGCGCAATTATGCGTACCAATCCAACATCAGGGCACTTCCCATTCAATTTGTCCTGTTTGTTTCATTGACCGATCGAGTGTTCGCGGGTAGGATTGCGCGTTTTGTTGTTTAGCGGATCGATTACTTATGCGTCGAAAATTGATTGCCGGAAATTGGAAGATGCACGGGACACTGGCCCAGAATGCCGGGCTGCTGGATGCGGTGCGTGGCGGGATGGTTGCGATGCCGGGTGTCGATTGCGCGGTTTGTGTGCCGTTCCCTTATCTGGCCCAGGCTCAGCAGAGGTTGTCCGGCAGCAATGTGCAATGGGGTGCGCAGGATGTGCATCAGCTGGACAAGGGGGCATACACAGGCGAGGTATCTGCCGGGATGTTGCGCGATTTCGGTTGTAGCTATGTGATCGTCGGGCATTCAGAGCGCCGCGCTATTTATGGCGAAAGCAGTCATCTGGTGGCCGAGAAGTTTTTGGCGGCACAGCAGGCGGGGTTGACCCCTATCCTGTGTGTCGGCGAATCGCTGGAGCAACGCGAAAGCGGAGTGACCGAGAATGTGGTTGCAGAACAATTGGATGCGCTGATCCAAATGGGTGGAGTGCAGGCATTACGCAAAGCGGTGCTGGCTTACGAGCCGGTTTGGGCGATCGGTACCGGGAAAACCGCGACTTCCGCGCAGGCACAGGCGGTGCATGCCTTTATCCGGCAGCGGGTTGCATCTCAGGATGGTCAAATAGCCTCCGGGTTGTGTATACTCTATGGCGGCAGTGTGAAGGCGAATAACGCGGCGGAGCTGTTTGCGATGCCGGATATCGATGGTGGCTTGATCGGCGGCGCTTCTCTGGTGGCCGAAGAGTTTCTGGCGATATGCCGCGCGGGTGCCCGGACATAAAGTTTTTCGTACCGGGCAGGTTTAGCGGTTTTTTTTAGTTCCCTTATATCGGAGTTCCGTTTATCAGAGTTCAGAAAATCGGAGTCCCGAATATCGGATTTGATTTGTTAATGTGGGGTAGTGTGTGGAAACATTAGTTTGGGTGGTACACGTTTTGACGGCGATGGTGTTGGTGGGTCTCGTGCTGATGCAGCATGGCAAGGGTGCCGACATGGGCGCGGCGTTTGGCACGGGTTCGGCAGGCAGTCTGTTTGGTTCCAGTGGTTCCGCAAATTTTCTCAGTCGCAGTACGGCAGTGGCTGCGACGCTGTTCTTTATTACCAGCTTGTCGCTGACTTATATTTATTCCCACCCCGCTGAAAAACTCGGGGTGATGGATAAAGTGGATTCGGCTGCCACTCAGGCGGCTCCAGTCGCGCCTGCAATGGTTCCGGCAGACGATTCCAAGTCCAAAGACATTCCAAAATAGGTTTGTAGCGGTATTGCGGTTGTGGTGGAATTGGTAGACACGCAAGCTTGAGGTGCTTGTGCCCGCAAGGGCGTGGGAGTTCGAGTCTCCCCATCCGCACCAGGAATTAAGCCGATGCGTGCGCGTGTCGGCAAATTAGGCGATTCAAAAGTAATGCTGAGTTAACTTAATAACCATAAACAGAGGGGGGCGAGGCCCAATGTTGGAAAATTACTTTCCGGTGCTGTTGTTCATCTGTGTAGGCATCGCGATGGGCGTAGTGCCTGTAATGCTGGGAAAGCTGGCAGCTCCGAATCGTCCAGACAGCAAAAAACTCTCTCCTTACGAGTGCGGGTTTGAGGCGTTTGAGGATGCGCGCATGAAATTCGATGTGCGCTATTACCTCGTCGCCATCCTGTTCATCCTGTTCGATCTCGAAATCGCGTTCCTCTTCCCCTGGGCGATCGTGCTCAAGGAGATCGGCACCTTCGGTTTTGTCTCGATGATGATATTTTTGGCCATCCTGGTGGTGGGCTTTATCTATGAGTGGATGAAAGGAGCCTTGGAATGGGAATAGAAGGCATCCTTGAGAAAAGTGTCGTCACCACGTCTATCGACACCATCATCAATTACACGCGCACCGGTTCGCTGTGGCCGATGACTTTTGGCTTGGCGTGTTGCGCGGTGGAAATGATGCAAGCCGGCGCGGCTCGCTATGATCTGGACCGTTTCGGCATAGTGTTCCGCCCCAGTCCGCGGCAGTCCGATGTGATGATCGTGGCCGGCACGCTATGCAACAAGATGGCTCCCGCCCTGCGCAAGGTCTACGACCAGATGGCCGAGCCGCGCTGGGTGATCTCGATGGGCTCATGTGCGAATGGCGGCGGCTATTATCACTATTCCTATTCGGTGGTGCGCGGCTGTGATCGCATCGTGCCGGTGGATGTGTATGTACCGGGCTGCCCGCCGACGGCCGAGGCCCTGCTGTTCGGCATCATACAGTTGCAGAACAAAATCAAACGAACCAATACCATTGCGCGCTAGGACGATGAAATATGGCTGCTGATTTGAGTACTTTGCGTGCGAATTTGACGGGTCTGTTTGGCGATAAGCTGGTCAGCGTGGAAGAAAGATTGGGAGAATTGACCGTCATGGTCAAGTCTGCCGATATGCTGGACGCGCTGAAGCGCCTGCGCGATGAGCCGAAATTGCGCTTCGAGCAAATGATAGACCTGTGCGGGGTGGATTACTCCGCATACGGCAGTGATGTTTCAGAGGGGGGCGCCTATTTTGCATCTGACCTCGCTCCATCCGACACTGCCGCACACCCCCATCGTTTTGCGGTGGTCTATCACCTGCTTTCGGTGACGCATAACGCGCGCTTGCGGGTACGCGTGTTTGCCGGGGAGGATGATTTCCCGGTGCTGCCTTCCGTTGTGGATATATGGCCTTGCGCCAACTGGTACGAGCGCGAGGCATTTGATCTGTTCGGTTTTGTATTCACCGGTCATCCCGATCTGCGCCGTATCCTGACCGACTATGGTTTCGTCGGCAATCCGTTCCGCAAGGACTTCCCGCTGTCCGGCCATGTTGAAATGCGTTACGACCCTGCCCAGCAGCGTGTGATCTATCAGCCGGTCTCGATCGAGCCGCGCGAAGTGACGCCGCGCATCGTCCGCGAAGAAAATTACGCCAGCACTTCCAATAATTCCAGTAATCAGGTTCGTAAACATGGCTGAAATTAAAAACTACACCATGAATTTTGGGCCGCAACACCCGGCTGCCCATGGCGTATTGCGTCTGGTGCTTGAGCTGGACGGCGAGGTCATCGAGCGCGCCGATCCGCACATCGGGTTGCTGCATCGTGCGACCGAGAAGCTTGCCGAGCACAAGACCTTTTTGCAAGCGTTGCCCTATATGGACAGGCTGGATTACGTCTCGATGATGAGCAACGAGCATGCGTATGTGATGGCAGTCGAGAAGCTGGCAGGAATCGAAGTGCCGTTGCGAGCCCAATATATCCGCGTGATGTTCGACGAGATCACCCGCCTGCTGAATCATCTGCTGTGGCTGGGCGCGCACGGGCTGGATATCGGCGCGATGACCGTATTCCTGTATTGCTTCCGCGAACGCGAGGATTTGATGGACGTGTACGAGGCCGCATCCGGTGCGCGTTTGCATGCATCCTACTATCGTCCGGGCGGCGTGTACCGCGATCTGCCGGATAGCATGCCGCAATACCAGGCTTCCAAGATCCACAACGCCGCGGCGGTCAAAAAGCTCAATGAGAATCGCCAGGGATCGCTGCTCGATTTCCTTGAAGACTTCGCCAATCGCTTTCCCAAGTGCGTGGATGAATACGAAACCCTGCTGACCGATAACCGTATCTGGAAACAGCGTACCGTTGGCATCGGCGTGGTTACGCCTGAACGCGCGCTGGCACTGGGTTTTACCGGTCCGATGCTGCGCGGCTCGGGTGTGGAATGGGATTTGCGCAAGAAGCAGCCCTACGAAGTCTATGACCGCATGGACTTCGATATTCCTGTCGGCAAGACCGGTGATACTTACGACCGTTATCTGGTGCGCGTCGAAGAGATGCGCCAGTCCAACCGCATCATTCAGCAATGCATCACCTGGTTGCGCGCCAATCCCGGCTCGGTGATGACAAGCAATTCCAAGTTTGCGCCGCCCAATCGCGAAGCCATGAAGCAGAATATGGAAGAGTTGATCCATCACTTCAAGCTGTTCACCGAGGGCATGCATGTGCCCGCCGGCGAGGCTTATGCAGCGGTGGAGCATCCCAAGGGCGAGTTTGGTATTTATTTGATCTCCGACGGCGCGAACAAACCGTATCGCATGAAGATACGCGCACCGGGTTTTGCGCATATTGCTGCGATGGACGAGATGTCGCGCGGCCACATGATTGCGGACGTGGTGACCATAATCGGTAGCCAGGACATCGTTTTTGGTGAGGTTGATCGCTAATGCTATCAGAACAAATACAAGTCAAGATTGACCGCGAGTTGAAGAAGTATCCGGCGGATCAGAGGCAGTCTGCGGTGATGTCCGCGTTGCGTTTCGTGCAGGACGAAAAAGGCTGGATCGCCACCGAGGATATGGCGGACATCGCGTCTTATCTGGGTATGGCGCAAATGGCGGTGTACGAAGTGGCGACTTTTTATCATATGTACAATCTCAAGCCGATGGGCAAGCACCTCATCACGGTGTGCACCAATCTCTCCTGCGTGCTGGGCGGCGCGGGGGATACCGTGACCTATCTGCAGGACAAGCTGGGTATCGGTTTCGGCGAAGTTTCCGCGGACGGCAAGTATGGTTTGCGCGAAGGCGAGTGCATGGGCGCATGCAAGGATGCGCCGCTGTTCACGCTGAACAACAAAAAAATCTGTGGCCGTTTGACCAGGGACAAGATCGATACAATTTTGGCGGAGCTGGATAAATCATGAGAGGGCCAGAGATTATGAGAGGCCCGGTCACCCAAACCACGATGGATTTCGATCAGCCGTGGACGCTGGAAAATTATCTCAAGGTCGGCGGCTATCAGGCGCTGCGCAAGGTGCTGACGACGAAGATGTCGCCCGATGCGATCATCGCCGAAGTCAAGCTGTCCGCGCTGCGCGGACGGGGCGGGGCGGGTTTTCCGACCGGTCTGAAGTGGAGCTTCATGCCGAAGAATTTTACCGGGGACAAATACATCATATGCAATTCCGACGAAGGCGAGCCGGGTACCTGCAAGGACTGGGACATCCTGCTTTACAACCCGCATCTGCTCATCGAAGGGATGGCGATCGCCGCCTATGCGATGGGGGTAAAGACCGGCTATAACTACGTGCATGGGGAAATATTCGAGGCCTATGAGCGCATGGAAGAAGCCTGTGAGCTGGCGCGTGCCGCCGGTTATCTGGGCGACAACATCATGGGCACGGATTTCTGTTTTGAGTTGCACAATCACCTGGGCTATGGCGCCTACATCTGCGGAGAAGAAACCGCCCTGATCGAATCGCTGGAAGGCAAGAAGGGGCAGCCGCGTTTCAAGCCGCCGTTCCCGGCCAGCTTCGGTCTGTATGGCAAACCGACCACGATCAACAACACCGAAACCTTTGCCAGCATTCCCTACATCATCAACCACGGCGGCCAGAAATTCCTCGAATTGGGCAAGCCTAACAATGGCGGTACGAAGTTGTTTTCGGTGTCCGGTCATGTGAACAATCCCGGAAATTTCGAAGTGCCCTTGGGCACACCGTTCCGCAAGTTGCTGGAAATGGCCGGCGGCGTGCGTCACGGGCATACGCTCAAGGCTGTGATCCCGGGCGGTTCGTCGATGCCGGTGTTGCCTGCCGGGATCATGATGGACCTGACCATGGACTACGATGCCATTACCAAGGCGGGTTCAGGTCTGGGCAGCGGCGCGGTAATCGTGATGGATGAAACGACTTGCATGGTGCGCGCGCTGGAGAGGTTGTCCTATTTCTATTATGAAGAATCCTGCGGGCAGTGTACGCCGTGCCGTGAAGGCACCGGCTGGCTGTATCGCATCGTGCATCGCATCGAGCACGGCGAAGGCCGCAAGGAAGATCTGGATCTGCTGTTGAGCGTGGGCGAGAACATCGCCGGGCGCACCATTTGCGCATTGGGCGAGGCGGCAGTGTGGCCGGTGCAGGGCATGCTCAGGCATTTCCGCGATGAATTTGAATATCACATCGAACATAAGCGCTGTTTGGTGTGAAGTTGACAGGTTAGGTGAGCAATGATCAACATTGAAATTGATGGCAAGTCGGTACAGACCGAGCGCGGTACCACCGTGATGGATGCGGCGAACAAGCTCGGCGTATATATCCCGCATTTCTGCTACCACAAGAAACTCTCCATCGCGGCCAATTGCCGCATGTGTCTGGTGGAAGTGGAGAAGGCTCCCAAGCCGCTGCCGGCCTGCGCGACTCCGGTTGCTGAAGGAATGAAGGTTCTCACCCACTCGGAAATGGCGGTCAAGGCGCAGGAAGGCGTGATGGAATTTCTGCTGATCAACCACCCGCTGGATTGTCCGATCTGCGACCAGGGCGGCGAATGCCAGTTGCAGGATCTGGCGGTGGGTTATGGTGGCGGCGCTTCGCGCTACGGTGAAGAAAAACGCATCGTGATGCACAAGGACATCGGCGCGCTGGTTTCCACCGAAGAGATGAGCCGCTGCATCCAGTGTACCCGCTGCGTGCGTTTCGGACAGGAGATCGCCGGGGTGATGGAATTGGGTATGGCATTCCGTGGCGAGCATGCCGAGATCATGAGTTTTGTGAACAGCTCGGTGGATTCCGAGTTGTCCGGCAACATGATCGATCTGTGCCCGGTCGGCGCACTGACCAGCAAGCCGTTTCGCTACACCGCGCGCAGCTGGGAATTGTCGCGGCGCAAATCGGTCAGCCCGCACGACGGGCTGGGTTCCAATCTGGTCGTGCAGGTGAAAGACAACAAGGTTCTGCGCGTGTTACCGGTCGAGAACGAGGCTATCAACGAATGCTGGATATCCGACAAGGACAGGTTCAGCTATGAAGGGCTGAATGCGCCGGAACGTCTGACCAAGCCTATGCTCAAGCAGGACGGCAAGTGGCTGGAGGTCGAATGGCAAGTCGCGCTGGAGTATGTGGCGAATGGTTTGCGCCAAATTGCCGGCAGTGCCGGAGCCGACCAGATCGCCGCACTGGCGACGCCGCACAGCACGGTGGAAGAACTTTATTTGTTGCAAAAACTGATGCGCGGCATCGGCAGCAACAACATCGACTCACGTTTGCGCCAATCCGACTTCAGCACGGACGGCAAACAAGCCGGTGCCCCGTGGCTGGGTATGCCTATTGCGGAGATCGATACGCGAGACCGTTTCCTGATCGTCGGCAGCTTTCTGCGCAAAGATCAACCTTTGCTGGCGCACCGCGTGCGTCAGGCCGTCAAGAAAGGCGCGCAAGCCAACATCGTGCATGCAAGCGACGATGACCTGCTGATGCCTGTCGCCAATAAATCCATCGTCGCACCGGACGAGTTTGTGAACATGCTGGCGCAAATTTTGAAAGCGCTGATTGAGGATCAAGGATCAAGGATCAAGGATCAAAGTGCGACTCCCGCCCAATCCTCGAGCCTTCGCTACGCTCTCCCTGATCCTCAATCCTTAAACGTTCTGCGAGGTGTCGAAGTCGGCAGCGCAGCCGCAGCTATCGCAAAAAATCTGGCCGAAGGAAAAAATGCCGCCGTGTTGCTGGGCAACTTTGCGCAACAACATCCGCAAGCCGCGCAGATCGCGATGCTGGCCGAGCAGATCGCAACGATTGGCTCCGCGAAGTTCGGTTTCCTTGGTGAAGCGGCGAACAGCGTCGGCGCTTACCTAGCCGGAGCTGTCCCGTTCGGTGCCGCCAAGCAAGGCATGAATGCCGCGCAGATGCTGGCTTTACCGCGCAAGGCTTATGTATTGCTGAATGTCGAACCGGAACTGGATATGCATGATGCCCAGCAGGCGATGAACGCGATGAAAGCCGCCGATATGGTGGTGGCAATGTCCGCCTACAAACACCACGCGACCGAATACGCCGATGTGCTGTTGCCGATCGCGCCGTTCACCGAAACCTCCGGTACGTTCGTGAACACCGAAGGACGTGTGCAAAGCTTCAGAGGTGCGGTCAAGCCTCTCGGTGAAGCTCGCCCTGCCTGGAAAGTATTGCGCGTGCTGGGCAACCTGCTGAATGTGTCCGGCTTCGATTACGACACCAGCGAAGCGGTGCGCGATGAAGCGCTGCCCAACAAGGACGTGACCGACAAGTTGAACAATCATGTTGCCGGCATCGCGCTGCAAACCCCGACTGGCGGCAACAGCCAGGGTCTGCAGCGGGTCAGCGACGTGCCGATCTACTTTGCCGACGCTGTGGTGCGTCGCTCGATCGCGTTGCAAAAGACCCGGGATGCCGCCGCACCCTGTGTGGCGATGCATGGCAGCGAGTTGCACAGGTTGGGGGTGAAATCCGGCGACACTGTCAAGGTCAGCCAGGGCAACGGGAGCGTGCACCTGACCATACTGGCGAATGACCGGTTGCCCATGCATACTGCCCGCGTCGCGGCGGGTCATCCCGTCACGGCGGGACTGGGCGCGATGTTTGGCGCGATAACGGTCGAGCGTGCATGATGGAAGCCCAAATACTGCATTTCTTCCAATGGTTCTGGGACCTGTTCGGGCTCTGGGACTTGATGTGGGGTTACATCCAGCCGGTCTGGCCGCTGTTGTGGACGGTGGCCAAGATCTTCGCGATCATATTGCCTCTCTTGGGTGCGGTTGCCTATCTGACATTGGCCGAGCGCAAGGTCATCGGCTACATGCAGATCCGTATCGGCCCGAACCGCGTCGGCTATTTCGGGCTGCTGCAACCGCTCGCCGACGGCATGAAATTGTTCCTCAAGGAAATCATCATACCGAGCGGATCAAGCAAATTCCTGTTCGTTATTGCTCCCATCATGGCCTTTGCTCCGGCGCTGGCGGCCTGGGCAGTCGTGCCATTCAGCGAAGGGATGGCGCTGGCCAATGTCAATGCCGGGCTGCTGTATATCCTTACGATGACCTCGCTGGGAATATACGGCATCATCATTGCCGGTTGGGCATCCAACTCCAAGTATGCTTTCCTCGGTGCGGTGCGCTCTGCGGCGCAGATCGTGTCGTACGAGATCGCGATGGGCTTCGCGCTGGTGTGCGTGCTGATGGCCTCGCAAAGCATGAATCTGACCGAAATCGTGCGCGGCCAGCACGGCAGCCTGGGGGCGCTGAACTGGTATGTGATCCCGCTGTTCCCGATGTTCATGGTGTACCTGATTTCCGGCGTGGCGGAAACCAACCGGTCGCCGTTCGACATGGCGGAAGGCGAGTCAGAGATCGTCGCTGGATTCCATGTGGAATATTCCGGCATGGCGTTCGCGGTGTTCTTCCTGGCTGAATATGCCAACATGATCCTGATCGCCTTCCTGACTTCGATCTTGTTCCTGGGCGGATGGTTGTCGCCTGTGCCGTTCCTGCCGGACAGCTTCATCTGGCTGCTGGGCAAGGTCTCCTTCATCCTGTTGTTGTTCCTGTGGTTCCGCGCGACTTTTCCGCGTTACCGTTATGACCAGCTCATGCGTCTCGGTTGGAAGGTGTTTATTCCGCTTACCATCATCTGGGTGGTGGTGATCGCGGTATGGATGCAGACCTCGCTCTGGGTCTGGTAAAGGACGGAGAAAACGAATATGCAAATGATCAAAGACTTCTTCAAGACCTTCCTGCTCTATGAGCTGGTCAAAGGCATGGCAGTGACCGGGCGGTATTTCTTCGCGCGCAAGATCACCGTGCAGTTTCCCGAAGAAAAGACCCCGCAGAGCTTCCGCTTCCGCGGCCTGCATGCACAGCGCCGCTATGCCAATGGCGAAGAGCGATGCATCGGTTGCAAGCTGTGCGAGGCGGTGTGTCCGGCGCTGGCGATCAAGATCGAAGTGGCCGAACGCGAGGACGGCACACGGCGCACCACGCAATACGACATCGACCTGACCAAGTGCATCTTCTGCGGCTTTTGCGAAGAATCCTGCCCGGTGGACGCGATCGTCGAGACGCGTATATTCGAATATCACGGCGAAAAGCGCGGTGATTTGTATTACACCAAGGACATGTTGCTGGCGATAGGCGATAAATATGAAGAGCAGATCGCCAAAGACAGAGCGGCGGACGCCAAGTACCGATAAGCAGGCCGAAAAGAAGGATAGAGGGCAAGTTAATGAATTTTGAAACTATCGTGTTTTATATGTTCGCGGCGTTGATAGTGTTCTCGGCATTGCGCGTGATCACCGCGCGCAATCCGGTGCATGCCGTGCTGTTCCTGGTGCTGGCGTTCATCAGTTCCGCCGGCATTTGGCTGCTGCTGGAAGCCGAATTTCTCGCCATCACGCTGGTGCTGGTATACGTCGGTGCAGTGATGGTGTTGTTCCTGTTCGTGGTGATGATGCTGGATATCAATCTGGTAAAGCTGCGCGAGGGTTTCTGGCGATGGTTGCCGTTCGGTGCGGCATTGGCCGGCCTGATGGCGTTCGAGATGATCTGGGTGTTGGGCTCGCATGAGACTTCCACCGGTGTGGTCGCCGTCAAACATGCAGCAGATTACAGCAACACCAAAGAACTGGGGCGGTTGATCTATACCGACTATGTTTACCCGTTCGAGATCGCAGCAGTGATCCTGCTGGTGGCGATGATCGCCGCGATTGCGCTGACTTTGCGCCGCCGCAAGGATGCCAAATCGCAGGTGGTGTCGGATCAGGTCGCGGTCAAGAAGGCGGATCGCTTGCGTATCGTTGCGATGCAGTCCGAAAAACTTGTGGCCGGGCACCCGTCAGAACGTAAAGACTAAAAAAATCCAGGGAGCAGGAAGAATGTTAACACTGTCGCATTATCTCGTTCTGAGCGCCGTGCTGTTTGCCATCAGCGTGGTCGGCATTTTTCTGAACCGCAAGAATCTGATCGTGCTGTTGATGGCGATCGAAATGATGTTGTTGGCGGTGAATACCAACTTCGTGGCGTTCTCTCATTATCTGAACGATACCGCCGGACAGATATTCGTGTTCTTTATTCTCACCGTGGCCGCTGCCGAAGCGGCCATCGGCTTGGCGATTCTGGTGGTGCTGTTCCGTAACCTGAACACCATCAACGTCGACGATCTCGACAGTTTGAAAGGTTGATGAACATGCTAAGCTTCTATTTGCTGGTTCCCCTGGCTCCGCTGGCCGGCGCAATCGTCACCGGCCTGTTCGGAAAATTGCTGGGACGCACCTGGTCGCATCGCATCACCATCGCGCTGGTGGCCGTCTCGTTCTTTGCCTCGCTGGCGATATTCGACGATGTGCAGGATGGGCATACGTTCAACGGTTCGGTCTATACCTGGCTGACCTCGGGCGATACCAGCTTCCAGGTCGGCTTCCTGATCGATCGCCTGACGGTCCTGATGATGCTGGTGGTCACCTTCGTGTCGCTGATGGTGCACATCTACACCATCGGCTATATGAAAGAAGATGCGGGCTATCAGCGTTTTTTCAGCTACATCTCGCTGTTCACCTTCTCGATGCTGATGCTGGTGATGGCCAACAATTTCATGCAATTGTTCTTCGGCTGGGAAGCGGTTGGGCTGGTTTCCTACCTGCTGATCGGTTTCTGGTACGACCGGCCGACCGCGATTTACGCCAACCTGAAAGCATTTCTGGTGAATCGTGTCGGCGACTTCGGCTTCCTGCTCGGAATTGCCCTGGTGCTGATGGTATTCGGCACGCTGCAATACGATGAAGTATTCGCCAAGGCGGCCAGTCACGCCAAAGATCTGGCACCCATTCCCGGCATGACGGTGGGGCTGTTGACTGCGATATGCATCCTGCTGTTCATCGGCGCGATGGGCAAGTCTGCGCAGTTCCCGCTGCATGTGTGGCTGCCCGATTCGATGGAAGGCCCGACCCCGATTTCCGCGCTGATCCACGCCGCGACGATGGTGACGGCCGGTATCTTCATGGTGGCACGCATGTCGCCGCTGTTCGAGTTGTCCGATACGGCACTGTCGTTTGTGATGGTGATCGGCGCGATCACCGCACTGTTCATGGGTTTCCTCGGTATGATCCAGAACGACATCAAGCGAGTCATCGCCTATTCAACCTTGTCGCAACTCGGCTACATGACCGTGGCCCTGGGTGCCTCCGCTTATTCGGCGGCGATTTTTCACCTGATGACCCACGCCTTCTTCAAGGCGCTGTTGTTTCTGGCCGCCGGAAGCGTGATCATCGCCATGCACCACGACCAGGACATCCGCAACATGGGCGGTCTCAGGAAATACATGCCGATCACCTGGATCACTTTTCTGGTTGGCTCGCTGGCCTTGATCGGCACACCGTTCTTCTCCGGTTTTTATTCCAAGGACAGCATCATCGAGGCAGTCGAGATATCGAACTTGCCGGGTGCCGGCTTCGCCTATTTCGCCGTGGTGGCAGGGGTGTTCGTCACCGCCTTCTATACCTTCCGCATGTACTTCCTGGTGTTTCACGGCAAGGAGCGCTTCGGCAAAGCACACCATGATCACAATGGCGATCATGCAGACGAAGAGGTGTCTGCGGATCACCACCACGGCCTCGCGCCGGGACAGAAGCCGCACGAATCGCCATGGGTAGTTACACTGCCGCTGATTCTGCTGGCTATCCCATCGGTATTCATCGGTTACATCACCATCGAACCGATTTTGTTTGGCAACTATTTTAAAGAAGCCATTTACATTTCAATTGAACATCCTGGCATGGCGGAGTTGGCAAGTGAGTTTCAGGGGCCGTTCGCAATGGTTGTGCACGTAGTGCAGGAATTTCCGGTTTGGATTGCTTTGTCCGGTGTCGTAACCGCGTGGTTTTTCTATATGAAGCGCCCGGACATTCCGGCTGCTCTCCAAAAGCGTTTCCATGCAATCTACACACTGTTGGATAACAAATATTATTTCGACCGTTTCAACGATTGGTTCTTTGCCGGAGGCGCGCGAGGCGCGAGCCGTTTTCTGTGGAAATTCGGCGATGTGAAGCTGATCGATGGGATGATGGTGAATGGTACGGCGAAACTGGTCGGATTGTTTTCCGGGGTGCTGCGGCGTCTTCAGTCCGGCTATATTTATCACTATGCATTTTCCATGATCATCGGCGTGTTCGTGTTGCTGACGGTGCGGAACTGGCTTGAATAAAACCAAACCCAACCTCCTCAGTCCACCTGGCTAATCCGTTTAGACAAACCCAGTGCATGCTTGCCAGGAGTGGCCGGGATGGGTTGGGTTGGAATTATAATGAAGGAACAACAGCATGATTTTTGGATTACCCATAATTAGCATCGCGATCTGGTTGCCGATCATCTTCGGCATACTGGTGTTGGCCACTGGCGACGACAAAAACGCACCGCTGGCGCGTATCCTGGCCATGGTCGGCTCAGTGCTCGGTTTTCTGATCACGATCCCGCTGTATACCGGTTTTGCGCGCGATACCTCGGAGATGCAGTTCGTCGAGATGCACAACTGGATCGCACGTTTCAACATCCATTACCACCTCGGCGTGGATGGCATCTCGGTGTTGTTTATCCTGCTCACTTCTTTCTTCACCCCGATTGTGGTTCTGGCCGGATGGCGCGTGATCGAGAAACGCGTCGCGCAATATATGGCTTCCTTCCTGATCATGTCCGGCACCATGATCGGCGTGTTCGCCGCGCTGGATGCCGTGCTGTTCTATGTGTTCTGGGAAGCCATGTTGATCCCGATGTTCCTGATCATCGGCGTGTGGGGAGGCCCGAACCGCGTGTATGCGGCGGTCAAATTCTTCCTCTACACCTTGCTCGGTTCGCTGCTGATGCTGGTGGCGTTGATCTATCTTTACAACCAGTCCGGCGGCAGCTTCGAGATACTTGATTTCCATCAGGTCGTGCTGCCGATGACTGCGCAGATTCTGATCTTCATCGCTTTTTTCTTCGCCTTCGCGGTGAAAGTGCCGATGTTTCCGTTGCATACCTGGTTGCCGGATGCCCACGTCGAAGCGCCCACCGGCGGGTCGGTGATTCTGGCGGCGATCATGCTGAAGGTGGGTGCCTATGGTTTTCTGCGTTTCTCCCTGCCCATCGTGCCGGATGCCAGCCATCGTTTGGCCGGAGTGATGATCGCGCTGTCGCTGATCGCGGTGGTGTATATCGGTCTTGTGGCACTGGCCCAGACCGACATGAAGAAACTGGTGGCGTATTCATCGATATCGCACATGGGCTTCGTCACGCTGGGATTGTTCATCTTTAACAGCTACGGCATGGAAGGCGCGCTGCTGCAGATGATCTCGCACGGTTTCGTTGCCGGCGCGCTGTTCCTGTGTATCGGGGTGCTGTATGACCGCATGCATTCCCGCAACATCGCCGATTACGGCGGCGTGGCCAACACGATGCCGGTGTTCGCCGCATTCTTCATGCTGTTCGCGATGGCCAACAGCGGACTGCCCGGCACCAGCGCGTTCGTCGGTGAATTCATGGTGATCCTGGGCGCGGTGAAAACGAATTTCTGGTATGCATTTGCCGCAGCGACCACGCTGGTCTTCGGCGCGGCCTACACGCTTTGGATGTACAAGCGCGTGATTTTCGGCGCAGTCGCCAACCATCATGTCGCCGAACTCACCGACTTGACACTGCGCGAAAAAGTGATCTTTGCGATTCTGGCGATAGCCGTGCTGGGCATGGGTCTGTACCCGCTGCCGTTCAGCGAAATCATGCATGTGTCGGTGAATGATTTACTGGTACACGTTGCCCGTTCCAAGTTGCCGTTGTAAACATAACCAATGACTTGGCTGGTGTTGTTTACTAGCCTAGTCAGATGGCTAGTAGTTGTATCAGTAGTTTCACCAGAGGACAGCCTCTAGCAATTAGCCGGTAGTCATTTAGTTAAATCAACTACCGACTCCCAACTAGAGACTCACGACTAACGACTGATTTTGAGATGAATATGGATTTGATGACGAATTTGATGCCAGCATACGCGGAAATATTCCTGCTGTTCATGGCGTGCGTGATTTTAATTGCAGATCTGCTGATCAAACAAAGCGGCAGGATGGTCACCTACATGCTGGTGCAACTTACCTTGATGGGCTGTGCGCTGATCACTGTCGGCACGCATGAAAACGGCGTTGTGCATACTTTTCACAACATGTTCGTTGATGATCTGATGTCCGATGTATTGAAGCTGCTGACCTATATAGCAGTTTCCATGATGCTGGTGTATTCAAGGCTATATCTGACTGTGCGCGGGCTGTTCAGCGGCGAATTCATGGTGCTGACTTTGTTCGCCACGCTGGGCATGATGGTGATGATCTCCGCCAGTCATTTTCTCACCCTGTATCTCGGTCTGGAACTGCTCTCCCTGAGTTTGTACGCAATGGTCGCATTGCAACGGGATTCTGCCACTGCCACAGAAGCAGCGATGAAATATTTCATCCTCGGCGCGCTGGCTTCCGGTTTGCTGTTATACGGGATGTCCATGTTGTATGGCGCGACCGGCTCGCTGGAATTGGGTGCGATCTCGCACGCGATCCAGTCTGGCCATGCGAATAAACCCCTGCTGGTATTCGGACTGGTGTTCACGGTTTCCGGTCTGGCCTTCAAGCTTGGCGTGGTGCCGTTCCACATGTGGGTTCCCGATGTGTATCACGGTGCGCCGACGGCTATGACCATGCTGATCGGCTCCGCACCCAAGCTGGCGGCATTCGCCTTCACTGCCCGGATACTGGTCGAAGGTCTGCAGCCGCTGGTGCAACACTGGTCGGGCATGTTGATCATTCTTTCCATCGCTTCGATGGCACTCGGCAACATCACCGCGATCGCGCAAACCAACCTCAAGCGCATGTTCGCCTACTCCACCATTTCGCACATGGGCTTCCTGCTGCTCGGCCTGCTGAGCGGCGGTATCGAGGGCTACGGGTCGGCAATGTTCTACGCAGTGGTTTATGTGCTGATGTCGTTGGGCGCGTTCGGCATGATCATGCTGATGTCCAGGGCGGGTTTCGAGGCCGATAAACTCGACGATTTCAAAGGACTCAACCAGCGCAGTCCGTGGCTCGCTTTTCTGATGCTGTTGCTGATGTTCTCCATGGCGGGCGTGCCGCCTACTGTGGGTTTTTACGCCAAATTCTCGGTGCTGAATGCCGTCGTGCAAGCAGGGCACGTCTGGCTGGCGGTGGCAGCAGTCCTGTTCTCGTTGATCGGTGCGTTCTACTACTTGCGCATCGTCAAACTGATGTATTTCGACGCACCGGAAAGTCGCGCGCCGATCATATTCGGACAGGATACCGTGCTGCTGATCAGCGTGAACGGTCTGGGTGTGTTATTGCTTGGCTTGTTGCCCGGCACTCTGATGTCTGTTTGCGCGGTGTCTGTCCAGCAATCCTTGTTGCTGCATTAAGGCAGAATGGATCTGCTGCGTCTATACAACAAGGCTTGTCATGGTTAAGCCGGCGCGTTGGCTGGTGTTGGTTTTGTTCACTGTGGTTCTGTGCGAAGCAGTGTTTTTTATATGGTTTTCAGCACCCGATCATCCTGATGCGCACAGACGCACTGAGCTGATAGCCGGTTCAGGCACATGGCAGGAGCCCATCACCCCGATACCGATTTCTTTAAATCTGGATGCGCGCAAGGTCGCTTTGGGGCGGCGATTATTTTACGACCCGTTTTTTTCCCGCGGCAATACGGTTGCCTGTGTTCATTGCCATAACCTTGCGACTGGCGGGGTGGATGGTTTGCAGCATTCGACTAGTGTTGAAGGAAAAGAGGGCAAGATCAACACACTGACAGTATTCAACAGTGGTTTCAATTTCAGGCTGTTCTGGGACGGGCGTGCGGCAAACTTGGAGGATCAGATTGAATTTCCTATGCCGCATGCTTCCGAAATGGATTCGACATGGCCCGAGGTCATCGCCAAGCTGGACAAAGATGCGGATTATCGCCGTGAATTCCTGGAAATTTACCAGGAAGGCACCGAACCCCGATCAGTCAAGAATGCCATCGCCACTTTCGAGCGTTCTTTAACCACACCAAATTCAAAATTCGATCTATTTTTGCGCGGTGATATGCATGCGCTGGATAGTGACGAGCTGGCCGGCTATGAGCTTTTCAAAGGTCTGGGCTGTATCAGCTGCCATCAAGGCGGGAACGTGGGCGGCAATATGTACGCGAAGCTTGGCCTGGTTGAAAATTACTTTGATAACCGTGGCAATGTGCAGGAGGTGGACTCCGGCCGTTATAACGTCACCGGGAATGAAGCGGATCGCCATGCATTTCGGGTGCCGTCATTGCGTAATGTGGCTTTGACTGCGCCATATTTCCACGATGCTTCGGCCGTCACTTTGGAGCACGCGGTGGCCACCATGGCTAAATATCAGCTAGGTGTCGATTTGAGCGGTGAAGAGATCGCCAGGATCGTCAAGTTCCTGAATACCCTGACTGGCGTATATCAAGGCGAGAAAGGCAAATGATCCGAATTGCCAAAGCAGGAGTTATTAAAAGAAATTTCCGGCAACTGATCCTGTTCGGCGTGGCGGCAGTTGGCTTGGTATTCCTGTTTATCAAGGCACAGCCAGTCGACTTTGTTATGCACAATTCGTTTACGAGCGATCTTCGCGAATTGCAAAGCCGCGATACCGAGTTGGGCGAGGCGGTATTGCAGCACCATTACCAGCTTTTCCATAACTATGATGCGGTTAATGCCATCATGCAGCGTATGCGGGCACTGAGTGCTGCGTTGCCTCAATATCAGGAAAACGGCTCGTTGCCCGATACCCCGGAGGTGATGCGGGAGTTGAGTATGTTGCAGCGGCAGGTCGAGCAAAAGGCAACCGCGCTGGAAGAGTTTAAATCCGGCAACGCCGTAACAAAAAACGCTTTTATTTATTTGCCGCGCATGGTCAATTTGGTGCAGGCAAAGCTGCACAAAACGGACACTTTGCAGAGTGAGAAATTTGAACACCTGTTGCGCAACGCGCTGTTGATGACGACCAATCAAAATGACCAGGTTCGGGAGACTCTGAAACATGATATTGCTGAGATCGGTCAAATCATTCCCGGATTACCTGGGCACGTTCAGGCGTCGGCTGAATTGGCTGTACGTCATGCCAGGAGCATTTTGAAATATGAGAATGGCATGCCAAACTTGCTTGCGCAACTGGCATCGCCCGGAAAGAATCACGTCGGGGCGGGGCTGGAGCAGCTCTATCTGGATCAATATCAAGTGCAGCAGCGTACTGCGACCAATTACAGGCTGCTGTTGTTTCTGGCAGCGATGCTGATGCTCGGATCTGCCATCAATATTTATTATCGAATGAGGGAAAGAGGACAGCAACTGCGTATCGCTGCCGCTGCTTTTGAGACGCATGAAGGTATCATGATCTTCGATCCGGACAGGCGCATCCTCCGGGTTAACGGTGCCTTCACACGTTTGACCGGTTACAGCGCCGAGGAAGTGATCGGACAGTTTCCCGACTTGCTTAAATCCGGGCAGCATGACGACAAGTTCTTTCGTGACAGGTGGGAAACTCTCCACCGCGAAAAATACTGGCAGGGAGAAATCTGGAACCGTCACAAGGATGGCAAAATCTACCCGGTATGGCTTACCACTACCGCCGTCAGCGATGAAGATGGACAGGTGACGCATTATGTTTCGGTATTTACCGATATCACACTGCGCAAAGAGGCTGAAGAGCAAATACACCAGCTTGCTTTCTATGATTCGCTCACCAAACTGCCCAACCGTCGTTTACTGATGGATAGGCTGAACCACTCCATGGCTTCCGGCGTCCGCAGCGGTGAACACGGTGTCATCCTGTTCATTGACCTCGATAATTTCAAGACACTTAATGATACCAAGGGTCACGATGTCGGCGATCTGCTGCTGGTCGAAGTTTCGCAGCGCCTGCAAGCATGCGTGCGTGCGGGGGATACAGTCGCGCGTTTGGGCGGCGACGAGTTCGTCGTCATGCTGGGAAGCCTGAGTGAAGAAGCGGAGCAAGCGATTGCACATGCCAAGGTGGCAGGAGAAAATATCCGCGAATCTCTCAGCCAGCCTTTCCTGTTGCGGGACTTTGAATATTTCAGCTCCTGCAGTATCGGTATCAGCCTGTTCCGCGCCCATGATGTCAGCGTGGATGACCTGCTAAAGCGTGCTGATACGGCGATGTACGAAGCAAAAGCTGCCGGACGTAATACGCTGCGTTTCTTCGACCCGGACATGCAGGCCGCGCTCGAGGCCCGTGTCATACTTGAATCCGATCTGCGCGACGCGATCACCGAGCAGCAATTCCATCTTTTATACCAGGTTCAGATGAATGCCGACAGTCAACCTGTCGGTGCCGAAGCCTTGCTGCGCTGGATGCATCCGATGAGAGGGGAGATTTTGCCTTCCGAATTCATCCCGATGGCAGAAAAGAACGGGCTCATTCTGCCCATCGGGCAATGGGTGCTTGAAACCGCCTGCGCCCAGATCAAGGCATGGGCAGCGAATCCGCTGACAGATCAACTGCAACTCGCTATCAACGTGAGCGCGCGCCAGTTCCACCAACCCGACTTCGTTGCGCAAGTGCGCGTAGCCGTATTAATGGCTGGTGCAGATCCGACCCGGCTCAAGATTGAGCTGACCGAGAGCGTGGTGCTGGACGACATCAATGAGGCTATCGCCAAGATGCACGAACTCAAGGAATTCGGGGTTCGCTTCTCCATGGACGACTTCGGCACGGGCTATTCATCACTTGCTTACCTGACGCAACTCCCGCTTGACCAACTGAAGATCGACCAGTCCTTTGTGCGCAACATTGGCACAAAATCCACCGATGCAGTAATCGTGCAGACCATCATCGGAATGGCCAACATCCTGGGAATGGAAGTGATTGCCGAAGGGGTGGAAACCGAGGCACAGCGTGCTTTTCTGGAGCATGCCGGTTGCATGGCGTACCAGGGACATTTGTTCAGCATGCCAGTGCCGTCGGCAGAGTTCGGGAAGGTGTTGTTGAGGGGGCTTTCGCAGGTTTAGAGTTGGGAGGCATCGGAGAGGCGCACCGCACCCTGAATTTTGAGAGCAGGGCGATTTACGGTATCATCGCCCCCTACGAAAAACATTGTGTCCGGGCACCCGCATGACCAAGTACATCTTTATTACCGGCGGCGTTGTTTCTTCTTTAGGGAAGGGCATCGCCGCCGCTTCACTTGCAGCCATCCTGGAGTCGCGCGGACTGAAGGTGACGATGCTCAAGCTCGACCCTTATATCAACGTCGATCCAGGCACCATGAGTCCGTTCCAGCATGGTGAAGTTTTCGTGACCGAAGACGGCGCTGAGACCGACCTGGATCTGGGACATTACGAGCGCTTCATTTCCGCCAAGATGCGCAAGGCCAACAACTTCACCACCGGGCAGATCTACGACAGCGTGATCCGCAAGGAGCGGCGCGGCGAGTATCTGGGCAAGACGGTACAGGTGATCCCGCATATCACCAACGAGATCCAGGCCTTCGTCGAGCGCGGCGCGGCCGCCTCGCATGATGGCAAGGCCGATGTGGCTATCGTGGAGATCGGTGGCACGGTCGGCGACATCGAATCGCTGCCGTTTCTCGAGGCAGCACGGCAGATGGGCTTGCGCCTGAGCCGCAATCAGGTGGCCTATGTGCATCTCACTCTGGTGCCTTATATCGCCACGGCAGGCGAGTTGAAGACCAAACCGACCCAACACAGCGTGCAGAAGTTGCGCGAGATCGGTATTTTCCCGACTGCGTTGATATGCCGCGCCGACAGGCCGATTCCCGATGATGAGCGCGCCAAGATTTCGCTGTTCTCCAATGTGCGCGAAGAGGCAGTAATTTCGATGTGGGATGTGGACAGTATTTACAAAGTGCCGCAAATGCTTAACCTGCAAGGTTTGGATCGCATCGTGTGCGAAGAGTTGGGCCTCGATCTGCCCCCTGCTGATCTGTCGGTGTGGGCGAAACTGGTGACCGCGCTGGAAAATCCTCAGCACCAGATCACCATCGGCATGGTTGGCAAGTATGTCGATTTGACCGAATCCTACAAGTCGCTGATCGAGGCGTTGCGCCATGCCGGAATACATACCCAGACCAGGGTGAATATCGAGTACATCGATTCGGAAGCGCTCGAAACAACCAGCATGCAAGGCCTGGAGCACTTCGATGCGATACTGGTTCCGGGTGGTTTCGGCAAGCGCGGCACAGAAGGAAAGATTTCTGCGATTCGTTTTGCGCGCGAAAATAAAGTGCCGTATCTGGGCATTTGTCTCGGCATGCAATTGGCGGTGATCGAATATGCGCGGCATGTTGCGGGCATGAGCGATGCAAACAGCACCGAATTCAATCTGGAATCCGAGCATCCGGTGGTCGCGCTGATCACCGAATGGCGGGACCGCGATGGCAAGGTTGAGACACGCAGCAACGATTCCGACCTGGGCGGAACCATGCGTCTCGGTGCGCAGCGGTGCCCGATCAAACCCGGCACACTGGCGCAGCGCATCTACGGCGATGAAGTCAATGAGCGTCACCGTCATCGCTATGAAGTCAACAACCATTACGTGCCTGCGCTGGAAAAGTCCGGGCTGATCATATCGGCGCGCACGCCCAGTGAAAACTTGCCGGAGATAATGGAATTGCCGCAGACCATGCACCCATGGTTCGTCGGTGTGCAGTTCCATCCCGAATTCACCTCCACGCCGCGCACCGGACATCCCTTGTTCAAGGCTTTTGTTGAAGCCGCGTTGCAACGCCAGACTATTAAGCTCAAGCAGAAAGAGGTGGCGGCATGAACACGGTGCGCGCAGCGGCGGTGCGGGTAATGCCGCCAGCCAGCGAAACCTGTATGCCTGAAGTTTATTATCAAGATAAAGAGGTGGCGGAATGAAATTGTGTGGATTCGAAGTCGGCTTGAATCGCCCGTTGTTCCTGATTGCCGGGCCATGCGTGATCGAGTCGCAGCAAATGGCGATGGATACTGCCGGCAAGTTGAAAGAAATCTGCAACGAGTTGAAGATAAACTTCATCTACAAGTCTTCCTACGACAAAGCCAACCGCAGTTCCGGCAAATCGTTTCGCGGCTTCGGCCTGGATGCCGGACTGAAGATACTCGGCGAAGTGAAAGCGCAGTTGGGTGTGCCGGTATTGACCGACGTGCACAGCATCGATGAGATCGCGCCGGTCGCGGCGGTGGTCGATGTGCTGCAAACCCCGGCGTTCCTTTGCCGTCAGACCGATTTCATACACGCAGTGGCACGCTGCGGCCGCCCGGTGAACATCAAGAAGGGACAATTCCTGTCGCCGTGGGATATGCAGAACGTGGTGGAGAAAGCGCGCGAAGCCAGCGGCGCGGACAACATCATGGTGTGCGAGCGCGGCGCGTCATTCGGCTACAACAACCTGGTGTCGGACATGCGCTCGCTGGCAGTGATGCGCAACACCGGTTGCCCGGTGGTGTTCGATGCGACGCACTCTGTGCAGTTGCCGGGCGGGCAAGGGACGGTCAGCGGCGGGCAGCGCGAGTTCGTGCCGGTACTGGCGCGTGCCGCAGTGGCAGCGGGGATTTCCGGCCTGTTCATGGAAACGCACCCGAACCCGTCGCAAGCATTATCGGATGGGCCGAACGCCTTTCCGCTCGGGCATCTCAAGGCATTGTTGCAAACGCTGAAAGTGCTGGATGAAACGGTCAAGCAGCAGGGTTTGATCGAAGAAATGATCGATTTGAAAAACGTCTAGAAGAAAGAAGAAGGAAAATAGTATGAGCGCAATTGTTGATGTGATCGCCCGCGAGATTCTGGATTCGCGCGGCAACCCTACCGTGGAAGCGGACGTATTGCTGGAGTCCGGTGTGATGGGCCGCGCCGCCGTGCCGTCCGGTGCATCCACCGGTACCAAGGAGGCTGTGGAGTTGCGCGATGACGACAAACAGCGCTACCTCGGCAAAGGGGTGTTGAAGGCAGTGGAATATGTGAATACCGAGATCGCCGAAGCGATCATCGGCCTTGATGCCGCCGAACAAGCTTTCATCGACCAGACCATGATCGAGCTGGACGGCACGGAAAACAAAGCGCGCCTCGGTGCGAATGCGATCCTGGCGGTGTCGATGGCCGTTGCACGCGCCGCGGCGGAAGAAAGCGGACTGCCGCTATACCGCTATCTGGGGGGAGCCGGACGCATGGAAATGCCGGTGCCGATGATGAACATCATCAATGGCGGAGCACACGCCACCGGCGGTGCGGATATTCAGGAATTCATGATTATCCCGGTAGGCAGCCAGAGTTTCCGCGAGGCGCTGCGTTGCGGTGCCGAAGTATTCCATAACCTGAAAAAAATTCTCCATCACCGCGGGCTCAGCACCACGGTGGGCGACGAGGGCGGCTTCGCACCCGCCCTGGGTTCCAACGAAGCGGCCCTGAAAGTCATAGTGGAAGCCATCGAGGCAGCCGGATATGTACCCGGCACGGATGTGGCTATCGGCATCGATGCCGCCGCATCGGAATTTTACAAGGACGGACAGTACCACCTGAAAGCGGACAAGCTGACCCTTAGCTCTGCCCAGATCATCGACCTGTATGCCACCTGGGTGGACAAGTACCCGATCATCACCATCGAAGACGGTATGAGCGAGCATGACTGGGGTGGCTGGAAGCAGCTTACAACACGCCTCGGCAAGTCCATCCAGCTGGTGGGCGACGATGTGTTTGTGACCAACACCAAGATCCTGCGAGAAGGCATCCGCCAGGGTTTGGCGAATTCCATCCTGATCAAGGTGAACCAGATCGGCACGCTCACTGAAACTTTTGCCGCGATCGAGATGGCCAAGCGCGCCGGTTATACCGCAGTGATCTCGCATCGATCCGGTGAGACTGAGGACTCCTTCATTGCCGACCTCGCGGTAGCGACCAACGTGATGCAAATCAAGACCGGATCACTGTCGCGCTCGGACCGCATGGCGAAATACAACCAGCTGCTGCGCATCGAAGAAGACTTGGGTGACACTGGCAGCTACCCAGGGCGCGATGCGTATTATCAGCTAGGATAATGCGTGCGGCCACACTGATACTGGTCGTCCTGCTACTGCTGTTGCAGTACCCGCTGTGGTTGGGCAAAGGCAGCTGGCTGAAAGTGTGGGATTTGAACCGCCAGGTCGAGGAGCAGCAGCGAATCAACCAGCAGACCAAAACGCGCAACGCGCTGCTGGATGCCGAAGTGCGCGATCTCAAGCAAGGCACTGCAGCCATCGAGGAACGCGCGCGCAGCGAACTGGGCATGATCAAACGGGATGAAGTGTTCTACCAGATACTTGAAAATCCCTCTGCCCAGACAACAGGCAAGCAGGCGATGACATCGCCTGCCTCGGCTGTTTCCGGGACTCCATAATAATGCACATTCGATTCCGTGATTGATTACTGGATGATTTTCTCACAACGTCAAACTGTGATTTGTATGACGAGCCGATACCGAAAGGAATTCAACGCCAGCTTCGATCCACAGCAGACTTTCAAGGCAGCCAGCATCTGGCTCGCAGGTTCAGACAAATCTGGTTACTGGAGTTATCGTGGTTCCGATTTGATATTGGCGCGCCCGGAAAGATAAATCAGGGCACTGGATAGCAGACTGTATAACCAAAGTTAAAGGGATTACTGACCGTTTGCGCCTTGCTTCATCTGTTGTTTCATCCTTTTGGCTTTATACATATTCTCATCGGCCAATCGGATCACCCAATCCACTTCTTGAGTTTTGCCAATATTGGTTGTACGTCCAATTGATATCGATATCGGCCAGAATCGTCCCTCAAAGGCTTGCTTCGTGGATGTCTCGATCCGCTTGATCATGATTTCGCAAGTTCGCTCATCCGTATCAAGTAACAACAGCACAAACTCGTCGCCGCCAAGACGAGCAGCAACGTCAATTTTTCTGGAGCTTATCTTTAATATGTAAGCCAAAATTTTAAGCGCCTCATCTCCGGCTTGATGCCCATAGTTGTCATTCATTGCTTTGAAATCGTCAATATCAATGAACAGCAAGGAATAAGGCCTGCCGGAACGCTCGCTACGGTACTGCTCGGCTTCCAGCCTTTCCAGAAGTTCCACGCGGTTCGCCAAGCCAGTCAGCATATCCTTGCGTGCATATTCCCTCTCCCGCCACAACTTGATCAAAACCCGGCCAATCACCGTGAATACCACGCTACGTGTAAACGTGTTCAATCCGAACGCAGTCAACGGGAAGTCCGGCCAGGTGATGGCCGCCTCGGTAGCGCTCCAAACAAGCGCCAGCGTTATTCCGACAAAAGTCGAGGTTTGCGTATCGTAACGGCGATTAGCACGAATCGAAGCCAGGCGAGCCGTTTGGATGATCGGCAGGCAGAAGAGTACATCCAGGGAAATGTAGCGCCCCAGTTGGGTGGGAAGATAGATTGATACTGCATAGTCCAAAAAGCTGATAAGAAATACTTCAGCCACAATCAACAAAATACCGCCATAGTATGAAGTTTTCTGTCTTGCCATGATTTGAAGTAAATTATTGGGGAAATCGCCCGGCCGTTCTCGCCAGGAATACTTTCCGGTTGGCGGAGGCTTGCAGACAGTTACTATTTACACGCAACCACAACATCCCGCAATCAAATTTTCATCTGCTTTGCGGCTTTTCGGCAAAGATATATCTGGCCCGCCAATTCCAAAATGGAATAGTCACAACTCAGATAACGGGTTTGTGCAAACAGGTGCGCCAATCAAAACTCGAATGCCGATCGCCTGCTACCAGCACAAAGCGGTGTTGCATTTATGCGAGCCGACCGCATTAGCACGGACTCCTGTGTGCTTGAACAAAGTACATTTTGTACCTTAAGCCATCAAGGAAATCTGAAACCCATGTTACTTGCTGAAACCGGATGTCCGCTCCGCCGCCTGCACGGTATTTGCCACCAGCATGGTGATGGTCATCGGGCCGACGCCGCCGGGCACCAGCGCGCCGACATTTTTTTCGTGAAAGCCGTCCACGTCCTTGTCCGGGTTGAT
>Ga0208080_1000142_pt1 | contig 34574 bp, 30 predicted proteins | sample NGESurdeep092012_3_FD_184476 | JGI IMG/M metagenome (GOLD analysis project Ga0208080, IMG submission 184476) | Arctic peat soil microbial communities from Barrow, Alaska - NGEE Surface sample 210-3 deep-092012 (SPAdes) | ecosystem: Environmental > Terrestrial > Soil > Wetlands > Peat ...
AACGCCGTCTCCTGCGCCGGCGTCGGGGACAGGCGGAACCGGGACACCCGCCCAGTCTCTCGGCCGGGTCCGACAATCCGGCGGACCGGGCATTCCTCCTCGCCCTGAACGGCGGGGCTTCCAGCCCGGGTTATCGGTGACCGCGACGCTTCTGGACGGCCGGGCGACCGCCGCCGCCATCCGGGTCGAGCTGCGGGCGCGGGTGACCGCCCTGCGCGCGGGCGGCACGGTGCCTGGGCTGGCCACCGTGCTGGTCGGCGACGATCCGGGGTCGCACGCCTACGTCCGGGGGAAGCATCGGGCCTGCGCCGAGGTGGGCATCGAGTCCAGCTCGATCCAACTGCCGGAGTCCGCCACCCAGCGTGCGGTCGAGGCGGAGGTGTCCCGGCTGAACGCCGATCCGGCCTGCACCGGCTTCATCGTCCAGCTCCCGCTGCCGACCGGCCTGAACGTCGGGCGGATCCTCGCCGTCGTCGACCCCGCCAAGGACGCGGACGGGCTGCATCCGATCAACCTCGGTCGGCTGGTCCTGGGCGAGCCCGGTCCGCTGCCGTGCACGCCGCGGGCGTGTGTGGAGCTGTTGCGCCGCTACGACGTACCGCTCGACGGCGCGGAGGTCGTCATCGTCGGGCGCGGCGTCACCGTCGGGCGGCCGCTGGGCCTGCTGCTGAACCGGCGAGCGGAGAATGCCACGGTCACGGTATGCCACACCGGGACGCGCCACCTCGGCTGGCACACCCGGGCGGCTGACATCGTGGTCGCGGCCGCCGGGAAGGCCGGCCTGCTCACCGCCAACATGGTCACCCCGGGTGCGACCGTGCTCGACGTGGGCATCACCCGCACCGACGCCGGACTGCTCGGCGACGTCGCCGCCGACGTCCGCGACGTCGCCGGCCGGCTGGCCCCGATGCCCGGTGGCGTCGGTCCGATGACGATAGCGATGCTGCTCACCACTGTCGTGGAAGCCGCCGAGCACAGCTCGGGCGAAGTTAGCGCCGGAGAGCGCAGCGCCGCCGAGCACCGGCCAGATCCAGGCGCCTAAACTCACCAAGCAGCGCGACCACCAGTCACGGCACCACGGCAGCTGGCCGCCGTTGGCGCTAACCGGCCTGGCGCACCCCAGCGTCGTCGGTGGGCAGTGGGCGAACCACTCCCGCGCTGACGACTTCGTTGGCCAGGCGAGCCCGCCGGTTGACCCCCTCCGGGATCCGGAACTTCTGGTAGAGCCGCAGCAGGTGCTGCTTGACCGCCGCCTCGGTGACGACCAGCTCGTCGGCGATCTCGCGTGCGGCCGCCGGCGCCACGAACGCGTCTTGGCGCAGCGCCGGTCGGCACAGGGCAGTCAGCACCTCGACCTCGCGACGGGTCAAGTCCGGCGCGCTGACCCGGCGTAGCTCCACGGTCTGGTCGCCGGCCTGCGGAGACGTAAGTCCCCCGAGACGGGTGCGGGCGACGCCGAAGGCGATGACGTCGCCGTCGGTGAGCACGCGGCGGCCGATCGGCCGGCCGTTCACCCGGGTGCCGTTGCGGGACAGGCCCAGGTCGGCGACGTAGAGGTGGGCACCCCGACACACCAGCTCGGCGTGCAGTCGGGACACGCTGGGGTCATCGAGGCTGATGTCGACGCCGGAACCCCGGCCGACGCTGGTCACGTCGGCCCGCAGGTCGAAGACCGCGCCGGTATCCTCCACCCGCAGGTGCGGCATCCAGTCTCCTTCCGCTTCGCGCCGAGCTTGAGCGCGGCCGGCGGCCCGCCCAGTGTCCGCCGTTCGACGCCTCCCCGCGAAGTACCCCGGCCCATGGCCGCCACACCGACATGCCGCGACGGCCGCGGCCGTCGCGGCATATCGCTGCTCGGTTGATCGTCTCGGCCAGCCCGGCTGGGCTACACTTCCCCCGAAGGTTCGGAGGAGGCAGGCAATGGCCGACCCAGCGTCGCACCTGATCGCCGCAAGGTCTTCTCGGGGTTTTGCCGACGTGGTCGCCGCCTCCACAGCACTCAGCGACATCGACGGCCGGGCCGGGAGGTTGTTCTACCGGGGCTATGACATCCACGACCTCCTCGGCCGCGTCTCCTTCGAGGAGTGCGTCCACCTCCTGCAGCGAGGCACGCTGCCCACCCAGCGCCAGCTCGACGACCTGCACGCCAACCTGGCCGCCGCCCGGACTCTCGGTCCCACCGTAGAGTCGGTCCTCGATCAGGTGAGCGCCACAGCAAGGCCGATGGAAGCCCTGCGCACGCTGGTCTCCGTGGCCGGCAGCGACGACCCGGACAAGGACTCCAACCGCCCGGACGCCAACCAGCGCAAGGCGGTGCGGCTGGTCGCCCAACTGCCGGTGCTCGTCGCCCGCTACCACGCTGCCCGGACCGGCACGTTGGCTCCGGAGCCAGAACCCGGACTAGGGATCGCCGGCAACCTGCTCTACCAGATAACCGGGAAGCCGCCGGAGCCCGAACTCCAGGCGGCCCTCGACGAGAGCCTAGTTCTCTACGCCGACCACACCATGAACGCGTCCACCTTCGCCGCCCGGGTCTGCGCCGCGACGCTGTCCGATATGCACTCCGCCGTCGTGGCGGCGGTGGGGACCCTCAAGGGGCCGCTGCACGGCGGGGCCATCCAGGCCGTGATGGCGATGCTGGAGTCGATTCCCAACGTCGACGCGGTCGAGGCCGCGGTCGACGACCGGCTGGCCCGCGGTGAGAGGATCATGGGCTTTGGGCTTCGGGCCTACCATGCCCAGGACCCCCGGGCTCGGCACCTGGCTCGGATCTCCCGGCAGCTCAGCGAGGCGCAGGGGGTTGACTACTACTACCGGCTCTCCGTGCGCCTCCAGGAGACCGTGCTGGAGCACCGCGGCCTCTACCCGAACGTCGACTTCTATGCCGCCAGCGTCTTCCACGCGCTGGGCGTCCCGACTGAGCTCTTCCCGGCCCTGACGGCGTCTGCCCGAACGGCGGGCTGGACCGCACACGTGATGGAGCAGCACCTGGACAACCGGTTGATCCGCCCCGACAGCGAGTACGTCGGTGAGCGCGACCAGAAGTGGGTCCCGATCGAGGAGCGCTGAATGCGCCGCTGGGACCGGCTGCGCAACCAGCTGCCGATGCTCGCCGTACTCCTGGTCAGCGGCACCGGGCTCGCTGCGGTGGCGATCCACCACTGGCGCAAGGGCCTCTACGTGATCGGTGCGGGCGTTGCCCTCGGCGCCGTGCTGCGACTGCTGCTGCCGACCCGGCGGGTCGGGCTGCTCGCCGTTCGGGGTCGAACCCGCGACGTGATCGCGCTGGGCACATTGGGGCTGGCTATCGTCGTACTGGCCGCGCTGGTGCCGGCGGTGCGAACTCTGCCCCCACCCTGAGTCCGGCTCGGTCCCTGGCCTGTCCGGTCTCTCCGCTAGCCTGGACCGACCGACGGCAGGGCCGCCAAGGGCCGCGGGTGGCCCTTGGCGGCCCTGGCCTAGACTCAACGAGGAGCGGACGACCGCATGGGAAGCACGCACCGCGTCACCCTCATCCCCGGCGACGGCGTCGGACCGGAGCTGACCGAGGCCACCCGCCGGGTGCTCGAGGCAGCCGCGGCGACGGCGGGCTCGTCGTTCGACTGGGACCGGCAGGAGGCCGGCGTCGACAACATGGAGACGGCCGGTACGCCGCTGCCGCCCGCCGTACTGGACTCGATCCGGGATACCAAGATCGCCATCAAGGGGCCGATCACAACGCCGATCGGGACCGGCTTCCGGTCGGTCAACGTGGCGCTGCGGGCCGAGCTCGACCTCTACGCCTGCCTGCGGCCGTGCAAGACCTACCCAGGCGTGCGCAGCCGGTTCGACCACGTCGACGTGGTGATCGTGCGGGAGAACACCGAGGATCTGTACGCCGGGATCGAGTACGAGCACGACACCGACGCGGCCAACAAGGTGATCGAGTTCTGCAACACCCTGCAGGCCAAGCAGATCCGGCCGCACTCCGGGATCTCGATCAAGCCAATGAGCGAGTTCGGGTCGGCGCGGGTCATCCGGTATGCGTTCCAGTACGCTCAGGGCAACGGCCGCCGGCGAGTGCACTGCATCACCAAGTCCAACATCATGAAGCACACCGACGGGCTGTTCCTCGCGGTGTTCCGCGAGGTGGCCAAGGACTTCCCGGACATCGAGCCGCGGGAGAACCTCGTCGACGCGACCTGCATGGGCCTGGTGCAGCGGCCGGAGGAGTGGGACGTTCTTGTGCTGCCCAACCTCTACGGCGACATCCTCTCCGACCTGACCGCCGGCATGGTGGGCGGGCTGGGGGTGGCCCCGGGCGCCAACTTCGGCACCGAGGTGGCCGTGTTCGAGGCGACGCACGGGTCGGCGCCCAAGTACAAGGGGCAGAACAAGGTCAACCCGACCGCCATGATCCTGTCCGGAATGCTGATGCTGCGCCACCTCGGGGAGGCCGAGGCGGGCGACCGCCTCGAGCAGGCGGTGGCCGCCGTGCTCGGCGAGGGCGCCCGGGTGACCTACGACATGAAGCCCAACCGCAACGACCCGAGCGCGGTCGGGACATCGCAGTACGCCGACGCCATCATCGAGAAGCTGGGAGCCTGACGAGCATGGGCAGCAACGGCGCCAACGAAACCGCCAACAACAGAGGGAAAGTGACCGTCGTCGGGGCCGGCTTCTACGGTGCGACGACCGTGCAGCGCCTCGCCGAGTACGACATCTTTGAAACCGTCGTGATGACCGACATCATCGAGGGCAAGCCGCAGGGCCTGGCGCTCGACCTGAACCAGAGTCGGCCGATCGAGGGCTTCGAAACGCGGATCATCGGCACCAACGGCTACGAGGAGTCGGCCGGCTCCGACATCGTCGTCATCACCGCTGGCCTGCCGCGCAAGCCCGGCATGAGCCGGATGGATCTGATCGAGAAGAACGCCGGCATCGTCCGCTCGGTGACCGAGCAGGTCAAGGTCACCTCGCCGGACGCCGTGATCGTGGTCGTCTCCAACCCGCTGGACGAGATGACCGCCCTGACCGCCATCGCCTCGGGCTTCCCGAAGAACCGGGTGATGGGCCAGGCCGGCATGCTCGACACCGCCCGGTTCACCAACTTCGTGGCCGAGGAGCTCGGCGTACCGGTGCGCTCGGTGCGCACGCTCACCCTGGGCTCGCACGGGGACACCATGGTGCCGGTGCCGTCCCAGTGCACTGTCGACGGCAAGCCGCTGGCCGACGTGCTGCCGGCGGAGAAGATCGCCGAGATCGTCGACCGGACCCGGAACGGCGGCGCCGAGGTAGTGGCGCTGCTCAAGACCGGGTCCGCCTACTACGCTCCGTCGGCCGCGGCTGCCCGCATGGTCAAGGCGGTGGCCGAGGACTCCGGCGCCGAGATGCCGGTATGCGCGTGGGTCTCCGGGCAGTACGGCATCTCGGACGTCTACCTCGGGGTGCAGGCTCGGGTTGGCCGCGAAGGCGTCAAGGAGGTCACCGAGCTGCCACTAGAGTCCGACGAGCTGGGTGCGCTCAAGCAGGCCGCGGAGGCCGTGCGCGCCAAGCAGGCGGACGTGGCCAACCTGTGAGGCCGATCCGCTAGGACGGCACAGCCGCAAGGAACGCCGATGGACGGGCCAAGTAGTCCGGCGTACCGCCCCCTGTGCCGGGGAGGCGGTACGCCGTGACCACGCTGATCAACGTCGGCATCGTGCTCGCTCTGATCATCTTTGAAGGATTGTTCGTCGCCGCCGAGCTGGCGTTGGTGTCGCTGCGCGAGGGCCAGGTACGGGCGTTGGCGACGGCCGGCCGGCGCGGCGCGGCGGTGGCCCGGCTGGTCGCCAATCCCAACCGCTTCCTCGCCTCGGTGCAGATCGGGGTGACGGTCACCGCGTTGCTGTCCTCGGCGTTCGGCGCGGTGACGCTGTCCAAGGAGGCCACCAAAGGGTTGCGGGCGGCGGGCATGTCCTCCGGTGTCGCCTCGGCGCTGGGCTTCCTCGGTGTCACGATCTTGATTTCCTTCGTCACCCTGGTCGTCGGGGAGTTGGCGCCCAAGCGGCTGGCGCTGCAACGCGCCGAGGGCACGGCGCTGCTGGTGGCCCCGTCACTGAACCGGATGGCCCTGATCACGCAGCCGGTCATCTGGCTGCTGTCCAAGTGCACGGACGTCGTCGTCCGGTTGCTCGGCGGTGACCCGAACACCTCGCGCGAGAGCATCAGCGAGCAGGAGCTGCGCGGCTTGGTCGCCTCCCACGAGTCGCTGACCCCGGACGAGCGCAAGCTGATCGACGAGGTGTTCGCCGCCGGCGAGCGGCAGCTCCGCGAGGTGCTGGTGCCGCGTACCGAGGTGGTGTTCCTGGACGCCTCGCTGCCGATCTCGGCCGCGGCCCGGATCGCCGGCGAGGCGGCACACTCCCGGTTCCCGGTCGTGCGGGGGTCGAACGACGACGTGGTCGGGTTCGTGCACGTCCGCGACCTGTTCACCGGGGAGTCCGCGACCTCGGGTGGTCGGGTCAGCCAGGTCCTGCGCGAGGTCAAGCTGCTACCGGCGACGAAGAAGGTGCTGATTGCCCTGTCGGAGATGCGCCGCGAGGGTCACCACCTGGCGATCGTCGTGGACGAGTACGGCGGAACCGCCGGCATCGTCACTCTCGAGGACCTGATCGAGGACCTGATCGGCGACATTCGGGACGAGTACGACGTGGAAGGCGAGCAGGCCCGCACGCTGCGCGGCGGCGACATCGAGGTCGACGGCCTGCTCAACCTGGACGAGTTCGCCGAGCAAAGTGGAGCCAGCCTGCCCGACGGCCCGTACGAGACAGTGGCAGGCTTCGTCATGGCCGCCCTGGGGCATGTGCCGGGATTGGGGGAGTCGGTGGAGTACGACGAGCGCCGGCTGACTGTGACAGCGCTGGACAACCGGCGGGTAGCCCGGGTGCGGGTGACCGCCAATCCCGGCGTCCCAGCCGTCCCAGCCGTCCCAGCCGTCCCAGCCCGCCCCGGCGGCCCCGGCGGCCCAGCCGGGACGATCGAGCCACCGTCGGAGGAGTCCACGCCCCTGCCAGACTGGAGCCATGCCGGTCGAACCCACCTCGCCGCCGACGGAAAGTAAGTCGGCCGACCGACCCGTTTTGTCGCCGAAGCCGCGGGTGCTCTCCGGTATCCAGCCGACGGGCATCGGCTTCCACCTCGGCAACTACTTGGGCGCGGTGCGCAACTGGGTGGCCATGCAGGACGACTTTGATGCGTTCTACTTCGTGCCCGACATGCACGCGATCACGGTGCCGCACGATCCGGCGACGCTGCGCCGCCGCACTCGCGAGTCGATCGCCGAGCTGATGGCGCTCGGGCTGGACCCGGCCCGGTGCACGCTGTTCGTGCAGAGCCACGTGCCTGAACACGCGGAGCTCGCCTGGGTGCTGGGCTGCATCACCGCATACGGCGAGGCCAGCCGGATGACGCAGTTCAAGGACAAGGCGGCGCGCAGCGAGCTCGGTGCCGCCACCGTTGGCCTGTTCAACTACCCGGTACTGCAGGCCGCCGACATTCTGCTGTACCAGGCCGACCAGGTGCCCGTCGGGGACGACCAGCGCCAGCATCTGGAGCTCACCCGGGATCTTGCCAAGCGCTTCAACAGCCGGTTCGGGGGAACCTTCACCGTGCCGGCGCCGTACATCCCGGCTCAGTCGGCCCGGATCGCGGACCTACAGGACCCAAGCCGCAAGATGAGCAAGTCCCGGCCCCCCGCGGGCACCGTGTACCTACAGGACGACCCCAAGGCGCTGGCGAAGAAGGTCCGCAGTGCGGTCACCGACACTGGCCGAGAGGTCCGCGCGGCCGAGGAGAAGCCGGGAATCAGCAACCTGCTGAACATCCTGTCGACGCTCACGGGGCGCGGCATCGTCGATCTCGAGGCGACGTACGCCGACAGCGGCTACGGCGCCTTCAAGGCCGACGTGGCGGCGGCACTGGTTGAGTTCGTCGCGCCGATCCAGCAGCGGTACCGCGACATCCTGGCCGACGAAGCGGGGCTGGACGCCGTCCTGGTGGCGGGGGCGGCCAAGGCGACGGCGGTGGCCGCCGACACGATGCGCCGAGTGCGGGCTGGCGTCGGCTTCTTGCCCTTGGGGTCGCGGAGCGGCTGACCCGGCCGACGCCGCCCCCTAAGGCGCGGGAGCACGCAGGTCGTCGGCCACGCCGTTGATCGATCGCGTGCGAATGGCCCGGCCAAGGGGTAGTGACCAGCCCATGGCGAATATCTCGGGCCTGAAGGACAAGGCCGCCGGAACCGTCGAGACAGCGCGCGCGAAGCGTCCGTTCCTCGACCACCTGGTCCGGGCCTACTCCCGGTATCAGGGCGACGCCGGCGATCGGTTGGCCGCCGCGGTGACCTACTTCGCCTTCTTGTCGTTCTTCCCGTTAGTGGCCCTGGCGTTCTCTGTGCTCGGGTACACCGTGGCCAACAACCCGGGGGTGCGCAAGAGCGTCACTGACTCGTTGAGCAGCGCGTTCCCTGGGTTGATCGGTGGCTCCAACGGCATCGACATCGACCAGATCGCCAACGCCAAGGCGGGTGCCGGCATCCTCGGCCTCGTCGGACTGCTGCTCGCCGGGCTCGGGGCGGTGGACGCGCTGCGAGAGGCGATCCGCTCGGTCTGGCACCAGAACGTCAAAGCCGGCAACTTCATCAAGAAGAAGCTGGCCGACATTCTCATCCTGGCCGGGCTCGGGCTGACCCTGGCCGTCTCGCTGGCCGTGTCCAGCGCAGCCACCGCCGTCACCGGCAAGGTGCTCAGCATTCTGGGGCTCGAAGGCTCGACGGCCGCCGGGTTCCTGGTCAAGGTACTGGCGCTGGTTGTGGCCATCTTCACCGACGTACTGCTGTTCCTGTACTTGTTCATCCGGCTGCCCAAGTCCCAGACGCCGTGGCGGAAGGTGATCAAAGGCGCCCTGTTCGCCGCGGTTGGGTTTGAGGTGCTGAAGGTGGTCGGCGCGTGGTTCATCGCCCGGACGACGAAGAACCCGGTGTACGGGACGTTCGCCGTGGTCGTCGGCCTGCTGGTTTGGATCAACCTGGTGTCCCGGTTCCTGCTGTTCAGCGCCGCCTGGACGGTCACCGCGCCGTACGACACCGACGTCGCCCCGTCTGGTACGGCGGGCCCGGAGCAGGCGGAGAAGGCGGGCGTGCCCAGGGAGTTTGCCGACAACGACCCCGACGACCCAGCCCTGCTGCAGCAGGACGGTGCCCCGACGCCGTTGGTCGCGGTCCTGCAGGGTGAACAGCCGGCTCAGGACCAGCCGGCTCAGGACCAGCCGGAAGGGCGCCCGGGTGAGCAGGGCAAGCCGGTCCAGTCTGCCGGCTCGCCAGAGCCGGGCTGGTTGGGCAGGTAGTGGAACAGGTGACCCAGCCGACAGTAGGGCGTCGGTCAGCCGGGGACACCGCCCCCACCCACGGCGGGGGCGGTGCGGTCAGGAGGGTGTCCAGGTCTTCCGTCAGAGCCGATCATGGACACCCTCCTCCCGTTTCTCCGGTCAGCGACACACGCCGTGTCCAAGCAATCGACCATCTAGCTACCGGACGCTGAACCCTCGCACCATGCCGAGAGCCGCATGCGGCGCGCCTTGGGCCTCGGCGTCCGGCACGAAGCACACCGCGATGTAGTCCCCGGGAACCAGGTTGAGGCGCACCCAGTCCACCCCGTGCGGTGCCACCGCGCCGCCGCCGCCGGCGGGCGCGGCGATGTCATTCGGGTTACCGGCGACCTTTCCGGAGATCACATTCAGGAAGTCAGCGGCGGTCTTGCCGGGGGCCAGCCGCTCGATGGTCAGCTCATGGGAATCGGTGTCACTGAGGTTCTTGAAGCGGTAGATACCGTGGCCGTCCACGTACGCCGGGATGTTGAACCCGAAACTGAAAGCGGAGATAGTGCCTTCGGCGTCCGGCCGCTGCGAGGTGCCCGCACCGGTCACCTCGAACTGGGCGATCATCCCCTCCGCAAAGTGCGGCACGTTGGAGACCTCATCGGTGACGAAGCACAGGGCCACGTAGTGCCCGGCCCGCAGGTTCACATAGGTCTCCTGCTTGGCACCGGGCAGGATCGTGTTCGAGCCACCGGTGGCGTCGGCAACAGTGAGGGGGTCCCCCTTCGGGTCGGCCAACACGGTGCTGAGGTCACTGAATGTCTTGTCGTCGTGCAGCCGCAGCAGCTGCACCTGGTGGGGCTCGGTGCCCGTGTTGTGCAGTCGGATCGTTTCGAGGCCGGCCTGCAGCGTGTCCGTGGACAGCTTGTATCGGGGTTGACCTTGCGGGTTCGACGCCGTGACCGGGTTCGACGCCGTGACATCGAGGACCTGGGTGCCCCGCTGGTCCCCGTGGTGGTGGCCGTCGTCGGCTAAGGCACTGGCCGTGGGCGCTGTTGTGAGCGCGGCCGCGGCGACCACCGCGGCGAATCGGATGCGTGCACGCATTGCACATACCTCCCTATAACGGGACGATCCCGTCGCGCCGGAAAGTCTGCTGACCGCCTCGGTGGACGTCCATAGCCAAATTGAGCCACCCGCAATGTGTCCTTGGCGCCAGCCCCGACACGGCCGAGGAGCCGGCGTGGTGCACCCCGAGCACCGGCCACGACGCCTGCACCATGGGTGACGAGCCGGCCGTCTTCGTTCGAGAAGCGCTCCCCGCACGCGGTGCACTGCCGAGGCCGGCTAACCGAACAGCCGACGGAGATCGACCTGGCGCCGCGCCGGGCCATCTTGGGCAAGATCGAGCCCGGAGGCCCGCAGCGTCGCCGACTATCTATAGGGGCATGTTCATGGCACGGGTTGGGATCGTGACCGGAGCCGCGTCCGGCATCGGCCAGGCGCTGGCAACGGCGCTCGTCAACCGCGGCGACACCGTCGTGCTCGCCGACGTCAACGCCGACGGAGCGAAGCAGGTTGCCGCCGGCCTGCGCTCCCGCGCGTCAGCCGTCGGTCTGGATGTCCGCGACGCCGACAAGAAAGGCGGTCAGTGGACGGCGCTGACCGCCGCACAGCGGCAGCTGGCAGATCGCCGGAGCAGACGAGCCTGGCCAGGCGATGCTACTTCGCTGGGCTGGCCGGGGGACGCCGCGTCGTGGGCGGTACGATGCCGGTCGAGACGGTGGCCTTCGGCTTCTTGGCCGCCTTGGGCTTGCGAGTCTCTCGTCCGCCTTTGTTCTTCCCACCCATTGCGCGTCTCCTTGCCTCGCCGAGGACTGTGTGCACGGCGACGACACTGCGCCCCCGCCCCGGTGGTCTCCTCGACGGTACGGCGAGAGCCGGCCGAGGGAAAGCCCTGTGGTCGACCCGTCGTACGGCGGAGCGCTCAGCGCGGGACGACGGGTCAGACCTCCGGGTCGTCCTCCAGCCGCGCGAGCCAGGTAGCGAAGCGTTCGACCGCGACCTCGAACTCCGGGTACAGGTCGAGGAAGTCGCGCAGTCGCTCGGCCAACCACTCCAGCGTGATCGCCTCGCCGCCACGCCGCTCGGCGAGCTCCTCCAATCCCCGGTCGGTGAAGTACACCGCCAGCGCTACCGGGCGAACGCGGCGTCGAGGAGCGCCACCTGTTCGGCCTCATGCATCCGGCTGGAGCCCGCCGCCGGACTGGCCGAGGGCCGGCGGGCCACCCGGCGCAGCCGACGGTCGTCCGGCAGGAAGTCCGGCAGGCTCATGGCGATGTGCGTCCAGGCGCCCATGTTGGCCGGCTCCTCCTGCACCCAGACGACGTCGTGCGCGTCGGGGTAGGCCACCAGGGCGTCGGCAATCTCCTCGCCGGGAAGCGGGTAGAGCCGCTCCACCCGCACGATCGCCGTGTCGTCGGCCTCGGCCTTGGCCCGCGCCTTGGCCAGGTCGTAGTAGACCTTGCCGGTGCACAAGATCACGCGGGTAACCGCGTCGGCCGCCGGCGACTCCGGATCAGGCAACACCGGCTGGAACCCGCCGTCGGTGAACGCCGAGGTCGGCGAGGTCGCCGCCCGCAGCCGCAGCATCGACTTGGGAGTGAAGACGACCAGCGGCCGGCGTACCGGGCCGAGGACCTGACGGCGCAGCAGATGGAAGTAGTTGGCCGGGGTCGAGGGCAGGGCCACCGTCATGTTGTCCTCGGCGCACAGCGACAGGAAACGCTCGATCCGCGCGGTGGAGTGGTCCGGACCCTGGCCCTCGTAGCCGTGCGGCAGCAGCAGGGTCACCCGGCTGTGCTGGCCCCACTTGGCCTCGCCGGCCGCGATGAACTCGTCGATGATCGACTGGGCGCCGTTGACGAAGTCGCCGAACTGCGCCTCCCAGCACACCAGGGCGTCCGGGCGAGCGACCGAGTAGCCGTATTCGAACCCCAGCGCGGCGAACTCCGACAAAAGCGAGTCGTAGACGTAGAACGGCACGCCCTGGTGCAAGTGCTCCGGGCCGAGGTGCTTGAGCGGGGTGTAGTCCGCGCCGGTCTTCCGGTCGACGACGACGACGTGGCGCTGGCCGAAGGTGCCGCGCCGGCTGTCCTGACCGGCCAGGCGCACCGGCCGGCCGTCGAGCAGCAGCGAACCGAAAGCCAGGGTCTCGCCCATCGCCCAGTCGATGGTGTCGTTGCTGACCATCTGCGCCCGCTTGGCCAGCTGGGGCTGCAAGCGGGGATGCACGGTGAACCCGTCGGGCCGAGCCACCTGTGAGTCGGCGATGGTCTTGACCGCCTCGAGGGAGATAGCCGTCGCCGGCTCTGGCACGGTCGCCACCGACTCCGTCTCCGGCTCGTCGGCGGCCTGCGACGAGGCGTCCCGGGTCTCGGTGAAGGCGTTCTCCAAGTGCTGCTGGTAGTTGCGGAGTGCCTCCTCGGCCTCCGTCAGCGTGATGTCCCCGCGGCCGATCAGGGACTCGGTGTAGAGCTTGCGCACCGACCGCTTCTTGTCGATCGTGTCGTACATCACCGGCTGGGTAAACGAGGGCTCGTCGACCTCGGAGTGCCCGCGTCGGCGGTAGCACAGCAGGTCGACGACGACATCCTTCTTGAACTCCTGCCGGAACTCGAACGCCAGCCGGACCACCCGCACGCAGGCTTCCGGGTCGTCACCGTTCACATGGAAGATCGGTGCCTGGATCATCCGGGCAGCATCGGTGGCGTAGACGCTGGAGCGGGCGGCGGTCGGTCCGGTGGTGAACCCGACCTGGTTGTTGACGACGACGTGCACAGTGCCGCCGGTGCGGTAGCCGCGAAGCTGGGACAGGTTCAGCGTCTCGGCCACCACGCCCTGGCCGGCGAAGGCCGCGTCGCCGTGCATGAGTACCGGCAGCACGCTGAAGCCCTGCTCGCCTTTGTTGATGACGTCCTGCTTGGCCCGCACGATGCCCTCGAGTACCGGGTCGACCGCCTCGAGGTGGCTCGGGTTGGACGCCAGCGACACCGAGACCTTGGCACCGTCCGCGGCGGTGTAGGTGCCCTCCGAGCCCAGGTGGTACTTCACGTCGCCGGAGCCGTGCGCCGTGCGCGGGTCGATGTTGCCCTCGAACTCTCGGAAGACCTGGCCGTAGCTCTTCCCGACGATGTTGGCCAGCACGTTCAGCCGGCCGCGGTGCGGCATCCCGATGGCCACCTCGTCCAGCCCGGCATGAGCGGCCTCGGTCAGTACGGCGTCCAGCAGCGGGATCGAGGACTCCCCGCCCTCCAGCGAGAACCGCTTCTGCCCGACGTACTTCGTCTGCAGGAAGGCCTCGAACGCCTCCGCGGCATTGAGCCGCTCCAGGATGTGCAGCTGCTCGGCGCGCTCCGGCTTGGCCGCCGGCTTCTCCACCCGATCCTGCAGCCAATCCCGCTGCTCGGGGTCCTGGATGTGCATGTACTCCACACCGACAGTGCGGCAGTAGGAGTCCCGCAGTACGCCGAGGATCTCCCGCAACGCCATCACCGGCTTGCCGCCGAAGCCGCCGGTAGCGAACTCCCGGTCGAGGTCCCACAGCGTCAGCCCGTGGTTGACGATGTCAAGGTCCGGGTGGCTGCGTTGCTTGTAGTCCAGCGGATCGGTGTCGGCCATCAGGTGCCCACGGACCCGGAAGGCGTGGATCAGTGCGATCACTCGGGCCGGCTTGCCAACCTGGTCCTCGTGCGAGGTGGCGATGTCGCGCACCCAGCGCACCGGCTCGTACGGGATCCGCAGCGACCGGAATACCTCGTCGTAGAACCCGTCGCCGCCGAGCAGCAGCTCGTGCATCCACCGCAGGAAGTCGCCGGACTGCGCGCCCTGGATGATCCGATGGTCGTATGTCGAGGTCAGCGTCAGCACCTTCGACACGGCGAGGCGGGCCAGGCTCTCCGCGGAGGCGCCCTGGTGCTCGGCCGGGTACTCCATCGCCCCGACGCCGATGATCGCGCCTTGGCCGGCCATCAGCCGAGGGACCGAGTGCACGGTGCCGATGGTGCCGGGATTGGTGAGGCTGATCGTCGTACCGGCGAAGTCGTCGATGGTCAGCTTGTTGTTCCGGGCCTTGCGGACGATCTCCTCGTAGGCCGCCCAGAAGGCGGTGAAGTCCATCGCCTCGGCCCCCTTGATGGCGGCCACGACCAAGGATCGGGAACCGTCCTTGCCCGGGAGGTCGATGGCCAGGCCTAGGTTGATGTGCTCGGGGGTGACCAACGCCGGCTTGCCGTCGACCTCGGTGTAGGCGGCGTTCATCTCTGGGAACGCGCCGAGGGCCTGGACGAGTGCGTAGCCGATCAGATGGGTGAACGACACCTTGCCGCCGCGGGAGCGGGCCAGGTGGTGGTTGATCACCGTGCGGTTGTCGATCAGCAGCTTGGCCGGCACCGAGCGAACGCTGGTGGCGGTCGGAACGGCGAGACTGGACTCCATGTTGGCGACTACCCGGGCTGCCGCGCCGCGCAACGGCCGGGTCGGTGCGCCGGTGGGAGCGAGCGCCGGGGCGCGTGTCGCCGCCGCCTTGGGCGCGGGCGCCGCCGGCGGCTCGGACGCCGGAGCCATCTCGGGCTCTGCGGCGGCCGGCTTCCGGGCCACCTCCGGCTGGTCAGACACCTGGGCACTGTTTTCGGCCGGCTCGCCGCCGTTCCGCCGGTAGTCGGCAAAGAAGTCGTGCCAGGCCGCGTCCACGCTGTCCGGATCGGCCAGGTACTGCTGGTAGATCTCCTCTACCAGCCACTCGTTCGGGCCGAAGCCGGCCAGGGGATTCGACTCTGACTGCGTTGGCACCGGGGCCGCCTCTGCCGAAGTGTCCGAAGGTCCGCGTTAGTGCCGGACTGTGCCGGACTGTGCCGGACCAGGTTACGCGGCGGAACGGTTCTCGGGCCGGTGCCTGCGGGTGCAGCTTGTTCTCAGGAGCCACAGCCCGAGCAGGCCGGCGACGATGAGGAAGCCGGGCGCCGGGAGGGAGTATGGGGCGTTCGCGATCGCTGGGAAGGATGTCGAGTCGACGAGCGCCAGCAGTCCGATCCGAGACAGCACGGCCACCGCTGCGGCGGCACCGACGACCCAGGCGCCAGCCCAGCCGTGGGGTCGCCGCCACGGCGCTACCACGTACCCGACCAGCGCCAGCGGCAGGAGAGCTATGGCAGCGGTGCGGTAGCCAACGCGCAACGCGTCGACCGGCCACCCGCCAGCGAGCCATGTTCGCTCATCGGCCTGGTGCTCGGCCAACGTGCTCGGCAGGCCGGTGGTAACCCGGCGGAACTGGGTCCACTGCTCCGGCGTTGCGTTGCTGACCGCACGCCGCCCATCGGCGAGTTGAAAGCCCACGGTGTACCGGGCCGCCCGCCACGCCGACTCGAGCAGCCGGCGTCCGCTGACGCTGGCCGGCGTCGGCAACATGCTCGGCATGGGGGTGTGACAGCGCAACCGGCCGCTAGCGCAGGCGGCTGCGATCTCGTCGCTCAGCCGCCCGAAGAAGGCTTGAGCCGCTGCCGCACTGCGGTAATACCCGGCCCGGGAGGCGGCGTCCCGAACTGCCCAGGGGATCCATCCACCAGCGATGTCAGCGCACACGCCCAACCCGCTGCAGCCGGGCCCGATCCAGGCCTGTTCAGGTCCTTCCATACTGGATTGCAGCTCAGCAGCGGCCACGCTCACCCGATAGACGGCCAGACGCTGCGCCCGGGAAATCGGCACGTAAGGAAGCGGCGGGCCGGCGTCGACGCTCTGCCAAAGGCCGTAGGCCCGCGGGAAGTTGCCCGAGACGAAGTCGTTGGTGAGCGCCACACCGTAGTGCTGGTGGTTGCGTTGGCTGACCGTGGCGGTAAACGCCCCGAAGACGGCGCCGGTGACAATCGCCGCGGCCGCGCTGGCCAGTAGTCGTGACTGGGCCAGTCGACGCGCCCCGACCCGGCGGACACCACGCGAGTCGCGGCCGGCGACCGCCAGCCCCACGATCAGCACGGTGAGCGCGGGCAGCAGCCAGATTCGTTCCTCTCGCAACAGCCAGTAGCCCGCCAACAACGCACCCGCGATGATGGCGAGCGCGAGAGTGCCGGCGGCGCTGTGCCTGCGCCCCTGCCTGATGGGCCTGGTCGCGGAGACGACGACCAAACCGACCACCGCAAACACCAGCAGGCTCGTTGAGGCGTAGACGTTGTCTCGAGCCAGCCGGGAGGCTTGCGGTCCAAAAAACACTGGGTTGAGGGCCAAAGCCGAGAAGGCGACCGCCGCGACGTACCGACTGCCAATGAGGCGTGCGATGAGGTAGGCCAGTGTGCCGGCCGCCGCCAGGGCGAGGACTTGGTAGGCCAGTGCCGTCGGCAGTCCCAGCCGCCGGACCACGGCAAGGAAGACCGGATACGCCGGCCCCTTGGCGAGCGTCAACTGGTCAAACGGTCCCAGCCAGGCGCCGTCGCTGATGAAGCTGGCGTGGCGAACGAACAGCTGATCGTCGTAGGCGGCGTTCCCGATCACCCACAGCGGCACCGCTTGGCGGATCCCCAAGCTGATGAGACAGACCGCGAGGAGGTATCCCATGCCGACGCCCCGGCGAGGGAAGCCGGCGCGGTGGTGCGGTAGCGCGGCGGTGCGCCGCAACCGCGCTACCGCACTGTCAGTCGCGGCGGACAACGAGGGTCAAGGTCAGGGAGACGACGATGGCCTGCATGCCGACGACCGTCAGGAGCATGCCGGCGACGCAATAGCGGAGGGTCGCCCCAATCTCCAACGGGCCGAAGTCGCTCGCCCGCCACCGCAGCACCGCCAATAGGAAGCAACCCAAGCCGGTGCAGGACAGACAGAGCCCGGCCACCAAACCCCGCTCAGCGGTCCAGCGCCGCAGGCCGCGGTCAAGGTCCGAGCTGCCAGGAAGGAGTCCGAGGGCAGAGCAGTACGCCCGGGACAGGACGGCAAGTCCGCCCAGTTGCACCCCGAGTACGACGGCGGTCGCCGCGGCGATCAAGGTGTGGATGTCGAACGTGACGCCCCCGACGCGCTGGCTTCCCAGCAGCAGCCACCCGAAGGCGGCGAAGCCGGTCACCAGCAGTGTGAGAGCCGGGTACAGCAGTAGCCAGCGAGGGCTGAGCGTGATCAGGAAGCGCAGGTGACGCCACCCGTCGCGCCACGAGCGCAGGTGCGGTGACCGGCTGCGCCCGTCGGGTCGCAAGGTCGTCGGGACCTCGGTGACAACCAAGTTGTGGACCGCCGCCCGCACGGCCATTTCACTCGCGAACTCCATTCCGCGGGTGCGCAGCCCAAGCCCCATGATCTGCTCTCGCCGGAATCCCCGCATGCCGCAATGGAAATCACCGATCGGGATGCCGTAGAGGAGGCGGCCCAACTTGGACAGGACCGGATTACCGAGCCATCGGTGCAAGACTGGCATCGCTCCAGGTGCGATGCCGCCTTGGAACCGGTTGCCGACCACGAGGTCCGCACCGGCCCGCAGTGCCGACAGGAACGGGGCGAGTTCGTCCAAAGCATAGCTGTCGTCGGCATCCGCCATGATCACGTAGCGACCTCGCGCCGTCTCGATTCCCGCGCGCAGCGCGGCGCCGTACCCGCGCTCGCCCACCGAGACGACTCGAGCGCCCTCGCGCCGGGCGATGTCGACCGATCCATCCACGGAGCCGTTGTCCGCCACCACGACTTCACCGTCTACGCCGAGCCGTTGCAGGCTGCCGCGGGCCTTGCGGATACAGGTGGCTAGCGTCTCGGCCTCGTCCAGACACGGCATGAGCACCGACAGCTCCACGGTGGCAGGACTCGCAGAGCCCGCACCGGACCTGCCGGGCGCAGCCGCTGCCGCGGCCGGCAGAGTAGTCACGATGAATCGAAGGGTTGGGACCGCACGCGGCCGACGGCGAAAACGGACTGCCCAAATGGCGGCGTCCACCGCGACTCTGCGCGGCGGGCCGTGGGAATCACCAGCCGGTCCCAGACTCGCAGCAGCCGACCGTCTCCCGGTGTCATGCGGAGCAGTCGCATGCCGACGATCCGAGCAGGCAGCCCCGGCGCGTTGACGTAGTGCAGCCGATGGACGGCCAAACCAGCCTGCCCAAACACCGCCCGCAGTGTCTTGGTCGGGTAGCGGCGGTAGTGCCGACCCTGCGGTCGAAGTCGCTCATCGCCAGCGGGAACGCGGGCACCAGCATGACGACCGAGCCGCCGGGGCGGACAAGGCCGCTGGCGGCGCGCAGCGCACCCACGTCGTCTTCGATGTGCTCCAAGACGTTGAAAGCGACCGCGCTGGAATGCTCGCGCTTGGGTGCTGCCCTGAGATCGAGCTGGAGCATGGCGACGCGCGGCTGAGACTCGAACCGGCGTCGCAGCATGGCCAGCCGGACCGGATCGGCCTCACTCACGGTGATGCGGGGAATGCCCGCGTCGAGGTAGGCCTGAGCGTAATCGCCCAGTCCGCTACCCAGCTCCAACGGATGACTACCCAGATACGGCATGGCCAGATGTCGCAGCCAGGCGTGATAGTTGTACGCCGACACCACCGACTCGAGGGTCTGCGACTGGAGCGCCGAATCACCGGCCACCGGGTGTGGCGGCGCGTCGATGAGATCGTGTTCGGTCACGGTCTTAGGCTAGAGGACCGGGACCTCGTTTCGGAATAACCGCAGCGCGGCGTGGCGCACTCGGTGCGCTGGGTAACTCACCAGGCGCCGCCTTCGACGGCGATGAGATAGTTGACGTGTTCGGATTCCGTTTGGCCGGCAATCATCAGGAGGTTCGCCAACAGTGGGGCTGAACACCATTTCCGGACTGCCGGTGCACGTGCTGGTGGTGCATGCCGTGGTGGTACTGCTGCCGTTGGCCGCCATCGCCACGGCGCTGGTCGCGGTGTGGGCAGGAGCCCGGCGGCGGCACGGCCTGCTCGCGCTGGTCTTCACCTTCGTGGCGACCCTCACGGTGCCCGTCGCGACCTCCAGCGGCGAGGCGCTGGCCGAGCGCTTCAGCCGTAAGACGCCGGCCCTGCGGACACACACCTCGATCGGCAGCAGCCTGCTGCCGTGGGCCGCGGTGATGGGGCTGACTCTCGCCCTGCTCGTCGCCGTGGACATCTACCGGCGGGCGGTCGCCCCGGCGGCGGCTCCGCCCGAGCCGTTGAGCCGACCCGAGCGCTGGCTCGTCGGTCGGCTCCCGGTTGGCGCCCGCCGGCCCGGTCCGCGGAGCTGGCTGCGTCCGTTGTCCCTGCTGGCCGCCGCGCTGGCGTTCGTCAGCGCGGTCGGGGCGGGAGTCACTGTCGTCCGCATTGGCGACAGCGGCGCCCGGGCGGCCTGGGGACAGCGGTCGGACCTGTCGCCGGTCAACGCCGGCCGGTAGGCCGGTGATCGGGAACGGTTAGTCAGCCCGTGTGCTCAAGGAGGCGCGAGTGATCGTCGTCCACGGCTGGTGGTCGGCGACGACGCTGGGAGTTGGCTCGGGCGCTCTGGTGTTGTGGGCCGAGGACTCCGGGCGAACGCGGGTGCCGCCACGGCGGCCCGGTCGGCGTCCGAAGGTCTTGGACCACCCATTCGCCGCGTCGGCCACCGACCTGCTCCGGGTGCTGCACGATGCCGGCTGCAACGTCCGGTCGGCCGCACCGGACCCGGCGGTGCTGGCGTTGCCCGATGCCGGGGCTGGCCCGGTGGCGTCTCCGGAGTTGGCCGACGAGCCGTTTGGGTGGGAGTCCGATCCGGCGGCCATGACCACGGAAACGCCGTCCTCGCTGACGCGGTGGCGGGTTCCCACCGTGCGGCTGGAGCATGTGGCTGCAGCAGCGGCGCTGGCGGCTCTGACCGGCCCGGGACCGGCCGCGGGATCGGAACCCACGACCGAGGCGTCGGTCCTGCCCGGTGTGGGGCTGCGCTACCTGGCGCGGCTGGCGGCGTTCGCCGAGGGCCTGGTCGAGCGGGGGCGGGTGCTGCCGTCGGTGCGGACGGGTGGCCGGGGCGTGGGAGTCGCGCTGTGGCACCCGGTGGTAACGGGAGCAGATGCCGCTTGGCTGCGGGCGGCCGCCGTACTCCTGCCGGCGGCCTGCCGCGCCGGCGACCCGGGGCCGGCCCGGGTTCAGGTGGCCATCACCGTGGATGCCCTGGTGGACGCCGCCGTCCGCGCGCGGGTTGGCACCGCCGCGAAGGCGGCCGGCGGCCGGACGCAAGCCGCCGCGCGCACCGTGCCGGGGCGCTGGCGTCAGGCCCTGACCGCTTCCGATCCCACGTTCCCGGCGACGGCGGCCGAACTGGCGACCCTCGAGGCGGCGCTGGCCGACTGGCAGCGGGAGGCGACCGCGACCGGGGCCGTGCGCGCGTGCTTCCGGCTGGTCGAACCGGCGGAGGAGCCGGTGGCCGAGGACCCGCCGACGCCGGAGAGAACGGGGAGCCAGCCGGCGCCATCCCGGGCGGACGCCCGGTGGCGCCTGGAGCTGGCCCTGCAGGCGAGCGATGAGCCCAGCCTGATCGTGGCGGCCGACCGGATCTGGGCGGCCCGGGGCGGCCTGCGCGCGCTGGCGCGGCACGTGCCCGACCCGCAGGAGCGGCTCCTGGCCGAGCTTGGGCGTGCCGTCCGCCTCTACCCGCGGCTGGAGCAGCCGCTACGCAGCGCGCGGCCGGCTGTCCTGTCGCTGGATACCGCGGGCGCGCACGAGTTCCTGGCCGAGGCGGCACCACTGCTGGTGGCCGCGGGCTTCGGTGTCCTGCTGCCCGGCTGGTGGACCACGCCGGCCGCGCGGCTCGGCGCCCGGTTACGCGCGCACACGCCGAGCCAGCCCGGCGCCACCACCGGCCCGGCCGGAATCGGGCAGGACGGGCTGGTGGAGTTCGACTGGCGGCTGGCGGTGGGCGGGCAATCGCTCACCGACGCAGAGGTCAACGACCTGGTGGCCGCGCAGCAGCCGCTGGTGCGGGTGCGGGGCCAGTGGGTCGCGGTCGACTCGGAGCGGCTGGCTCGGGCGCGCGCGTTCGTGCAGCGCGGCCGGCGGGGCGCGACCAGCCGCGCGAGCGCGGTCGAGCTGTTGGGCATGGTCGCCGGCGGCGCGGAGGGCCCCGGCGGGTTGCCCCTGGTCGGGGTGGACGCGGACGGCTGGCTCGGCGACCTGCTCGCCGGGGACGGGGCGGTGCGCGTGCAGTCGGTGCCGGTGCCAGCCGGCTTCACCGGACGGCTGCGGCCCTACCAGGAGCGGGGCCTGGCCTGGCTGGCGTTTCTGCACTCGATCGGGCTGGGGGGCCTGCTGGCCGACGACATGGGGCTGGGCAAGACGGTGCAGCTGCTGGCCCTGATGGCGGGCGACGCCGAGCGGGACGCCGACGCCCGACCCACGCTGCTGGTCTGCCCCATGTCGGTAGTCGGCAACTGGCAGCGTGAGGCAGCCCGCTTCGCGCCCAAGCTGAGGGTGCACGTGCACCACGGCGCGGAACGCGCCCGCGGTAAGGCATTCGAGCGCGAGGTCGCCGCCAGTGACCTGGTCGTGACGACGTACGCGTTACTGGCGCGGGATGCGGCGGCGCTGCGCGCCGTACCCTGGCGTCGCCTGGTCCTCGACGAGGCCCAGGCGGTGAAGAACGCCGCCACCAAGGCGGCGCAGGCGGCTCGGTCGATCCCGGCGCCGCACCGGCTCGCCGTCACCGGAACCCCGGTGGAGAACCGGTTGGCGGACCTGTGGTCGCTGATGGACTTCGCGAACCCGGCGCTGCTGGGAAGCGCCAATCAGTTCAAGGAGCGCTTCGCAACGCCGATCGAGCGGCACGGCGACGCCGACGCGGGGGCACGACTGCGCGCGGTTACCCAGCCGCTGGTGCTGCGGCGGCTCAAGACCGACCCGACGATCATCAGCGACCTGCCGGCCAAGCTGGAGATGGAGGTGGTCTGTTCGCTGACCGCCGAGCAGGCCTCCCTCTACCAGGCGGTGGTGGCCGACATGCTGGAGCGGATCGCCAACAGCACCGGCATCGAGCGGCGCGGCCTCGTGCTGGCGTCGATGAGCAAGCTCAAGCAGGTGTGCAACCACCCGGCCCACTTCCTGCGCGACGGCAGTCGGCTGGCCGGCCGGTCGGGCAAGCTGGCCCGACTGGAGGAGACGCTCGAGGAGGTGCTGGCCGCGGGGGAGAAGACGCTGCTGTTCACCCAGTACGCCGAGTTCGGTCACATGCTGCGCTCCCACCTGAGCGCCCGCTTCGGCCGGGAGGTGCTGTTCCTGCACGGCGGTGTGGCCCAGGCCGACCGGGATGCCATGGTCGAGCACTTCCAGCGCGATGCCGCCGGGGCGCCGATGTTCGTCCTGTCGCTCAAGGCGGGTGGCACCGGCCTGACGTTGACCGCGGCGAACCACGTGGTCCACGTCGACCGGTGGTGGAACCCGGCGGTGGAGGACCAGGCCACCGACCGGGCCTTCCGGATCGGGCAGACCCGCACCGTGCAGGTCCGCAAGCTGGTCTGTGCCGGGACGTTGGAGGAGAAGATCTCGGTGATGATCAGCGAGAAGCGGGGCCTGGCCGAGGCTGTTGTCGGTACCGGTGAGGGCTGGCTGACCGAGCTGTCGACTTCCCAGTTGCGGCAGCTGTTCACCCTCGAGGCCGGGTCGGTGGTGGAGTGAGCCCGGGGAGGCGTCGCGGCGGTGCGACCTGGGCGGGCGACTTCCCGCCGGCCGCCCGGCCCCGGCCGGTGACCGGTGGCCTGGTGGCGCGCAGCGCTCGCGGCGACATCGGCGAGAACTGGTGGTCCCGGCGTTTCGTCGCGGTACTCGAGTCCTTCGCCATGGGTTCCCGACTCAGTCGCGGCAAGGCCTATGCGCGACGAGGCCAGGTGCTCGGTTTGGACGTGGCCCCGGGGGTGGTCACCGCCCGCGTCCAGGGGACCCGCTCCGCGCCGTACCGGGTCACGGTGCGGCTGACGCCGCTCAGCGAGCTGGCGTGGGCCAAGACCGAGGTGGCGCTCGCGGAGCAGGCCATCCACTGCGCGCACCTGCTGGCCGGGGAGATGCCGCCCGAGTTGGAAGAGGTGTTCGCCGCTGCCGGGGCGCCGCTATTCCCGGCCAAGGCGAAGGACCTGGAGATGATCTGCTCGTGTCCGGACTGGGAGGTGCCGTGCAAGCACCTCGCGGCCACCTTCTACCTGCTCGCGGAGAGCTTCGACGACGACCCCTTCCGGATCCTGCACTGGCGTGGGCGCAGCCGGGAGGAGCTGCTGGCGCGCTTGCGCTCGTTGCGCGCGGCCGGCGACGGCGTGCCGGCACCGCCCGTCGGTCCCGTCGATGCCAGCCCTTCCACGCCCCGGCGGCCGCTGGTGGGGGCCGCGGTGGCGCTGGCCGGCATTGCGGACGACGCCGCGGACGCCTCGGCGACGGCACCGACAGACCGGTACACCTTCTGGGACGCACCGTCCCTGCCGGCCATCCCCGCCTCCCCCGAGCTACCGGTGGACCTGTTGCTGCGTCAGTTACCCACCCCCGGCGCAGCGATCGGCGGAGCCGGCCTGATGGCGGCCCTGCAGCCGCTGTATGTGCGGCTGGACAGCCCAGCTGGGGACGCCTAGCCGGGCGCGCGCCCGGCTCAGCGACGCGATGGCTCCCAGCGGAACCGGCGTACCCCCACGATCGCCGCCGCCACCGCCCACACCGCCACGATGAGTAGGTCGTGGCTGGCGAACCGGGCGCCGGTGGCGTGCGGGTCGAACGGTGCGAACACCGACCGGGTGAAGTGCACGAGTGGGAAGACGTTTGCGATCCGTTCCAGGACCGAGCCTTTCGGCACCGGGTAGAACGTGCCCGAGATGAACACCAGCGGGAAGAACACGAAGTTGACCACGGCGGGGGCGGCGTCGGCGTTGGGTATCAGCGTGGACACCGCGACGCCGAGCGCGCAGAAGCAGGCGGCGCCCAGCGCCAGCGCCACCAGCAGCGCGGGGATGCCGTGCGGAGCGCTGACGCCGTAGAAGAGCATGCCGACGGCGCTCACCAGGATGGCGAGAATGACGCTGACCACGACGCTGTTGCCGACCATGCCGGCGAACATCGCCCACGGCGGCAACGGCGTGCTGCGCAGTCGCTTGAGGATGCCGGCGTCTCGGCGGATGGCGATAGTGGTCGACAGGTTAGTGTAGCACGCGCTCATCAGGCCGAAAGCGACGATGCCGGGCACGTAGTACTGGTTGTAGGAGATGCCGCCCAGATCGGGCAGGTGCGCACTGGCGTTCAGGGTCGCGAAGATCACCAGGAACAGGATCGGAAAGGCGAACGAGAAGAACGCGCTCGCGGGGTTGCGCCAGTAGGACTTCTGCTCGTAGCGGACCTGGTGCACGGCGAGTGCGGCGGCGTTCATGAGGCGGCTCCGGAGGGCTGCGTAGCAGCGGGCTGCCGCGACCCCGGCGGCGGGATGGCGGTGGCCGCGCTACCGGTGAGGCTGAGGTAGACGTCCTCCAGGCTGGGCCGGTCGACGGTCAACGCGTCCAGGTCGTGACCCCCACGAAGCGCCCAACCGGTGAGTTCATGCAGGACGGGTACGTCGTCGTCGGTGTCGATCTCTACGAGCTGGTCCCGCAGGTCTTCGGGTGCATCGGCGGCGGTCGTCGCGGGCAGCGGCAGGTCCTCGCGGCGTACCCCGGCCGGCAGCCGGAAACGGATCCGGGTGGCGGCCCGGTCTCGGCCGGCCAGGGAGTCCGGCGGTCCCTGGGCGACGATTTCACCGCCGACGATGACGGCGACCCGGTCGGCCAGCGCCTGCGCTTCATCCATGTAGTGCGTGGTCAGCACGATCGTCGTACCGAGTCGGGTCAGCCCGTGCACGAGCGCCCACGCGCCCCGGCGGGCCGAGGGATCGAACCCGGTCGTGGGTTCATCGAGAAACAGCAGCTCCGGGCGTCCCACCAGGCCCAGGGCGACATCGAGCCGGCGCTGCTGCCCACCGGAGAGCGTCTTCACTCGGGCGTTGGCCTTCTCGGCCAGGCCGACCAGCTCGATCACCTCCTCGATCGGCCGAGGGTTGGAGTAGTACGCCGCGTTGCGGCGCAGCACCTCGCTGACCGTGAGATACGGCTCGACAGCCGTCTCCTGCAGCACGATGCCGACCCGCTTACGCAGCCGGTTGAGATCGGCACGCGACCCGGGGTCGAGGCCGAGGACAGCCACGGTGCCTGAGTCGCGGGCCAGGGACCCCTCCAGGATCTCCAGCGTGGTCGTCTTGCCGGCACCGTTCGGCCCGAGGAGGGCGAAGACCTCCCCGTGGGCGACGTCGAAGCTGACTCCGCGCGCGGCTTCGACCGTCCCCGCTCGGTTGCGGTAGGTCTTGCGCAAGCTCTCGACTCTGATCGCCGGCGAGCTGTTGCCGGTCTGTCCCATCAGCACTTTCCTGCCTTCGACGCAGCGTCGATGCTCGCGCGGCCGATCATGGCTGTCGAGCGCACCTTAATGACGGCGGGGGGTCGGTAAGGCGGATTGCCTGGCGGTCATCGATGTTACCGCCGCCGTTGGCAGCGACTGTCAGCCGGCGGCGCGGCGGAGAACCTCGGGGTGCACGCGGGCCCGTCGGCGTCGATGTGTGGAAAGCCCTGCCGCCCGCAGCCGGTGCACGGCCAGTGATGCCCATGGGCAGGCGACTTCACCCCAGCACACGATGGTGCCCAGGGCGGGTGGGGTGGACATGGCGACCTCCACGACGGGACTTCCGGCCGTTGGCACGCACCACTCCATGCGTCAGGCTCATGCTGGACCGCGCCCGGTGGGCCACCACGAAATCGTTCGTCCCCGACATTCGGGCGCTAGGAGACGGGAGGGCGACTGCGGTGGAGGGCACAGCAAGTGGTCGAGGGACCATCGTGGTTGGCTTCATCCTGACGCCGGAGGGACAGGCGGCGGTGGACGCGGCAGTGACCGAGACCGCCCGGCGCGGCGCCCGGCTGGTCGTCGTGCACTCCGCCCGTGGCGGCAGCCACACCGACTCGGACACGGTGGTGAGGTACCGCGAGGAGTTCGCCCGGCTGGAGGAGCGGCTGCGCACCGAGGGCATCGAGCACGACCTGCATGAACTGATCCTTGGTCGCGATCCGGCCGAGGACTTGGTCGAGACGTCCAAGCGAACCGGCGCGGAGCTGATCGTGATCGGCCTGCGGCGGCGGTCGCCCATCGGGAAGCTGATCCTGGGCAGCAACGCCCAGGAGATCCTGCTCTTTGCGGACTGCCCCGTGCTCGCGGTCAAGGCCCCGGCCGGCAGCTGACCGCTGCCCCCCGCGGGCGGTCACGAGCGGGAGCAGGCTCGTTCTCCTCACGGCGCCCGGCTGAGCGCGGGATCGCTCCGGCGGCCCGCCACCGCCGGCGGCCGCGCTCGCCAGATTCCGTCCGGGCGGTGGGTCGGCAGCTCCGACAGAATCGTCGCTGTCCACAGGACTGCGCGGCGGCGTGTCAGGCCGCCTTGCAGCCGGCCCGGCATCGGAGAAGTGACCCAGACGACTCACGCGTCGAGGCCGCCCCGGGCGATGAGTTGGCGGACGATGACGTCACGCTGGATCTCGTTGGTCCCCTCGCCGACGATCATCAGTGGCGCATCGCGGAAATAGCGCTCTACGTCGAACTCGGTGGAGTAGCCGTATCCGCCGTGAATCCGCAACGCGTCCAGCGCGACCTGCATGGCGATCTCGGATGCGAACAGCTTGGCCATGCCGGCCTCGAGGTCGCAGCGGCGCCCGGCGTCGAGTCGGTCGGCAGCGTCCACGACCAGCAGCCGGGCGGCGGTGACCTTCGTGGCCATATCGGCGAGGTAGTTGCCGATCGACTGGTGCCGCCAGATCGGGCGGCCGAAGGCCTCCCGCTGCTGGGCATACGCCAGCGCATCCTCGAACGCGGCCCGGGCCACCCCGACGGCCCGGGCCGCGACCTGGATGCGACCCAGCTCCAGCCCGGCCATCATCTGGGCGAAGCCGCGACCCTCCTCGGTCCCGAGCAGCGCATCGGTGGGCACCCGGCAGTCGGTGAGGGCGATCTCGCAGCTCTCCACCCCCTTGTATCCCAGCTTGGGCAGGTCCCGGGAGACGGTGAGTCCGGGAACCTTCTCGACCAGCAGGATGCTCATCCCGCGGTACGCCGGGTCCGCCGCCGGATCGGTCTTGCACAGCAGGGCGACCAGGCCGGCCCGACGCGCGTTGGTGATCCAGGTCTTGGTGCCGTTCACGACGTACCCGGCGCTGTCCTGGCCGGCTTGCCGGGCGTCGTCGCGGCGGGCGACAGTGCGGATCGCCTGCAGGTCCGAGCCGCCGCCGGGCTCGGTCAGTGCCATCGTGGCCCGCAGCTGCCCGGTCGCCATCCGGGGCAGGTAGCGCTCCCGCTGCCGCTCGGTGCCGAAGGTCGCGATCAGGCTCGCGACCACCGAGTGGCCGCCGACCGCACCGGCCAGGCTCATCCACCCGCGGGCGAGTTCCTCGGTCACCAGCGCGAAGCATCGGGTGGACACCCGCACCGCGCCGTACGGCGCCGGGACGACAAGGCCGAACACGCCCAGTTGTTTCATCCGCTCGATCAGCTGCGCGGGGTAGCTGTTGGCGTGTTCCAGCTCGCGGGCAACAGGGCGAACGTCGCGGTCGACGAACTCGCGGACCACCGCGACGATGGCCTGCTCCTCCTCCGGCAATGCGGGCATCGGTCGTTGGGCCGGTCAGCCGACGCCCATGTAGGCGTCCCGGACCGCCGGGTCGGCGAGCAACTGCTCGCTGGAGCCCTGCGCCGTGATGTGCCCGGTCGACATCACGTAACCGTGCCGGGCCGCCCGCAGGGCTGCGTCGACGTCCTGATCGACGACGAGCACCGCGATGCCGTCGGCCGCAATCGCCTTGAGCCGGTCCAGGAACAGGTCGACCAGATTGGGCGCCAGGCCCATCGACAGTTCGTCCACCATCAGCAGCCGCGGCCGGCTCATCAGCCCGCGGGCGATCGCGCACATCTGCTGCTCTCCGCCGGACATCGAGCCGGCGACCTGGCGCAGCCGCTCCCGCAGCCGGGGGAACATGTCGAGCACCCGGTCGAAGTCTCGCCGTACGTCGCCATCCGAACGGTGGTATGCGCCGGCGAGCAGGTTCTCCTCGACGGTCAGGCCGGGGAAGAGTCGGCGGCCCTCCGGGACGTGGGCGATCCCCAGCCGGACGATCTGCTCGGACGCCAACCGAGTGATGTCCTTGCCATCGAGAACCACTGTCCCACCGGACGGCGGCAACATCCCCGACATCGCCCGCAGCAGGGTCGTCTTGCCGGCGCCGTTGGAGCCGACCAGCGCAACCACGTCGCCTTCGTCGACATCGAGGGAGATGTCGAACAGGACCGGGACCCGGCCGTAGCCGGCAGACAGCTCACTAACCTGGAGCACGCGTCTCCCCCTCCGGCCGCGGGCCGACCTGGTCGGCGACGGCGGGTCCGCTGCCACCGGCCTCGGCCCGTTCCGCGCGCTGCCGCTCGGCGTAGCGCTGACCGAGGTACGCCGTGATGACGCGCTCGTCCGCGAGCACCTCGTCCGGCGGACCCGTGAGCAGCTCCCTTCCCTCCTGCATCACCAGAACGGTGTCGCACACGCTGCGGATGGCTCGCATCACGTGCTCGACGACGACAATCGCCAATCCCTCGCGCCGCAGCTCGCGGATCAGCTCCAGCTGCGGCTCCATCTCAGCCGGTCGCAGCCCCGCCATTGCCTCGTCGAGGAAGAGCACCCGCGGGCGCAGCGCGAGTGCCTTGGCCACCTCGAGACGTTGGGCGTGCGCGACGCTGAGTTCCGTGGGGCCGAGCTCGGCGACTCCGCTCAACCCCAGCCGCTCGAGCACCTCGTCGGCCACGCCGCGGGCCTTGGCGACCGAGCCGCCGCCGGGAGCGCCGAACATCGCCCCGATCGCCACGTTGTCCCGCACGCTCAAGCCGCGGAACGGCTTGTTGATCTGGAAGGTCCGGGCCACCCGGGCGGCGGCGATCTTCCAGGGTTTGGCCCCGGTCAGGTCGCGCCCCCCGACGAGCACCTTCCCGCGGGTCGGCCGGATCTGCCCGGTGATCAGGTTGATGAACGTCGACTTGCCGGCGCCGTTCGGGCCGATGACTCCCAGGACCCGGCCGTCCTCGACGGTGACCGAGATGCCGTCGACCGCCTTCAGCCCGCCGAAGCGGACCGAGAGGTCGCGGGTCTCCAGCGCGGCCGTCACAGCCGGTACCGCCGTAGGTTGTCCATGATCGGCAGTCGTCGCTGCCGCACCGTCTCACTGGCGAAGCGCACGGCACCTTCCGGGAGCAGCACCACGGCCACGATGATGATCGCGCCGAAGATGAAGGTGTGGTAGTCGGTGAAGTTCTGCCGCAGGTACTCGGAGAGGAACTGCAGCCCCACGCCGCCGACCAGCGGCCCGATCACCGTTCCGCTGCCGCCGATGACCGCCATGATGACCATCAGCACCGTGATGTCGACCGAAAACAACCGGTCGGGGTAGATGCTGACCTGCTGGAAGGCGTAGATGGACCCGGCCGCCGCCGTGATCGCACCGCTGACCATGAACGCCGCGATTTTCATCCGGGTGGTGTTGATCCCGGCGGCCGCGGCGGCGTCCTCGTCCTGGTTGATCGCGCGCAGGGCGAAGCCGAAGCGGCTGCGGGCGATCGCATAGACGGCCAGCATCGCCACCACGAGCAGGGCGAGGAAGTAGTAGAGAAAACCGGTGTTGCCGGGGTAGCTCGTAGTGGCGCTCGGGCCGACTGCGGGCACCGTGATGCCGGCGCCGCCGCCGGTCACCTTCGGCACGTTGAGCACGATCTCGCGGGTGCCCTCCGCCACACCCAGCGTCGCGATGGCGAAGTAGTGCCCTTTCAGCCGCAGCGTCGGGATCCCGATGAGCATGGCGTACGCCGCGCCGAGCACCACGGCGACCACCAGCGCCGGCCAGAACGACCAGTGCGAGCGGGCCATGAGCACCGCGATGGTGTAGCCGCCGAGACCGAAGAACACCACGTTGCCAAAGCTCGGGTACCCGGTGAATCCGCCGATGATGTTCCACGCCTGCGCCAGGGTGGCGAACATGAAGACGGCAGACAGTGTGCGCAGGAAGCTGGGGATGAACAGCTTCGGCGCGAGCAGGCAGATGACCAGCAGTCCGAGCACCAGCGCCCAGCCAGCCAGCTGCGACGCCGTGGTGCGGCCCGCCGGGGCGGCTTTGGGCGGCCCGGTCGTCGGTGCGCCGAGCTCCGGGTGCGCCGACTCCGACTCCGACTCGGGCATGCCCGGACGGGCCGAAGTGGCGGCCATCCCTTAAGCCTCGGCACGAGCTTCGTAGTAGGGCTTGCCCAGCAGGCCGCTCGGTCGCACGATCAGCACCAGCACGAGGATGCCGAAGGCGATGGCGTTTACCAGCGTGCCGGACAGGTAGAGCGCCCCCCAGGCGGTTGCCAGCCCGAGCACCAGGCCGCCGGCCAGGGCGCCCCACATGTTGCCCAGGCCGCCGAGCACCGCGATGACGAAGCTCTGCAGGGTGTAGCCCCCGGCCACGACTGGCGTGAACGTCCCGACCAGCCCGATCATGGAGCCGGCCGCGGCGGCCAGCGCGGTGGCGGTGCCGAAGGTCACGGCGTACACGTGCCGAACGTTCATCCCCATCAGCCGGGCAGCCGTGCGGTCCATGCCGGTGGCCCGGATCGCCAACCCCATCTTCGTGTTGCGGATGAACAGCACCAGCGCGACGGTGAGCAGCAGGCTCAGCCCGAAGGCGATGAGCCGGGCATAAGGGATGCGCACCCCGCCCAGCGCCAGGGTGTTTGTCGAATACCCCGTCCGGGTGGAGCGGAAGTCGCCGGTGAAGGCGAGCAGCAGGCCGTTAACGATCAGTGCCTCCAGCCCGAACGTCAGCAGCAGGGTCATCCAGATTGGCGCGTTGACCACCAGGTTGATCAGCCCCCGTTGAATGACGTAGCCGACCATAAACATCACCGGCAGCACCACCACGAGAGAGAGCACCGGGTCCAGACCCAGTGATTCGTGCAGCTGCCAGGAGAAGTAGGCGCCGGTGATGGCCAGCGCGCCGTGCGCCAGGTTGACGACGTTCATGACGCCCCACACCAGGGAGAAGCCCACCGCGACCAGCGCGAGCAAACCTCCCTGGAGCAGGCCGTAGACCGTGGCCTGCAGGAACGGCGTCACGACGTGGCCACCGGCCACCTCATCGCCGAGGTCTTGTCCGTCTTCGGCCAGACCGCGACCTGCTGACCCTGCTGGATCTGGATGACGGCCATCGGCTTGTAGATGTTGAGCCCGGTCTGGTTGAACTTGATCTGGCCGAAGAAGGAGTCGGTGTCCAGCGCAGCAACGGCGTCGAGGACCTTGTTCGGGTCAGCCGAGTTCGCCTTCGTCATTGCCTCGACAAAGGCGAAGCAGGCTGCGGTCGCCTCGGCCGCGTGGTACTCCGGCTCCCGGCCGAACTTCTGCTGGAACGAGGCGTTGTAGTCGGCCGCGGTGCCGAACCACTCGTCCTTGCCCTTGCCCTCCTTCGTCCACTGGCTCGAGCCCAGCACGCCCTCCGCCTGTGGACCCAGCGTGCTGGCGAAGTCCGGAGTCGGCGGGGCGACGGTCTCGCCGAAGGCCATCGGCGTCACCCCGAGCTCACGCGACTGCCGGATAATGGCGATGCCCTCCTCCAGATGCACCGACCCGAGCACGAGGTCGGGCTTGAGTCCGCGAATCTGGGTGAGTGAGGAGGACACGTCGGTGGCCCGGCTGGGGAAGTAGTTGGTGGCCACCACGTTCCACCCGACCTTGCCGGCCTCCGTCTTGGCCCCATCGGCCGCGGTCTTGGAGAAGCCGTCGTCGGCAGAGAGGATGGCCACCGTCTTGGGCTTCGGCGTGGCCAGATCGTTGACCGCCGTCACGATCGCGGACAGGTACTTGCTGGCCGGCGACAACACCGCGAAGGTGCGCTTGTAGCCCTTGGTGAAGATCTTGTCGTCGGCTCCCGAGCTGTCGACCATGACCTGTCCGTTGCGCTCGACGACGGCCGCGGCGGCTTCCGTGGTGGCCGATCCGTACGGCCCCAGGATGAGCTTGTTGCCCTTGTCGTTGAACTGGTCGATGAGCTGGCCGGCGGTGTCCGGAGCGGACTTGTCGTCCTGGTAGGTGATGGCCAGCTTGACCTTCTTGCCGCCGATCTGCAGACCCTTCGCGTTCACCACGTCGGTGCACAGGTCGTAACCCTCGCGGGTGAGAATGCCTTCCCGGGCCAGCGCACCGGTGAGCGACACGGCCGCGCCCAGGGTGACGGTGTCACCGCTGACGCCGGTGCTGGCGCCGCTGCTGCTGCTGCTGCTACCCCCAGAGTTGGCGCAAGCGGTCAGCAAGACGCTGCCGGCCACCAACGCAACGATGGCGGGCTTTCGGGTTGGGTGACGAAGCACGGGGTCCCCCCGGGGTGCGGTGTGACCGAAATCACGCGATTGGCCGTGGACTGTATACGCGTGGTGATGCGCCGTCGATGCACGGATGTCATGGGTCGACAGGACGTTCGCCCCTGATGTCGGCCTCGTTCGCCAGTTGGGCAAGTACCTCGACCGTGTGCTCGCCGAGTCGCGGAGGGCACCGCCGATAGCTGACCGGGGTGGCGGACAGGTCCAGCGGGCTGGCGGTCGTGCGCACCCGCCCACCTTCTGGCCGGGCCACTTCGGCCACCGGGTCCAGGCCCAGGTCGGCCGCCAGGGCAAAAGCCTCGGCGATCGTGTTGACCACCCCGGCCGGCACGCCGCTAGCGGTCATCTCGGCCACCCAGGCAGCTGCCGGTCGGCTGGCCAGGGCGGTCTCGAGCACCGACGCCAACTCAACCCGGTGGGCGACCCGGGCCGCGTTCGTCGCGAACCGTGAGTCGACGGCTGCGCCGGCGATGCCGAGCACGTCGCACAACGCGCCGAACTGTCGGTCGTTGGCCACCGCGACAACCAGCGGTCGGTCGGCCGCCGCCAGCGTCTCGTACGGCGTGATGCTCGGGTGCCGGTTGCCCAACGGTCCGGGCACCACGGCGGCGGTCAGGTAGCTGGAGGCTTGGTTGACCAGGCCGGCCAGCACCGAGGACAGCAGGTTCACTTCGACCAGCTGTCCGGCTCCGGTGCGCTCCCGGTGCTGCAGTGCGGCCAGAATGGCCACCGTCGCGTGCAAGGCTGCGAGCACGTCGACAATGGGCACGCCGACCTTGGTCGGTTCGCCGCCTTCCGGACCGGTGACGCTCATCAGCCCGCCGACCGCCTGCAGCAGGAAGTCGTAGCCGGGCAGCCGTGCCCCGGCGCCGGAGCCGAAGCCGGAGATGCTGCAGTAGACCAGCCCGGGGTTGGCCGAACGCAGCTCGCCGTACCCCAGTCCCAGCCGCGCCATGGTCCCCGGCCGGAAGTTCTCCACCAGTACGTCGGCCCGTGTCGCCAACGCGGTCGCAGCCTGTCGCCCGGCTTCGGTGCCGAGGTCGAGCGTCACCGAGCGCTTGTTCCGGTTGGCCGCCAGGAAGTAGGCGCTGACGCCGTCGACGAACGGCGGTCCCCAGCCGCGCACCTCGTCGCCGCCGCCCGGACGCTCGATCTTCACCACCTCGGCGCCGAGGTCACCGAGCAGCATTGCGGCGTACGGGCCGGCAAGCGCCCGAGAGAAGTCGGCGACGAGCAGGCCGGCGAGGGCACTGGGCACGGACAACCTCCGGGTTGGCTAAGTACGCCAGATGAACGTAGCGTCCGGGCATGACGTGGACGCAGGAGTGGCTGGAGCTGGACCCGACCGTCTGCTCGGTCGCCCGGACCGTAGCGCTGGTCGGCGATAAGTGGACGTTCTTGCTGCTTCGAGAGGTCAACAACGGGGTGCGCCGCTTCGAACCGCTGCAACGCCGGCTGGGTGCCCCGCGCGCGGTGTTGGCGGCTCGGCTGGCCCACCTGGTCGACGCGGGGCTGCTGGAGCGGGCGCCGTACCGCGAAGCCGGCCAGCGAACCCGGTTCGAGTACCGACTGACCCAGCGCGGTGCAGACCTCCGCCCGGTGCTGGTGGCGCTGATGCAGTACGGCGACGAACACCTGGCCGAGGACGCGGGACCGCCGGTGGAGCTGCGGCATCGGGGCTGCGGGGCGGACGTGCACGTGGCTCTGGTGTGCGCGAACGCCCATGTGCTGTCCGGCCGGGACGATCTCGCCCCGCGGCCCGGCAGCGGCGCTCGTCGGTTGGCGTCGTGAGCACACC